>Ga0315282_10004187_pt1 | contig 25256 bp, 21 predicted proteins | sample YL17G07_20_MG_FD_203693 | JGI IMG/M metagenome (GOLD analysis project Ga0315282, IMG submission 203693) | Sediment microbial communities from Yellowstone Lake, YNP, Wyoming, USA - YL17G07_20 | ecosystem: Environmental > Aquatic > Freshwater > Lake > Sediment | place: USA: Wyoming | collected... | reverse complement strand
AAGGCTTGTAGATGGGAGACCCTAAGAGGAAGCATAAGAAGTACACGACGCCCCAGCGCCCCTACGACACCGAGAACCTGATGGAGGAGCTGAAGCTGGTAGGAGGCTACGGGCTCCGCAACAAGCGGGAGCTCTGGCGCGCCAAGACCCAGCTCAGCGAGCTGAGGCGCAGGGCGAGGGATCTCCTGTCCCTCGGCGCCGAGGAGAGGAGCGTCAGGCAGAAGGAGCTCCTGAGCAAACTCAACAAGATGGGGCTCGTTGCGCCTAGCGGCACACCCGAGGACGTCCTCACCCTAAGCGTCCAGGACCTGCTGGAGAGGAGGCTCCAGACCTACATCGTCAGGAGGGGGCTCGCCAAGAGCTTCTTCCAGGCGAGGCAGCTCATCGCCCACGGCCACATCTCAATCGCCGGGAGGAAGGTGACGGCGCCAAGCTACCACGTCAGGATCGACGACGAGGGAACCTTAGACTACGCGGTCTCAAGCCCGTACGCCTCTAAGGATCATCCGCTCCGCAGGGCGATGGCGGTAGAGGAAGCGGCTGGAGGAGTGAAGGTTGAGCGGTGAAGAGAAATGGGCCATAGTCCACATCTATAGCAGCTTCAACAACACGATCATACACATGACCGACGCGACCGGCGCCGAGACACTCGGCTTCGCCACGGGAGGCATGTTCGTCAAGGCGGACAGGCTCAAGCCGAGCCCCTACGCGGCCATGAAGGCGGCGCAGCAGATCGCCGACTGGGGCAGGGACAAGGGCGTGAACGCCATCCACATCAAGGTCAGGGCGCCGGGCGGAAGCGGGTCGAAGACCCCTGGCCCAGGCGCGCAGGCCGCCATCCGTATCCTCGCCAGGAGCGGCTTCAGGATCGGCAGGATCGAGGAGACGACCCCCGTACCCCACGACGGCACGAGGAAGCCCGGCGGCAGGAGAGGTAGAAGGCCTTAAGCCTTCGGTTGGGATCGCGTTGAAGGTCAAGGTTCTGGGCGTCAGCGACGAGGTCATCAGGTTCGTGGTCGAGGACTGCGACGTAGCCCTGGCCAACGCGCTACGGCGCACCATGATAGCCGAGGTGCCGACCATGGCGATAGACGACATCTTCTACTTCGACAACTCCTCAGTCGTCCCGGACGAGGTCCTGGCTCACAGGATAGGCATGGTTCCGCTGAAGACGGACCTGGATCACTACGTCCTGCCCGAGAGGTGCGACTGCGGCGCAGAGCTCGGCTGCCCGAAGTGCAGGGCGACCATGACCATGGACATCAAGGCGGGAACCGAGATCCGAGTCGTGTACTCGGGCGACATCGTCTCCGCGGATCCGGCGACGACGCCGGTCAACCAGTACATCCCGCTGGCGAAGCTGGCTCCTAGGCAGGCGATAAGGTTCGAGGCCTACGCACAGCTTGGCAGGGGGAAGATCAACTCCAAGTGGTCGCCGGTATCAATGGCCATCTACCAGAATGTGGCCGAGATCGCGTCCACCGATAAGGCGCTCCTGAAGGCCTGCGCCGGGGAGTGCCCCAAGGCCGTGATCCCCGCCGGCGCCAACAGGATCAAGGTCGTGGATGTTCAATCCTTCAACAGGTCCGAGGCGTGCACGAAGCTCGTCGGCGAGGGCTCCCTCAGGGAGCACATGAAGGAGGACGAGTTCGCGTTCACGGTCGAGTCGACGGGCGCCCTGAAGCCTGAGCGGATAGTCGCCGAGGCGGTGAAGATCCTGGAGGAGAAGCTCGCGGAGCTCAACAGGAAGCTTGAGGACGGCGAGGTCCACGAGGAGATACTCGACTTCGAGGCCCCCCAGGAGATCGGCCGCAAGCTGTACGCCGTGGGCACGGGCGAGTTCGACGAGGAGGAGGAAGGCGAGGGGGAGGCAGAGGGAGGACCACCATTTGAAGAACCCTGAGCTGTGGAAGACCGTTAAGGAGCTGAAGGCGGCGACCAGGAAGACTGGCAAGCCCATCTGGGCTGCACTAGCCGAGGAGCTGGGCAGGTCGAAGAGGAGCAGGGTCTCCGTGAACCTGAGCACAATCGAGAGGCACACGGAGGAGGGCGACGTCGTCGCCGTCCCGGGGAAGGTCCTGGCCTCGGGCAGCCTCACCCACCCTGTCACGGTGGCCGCCTTCGACTTCTCGGACGCGGCGAAGCGGAGGATCCTGATGGCGAAGGGCGAGGCCAAGAGCCTCACCCAGCTGCTCGCGGAGGGCGTCGACGCCTCCAAAGTGAAGATCCTAAAGTAATTTTTTCAGGGAACCCCTCGACCGGTTGGCGGGGGCTGAAACATTTAAATTTGGATTCCTGTATGAGTGTTGGCGAGCGGGTTCGTAGCTCAGCAAGGTAGAGCGGCGGCCTCTTAAGCCGTTGGCCGAGGGTTCGAATCCCTCCGGACCCGCCTAATATTTTAACCGAAAAGGATCTATTAAGAGGCGCGAAGTATAACCGAAGCGCCTTGAAAGAGGCAAAATGGAAGTATCTTCTAGAAGAATACCCTGACTATAAGCGATTTTATGACAATCTAGCACGAAATAGCGAAACCACTGCGAGAGAGCGTATGCGTATCCTCTACCGATTCCTTATCAGATACGATTTTACTCCTACAACGCTCGTTGAAACAGCCCAGAGAGATAAAAAAAGGATTGAGGGCGTCCTTATGGACTTCACTACTCAATTAAATACCGAAGGGAAGGCGCCTGGGTATATCAAGAATTACATAAAGGCAGTCAGGATATGGCTGGGTTATAATGGAATTGAATTGAAGCAGAAGATCAACTTCGGAAACTGCAACGAATATCCCACAATAGAGGATGAAAGGGTTCCAACAAAGGAGGAGTTGAAACAGGTCCTCAACTACGCCGACGACCGTGGAAGAACAAGCATCGCTCTCATTTCTCAGAGCGGTTTACGTCCGCAAGTTCTCGGCAATGCGAAGGGTGACGACGGCTTGAATATCGGTGATCTCCCGGAGATCGCAATCAAGGGCGGCGAGGTTTTCTTTACAAAAGTTCCGACTCTGGTATTAGTAAGAGCAGGTCTAAATAAAGCACGGCATAAATACCTGACTTTCCTCGGTGAAGAAGGCTGCGGCTACCTTAAGGCTTACATCGAGAAGAGACTTGCCGGAGAGAAGTTGACCAGAGACTCCGCGGTTATTTCATATAAAAAAGGCTATGGTGAAACAGGTTTTGGTGTAGAGGAGAAGCGTTCAATTAACCATGTGACGACGAAAACTTTGACGAAGGAGATTCGGGACGCTATGAGACCTAGGTTTGACTGGCGTCCCTATGTATTACGAGCCTACTTTGACACTCAGCTAATGGTGGCTGAAAACCACGGGAAGATAAGCCACTCATACAGGCAGTTTTTCATGGGCCACAAGGGAGACATCGAGGCTCGTTATACAACGAATAAAGGTAGGCTCTCAGAAGACGTAATAGAGGATATGAGGGAGGCCTATAGGAAGTGTCAGGACTATCTACAAACAACTGTCACAGAATCTGCAAGCGAGGAAAAGATCAAGGAGAGTTTTAGACGACAGCTGCTTTTAGTTGCTGGGCTCAATCCAGAGGAAGTGAAAAAGCTCGACCTATCCATGGATGATTCCAGTTTTCAAGAGATGATCAGAAAACGGCTTTTAAATGCTATGGCAAATCAAGGGGCAAGTCAAAAGGTCATCAAAGCACTTGAGATCGAGAAATACATCTCTGAAGGGTGGGCTTTTGTTGCTAATTTACCCGATGAAAAAATAGTTATTAAGTTGCCCGAAAATTCTGGATACAAGACGTTTTATGTGTAGCGTAATTGCTTTAATATGTTAAAAAAAACAAAAAAAATGGCCATCATTTTGTAATAATTAATGTCTCCCAAACGCAAAATCAAGCAAGTATATACTTCGAATGATCAATATTTACCTGCACTTTGCCACTTTCATTTTCACTATATACGGCATTAAGAAAAATATTTTGCTTATATACTTGTTTAATTAAATAATAAATTGTCAAATGGTAACTATCGCATCATTGGTTCAAAAATATAAAAGTTTGGATAAAAAAATAGCTGTACTATTTTTGAAAACTGGTTTAAACCAGATTCCACTTGAAAAATTGCATTCCGCTTTTTATAAATTAAAACAAGATCATAAAGAATTTTTATCTGATCTTCATTTTACATCTAAAGGAAGCAGTCCTGTTTCCGAAGACTTACAACAAACATTTCCTGTATTATGCTTTAAGGGCGCTTACATGTCTTGCCCAAATCCTGAATATGTTAATTACACTTTAAATCCAACACAAAAAAATAGAATTAAAAAATATATATTACCTATTTTTGCCGAAGATGAAGAAGAAATTAAACAAATGGCAGACGAGTTAAAAGGATTATTAAAATAACTATGTTGATGAGGATTTACTCATTTGTCCTTAAAAAATGAGATTAATGATTTTGTTGATAAACTTATATCGGGAAATCCCATTATAAAACAAGATAGTTCCAAGATATTCCGAGATGGTTTAGGTAATCTTCTAACTTTTGAGCCTTATGAAGTAAGTGTAATTGATTCCCCTATTGTTCAAAGATTAAGATATATTCATCAAACATCTCTAACCTATTTAATTTACCCTTCAGCTAATCATACAAGATTTGAACACTCCTTAGGTATGGCTTACATAGTTAAAGAAATCATCAATTCTTTAAAGAATAATGAAGAAACGAAAGACGCAATAAATCCGGAGAATGAACGTACATTATGTTTAGCTGCTATATTACACGATGTTGGTCATGGGATTTTTTCTCATCTATCTGAAACAATAATACAGAATTTACCCTATGCTAATCGTGAATTACTTGAAGGAGAAAACTTTGAACACGTTCATGAAATGCTATCTTATTATATTGTAAAAAGTGAATCTTTCAATAAATTTTTAGATAGTCTAGATTCCAAATATCATAAACCAATATATAAAGAAAAAATACCCGATATGATTATTGGTAAAATGGAGAAAAAAGAAGAGAAATTTTTAGGGAATATAATAAATGGTTCTTTTGATGCTGATAAATTAGATTATAATTTAAGGGATGCTTATTTTACAGGTATTAAAATGACATATGATCTGGAAAGATACTTGCATTCAATTTCAATAGATTATAGAGAAGGATATGATAGAACTCTAGTTAATAATTTAAATGGCACGCATATTTTAGAACAGATTTTATTTTGTAAAATGTTCTTATTTCCATCAATATATCACCATCATAAATTAAGATCAATAGAATGTATGGTTAGATCTATTTTCGAAAAAATATATGAAAATGAGATAATAATCGATGGATGTTCTTTTAATAAAGTCACCGATTTTTATCATTTTAATGATAGCTCCTTTTTTTATGAATCTCATAAAAAGAAGGAACTCAAACAATCAATTGATAATATTCTAAATAGAAAATTACTTATGAGATGTTTAGTTATAAACAATTATACAATTGATCCAAAAACAATAGGTTATATAAGTAACCTAACAGAACTTAGAAGGGGAACGCCGGAAAATGTCAAAACAATTTCAGAAATAAGATCTGAAATATGCGAAAAATTGAAACAAAAAGGAATTACTTTGGATAAATATGAAATTTGGCTAGACCTCCCTCTTATCCCAACTTTTATGGAAACGAATAACTATTATATTAAAATAACTGACGAATCTTACGAAAAGTTAAGTAAAATATTTCCTGGAGGCTGGGAAGAATCTTATGGTCTTTTTAAATGGACCGGACATGTCTTTGGTCCATTAAAATATCAAAAAGAGATCGCTAAAGAGGCTGAGATTGTTATCAAAGATAAGACCGGAATAGGATTTAACAAATTCGCCACTAGATTAGCAAAACATAAAACTAGTTTTGATTAATTATGACTATCAAGAAAAATCTGTTTAAATTTAAAGAAAAATTTTCATTTTTACTCTTCTTCTTCGTCTTCTTCAGTTCCCTTATATTCAGTGTTATTGGGATTCAACTGGTCAGCGCGATTGTCAACTGAAGCCTGATGAGCGGGGTTATTCGGATTCTTAGAGTCTGACCGATCATCGTTCGAAGAACGTCCCCCACCATGACCTCCGCCGCCTCTACTACCTCCTCCACCTCTTCCCATATACTCACCTCTGCATCTAAAACTATGAACAACGGACAGCTTTAGGCTTTATGGATTTCATTTTTCCAATTCAAGCCTGCTGAACGTCGCCTACTGCCTAGCTAAAACCGACGCGCTGAAAGGCCAGCTTGTCTCCGAGAAAATCGATAACGAGGTGATACAAAATAACCTGAATAGTATTAAGAGTAAGTTAAAGACACTCGACAGCTCGCAAGGGTTGGGGTTGTGTTCTCCGTTCCTCAATTCCCTACCTCCAAAGTTTAAACGCCCTCATGCCTCTAGGTCTTTTGCGTGATCGAAAGAGAGGGCTAACGTGATATTTAATTTTAATGAAGGTTTATGATCAGAGTTGCTATTTAATCCAGCGGATCTATTCTTCACTAGACTAATATACGCCTTGATGAGAGCAATTGGTTTTATTACGCTGGTGAATTGTACACCGTGGAAGCCCACAGCAAGCTGTCCGAGTTCCTCGAAATATTCAGAGCGGAGACACGAGAGTTGTCAGAAGAGGAGCGGGGATCGTTTCAACTGAACGACTTCTTCGAGCCCTGCCAGATGCTGTTCATCAGCTTCAAGGGGCAGGGCCTGCAGTACCTCATCGTCACGCACGACGAGTCCAGGCCTGATAAGGAAATCAAGGCAATCGATGTCTCAACCTGGGAAGTCGAAGATACTTTAGAAGAGCTGTTAAAAGACAAGGTATGGGATAGGGAGCTCTCGGAGGAGGAGCGGCAGGGATACCTCGATGCAGGTAATTACAGAGATCTGATTGAGAGCGCGTTCGTATTCGTTGTTAGTGACCTGAGGAGGGCTATCTTCCAAAAACCGTACGTGAAACATATCGGATCGAAGCAGCATATACTCAAGAGAGACTTCGTTTGGGAAATATGGGACATAGGCAGCAGTAACCCTAGAGAGATGGTCTCCGACGTGGTAGAGGAATGCAGCCGGAGGCCCACGCTACCTGCGTATACTCCGGAGCAGATCACCCCCAAGGTTAAACCAGATAACTTGGAGGGGTTTGGAGCGTACTTCTACCCTCCATTGTTCGTGGGCCAGTACTCCAAGCCCACGTTCAGGGAAAGGTTATGGGGGAGGGGCTGGTGGCCAAAAAAGGTCTGTGACCTCAACTACAAGGGGTGCGTGGTGATCCTTAACGAGGACGGGTATGTTTTGGTCTGCGGGGCGGATAGGGAGGCCGCCCGCAGTTACCTCAACGAGATCATGGGGACGGGGCTCCTGCTCGGGCTCCCAGCGTACGCCGTGCGAGATATGGAGCTAGGCCACGTCACGATAAACTCAGAGCATAGAATCGTTGGCATGTCGATGATACCGCGCGGCTACGCTTTTAGGGAGCACGACTCGGAGATAACTGACTACAGTAAGGTTAGGACTTTAAACTCCTTAACGCGGGAGGGAGCAGAGAAGCTGGTGGAAGAAGCTGCCGCGATAACTGGGGACCCATATGTATCTCAGAACATCGCCCTTTTGATCGAGAGCTACACGTGCCTTCGTAGCTCGGAGTACGTGAGCTCGTTTGTAATAAGCTGGACCATCCTTGAGCGCTACCTCGACAGAGGGTGGAAAAGGTACCTGAAGGGAAGGAAGATCGGCGGTGAGCGCTTTAAGAAGTTGACTGGCTCTGACTGGGGCGCAAGTACGGTGATCGAATCCATGAACTTGGCTGGACTGCTGTCAGGTGAGGATTATTCCCTGTTGACTGCCTTGAGGAGAAAGCGGAACGAGGTTGTGCACGAGGGGGTGAGCGTGTCATTGGAGGAGGCGAGCAAGTGCTACGAGCGGGTTTTCTCCTGTGTCCTAGAGGATGCAGAGATCGGCTTGTCTGTAGAGGATTTTAGCGAATACCTAACGCAGATCGATCCGTGGGATACGAACTAAGAACAATTTCATGCTTTGTGGACTTAATCTATGGCGGTAAGAGCCTTCTCTACCCACCCCCACCCACCTGCTCACCCTTCACCCGTTGACCAGCATATTATACAACGCCACCTTACCCGCCACAACGCCTTCTCAGCGGTATCAGCTAAGCAGACATAATGCTTTAGGCAGAGTCAGGTCTTAATGGGCTAGAAATTTTTTCTCCTTATCCATAGCTACAATGGATAAGACGATGAAGAAGCCTGCAGTGGCTTCATTCCTTTACAATGAAACATGTGAGAATTACCAGGGTAAATCCTAACCCTGCGGTCCACAGCATCCAAGAAATCCAGATGGTCTCCACAAACCCCAAGTTACTAGTCTCAATGATGCCTAAGTAATCGACGAGGAAGGTAACGATTAATGACGACCAAAACAGTGCCCACGCAGCGATCCAAACTTTATCAGATTTCTTCATCTTGATTTCACCTTGCCTCTATTCCCAGCGCCAAATTTTTCTGTCCATGAGAGTTTCCGGAAGTACAAAGAACAGGGCCCAGCTAGCCACCAATATAACCTGCACTAGATCGAGTAAGGTTAATGGAACCAGATGGAACATGGATGCCGTTATTGGAATGTAGGGTATCGCTAAGGTGGTGCCTATGGACACTATTTCGGCTATGACGAACCATTTGTTTTTAAAGGCGTCTCGTCCCATTTTCCAGACACTACGTTTCTCTGATCGGCAGTTCCAGATGACGAACAACTCGAACATTGTTGCCTGCACGAAGGCGGTGGTCCTAGCCTCATCTAAACTTAGTATTCGGTTTGCTTCAACAAAGGGCCCATTTGGCCATCCCCAAGGATGAGTCGGGAATATGTAGTAGTTTAAGGCGAAAAGTAGTATTGATCCCACAGACTGCAGAATGAACGATACAATTATGAATGCGCCCATTCCATGCAGTATGCCTTCCCCAGATTTGCGCGGACGACGCTTCATCACATCCTCCTCTGGAGGATCCAGTGCAAGGGAAACCGCAGGCGCGCCGTCCGTAACCAGGTTTATCCACAGCAGCATGGCTGGTAACAGAGGCACAGGGAAGAGCACCTCTCCTCCAGCCCCCGCGAGTCCCGCCAATAAGGCGAATGTTCCGATGACAAGGACCTCGTCGAAGTTGCATGATATGAGAAATCGTGCATATTTGCGGATATTGTCGTAGATGACCCTGCCCTCTTCAACCGCCCTAACGATGGTGGCAAAGTTGTCGTCCGTTAAAACCATGTCTGAGGCTTCCCGAGTCACGTCTGTTCCGGTGATGCCCATGGAAATGCCTATGTCGGCGCTCTTGACGGCTGGGGCGTCGTTCACCCCGTCACCAGTCATAGCCACAACATGTCCCTTCTTCTTCCATGCGTCTACTATGCGCAGTTTGTGTTCAGGTGACATACGGGCGTAAACAGCCACGTTGTCCACCTTTCCTTGGAACTCTGTATCGCTCATCTCATCTAACTCAGCACCGGTCAGAACTACGCTGTTTTCTTTCATGATTCCAATTTCTTTGGCAACGGCTGTGGCGGTGAGTTTGTGGTCTCCGGTGATCATGACCGTCTTGATTCCAGCCTGCTCACATTTTTTGTTTGCTTCAATTGCCTCTTCTCGAGGCGGGTCAATCATGCCCTCTAAACCCACAAAGACCAGGTCGTTCTCAACGGTTTTCTCTTGGAATTCATTTAGATCACTCGGCAGTTTTTTGTAGGCCATCCCAAGAATACGAAGAGCATCAGATGCCAGCTTCTCGTTGATGTCGAGGAGCTCCCTTCGTTTAGGGTCGGTTAGTCGCCTTTCCTTGCCGTTTTCGAAAATATGGGTAGAGCGTTCTAGAACGACCTCTGGAGCCCCTTTCATGAAGGCGATTTTATCTCCGTTCGGACTTGAGTGAATTGTGGTCATGCGTTTCTTTTCAGAGGTGAAGGGGATTTCACTAATACGGGGATATTGTTTCTCAAGTTCACCTTTTTCCAATCCAGCCTTGGCTGCGGCAACAATTAAGGCTCCTTCCGTTGGATCGCCAATAATATGCCAAACGTCATTGTCCTTTTCTAGTCTAGCATTATTACATAAACTGCCTATAGTCAGCGTCATGGAAAGATCTGCGTCGTCTAGGGGATTAATGGAGTCATTACCTACTTTGAACTCGCCTCTGGGCTCGTAGCCAACTCCAGTGACATCAACGATTTTGCCATCGTATATTCGTCGTACAGTCATTTCACCCTTGGTTAAGGTCCCTGTTTTATCTGAACAAATTACAGTGGTGGCTCCAAGGCTCTCAGCAGAAGAGAGTCTTCTGATTATGGCGTGGCGTCTGGCAAACTCTCGTGCGCCCAAGGCAAGGGTGATGGTCACTATAGCAGGAAGGCCTTCGGGCACAACCGATATAGCCAGAGATATCGAAATCATAAACGCGTCGATTAATGCCTTTATTTTCAATCCTTCAGCAAAGAGTTCAAGCACAAAAATAATTGCCGCAAGAATGATTACACCATACGCGATTTTTTTGGCAAATCTGTCCAGCTTCTTCTGAAGTGGAGTTTCCTCCTCCTCAGCCTTCTGCACCAGCTCGGCGATTCTCCCAAACTCGGTGCCCATCCCGATGGAGGTAACGATAGCCTTGCCCCGACCATAAATCGTGTGGGTTGCCATGAAGAGCATGTTTTTTCTCTCGGCGACCGCCGCCTCGGGGTTAACGATGTCTAAGACTTTGTTCACAGGGGTGGATTCACCGGTCAAGACGGCCTCATCCGATTTTAATTCGATGGCTTGCAAAACTCGTGCATCAGCAGGGACGGTGTCTCCAGACTCAAGGACTAACAAGTCGCCGGGCACAACCTCTCTAGCGGGTATCATCATCTCTCTCCCGTCCCGCATGACGCGTGCCTTGGGCGCCGTTAATTTCTTCAAGGCCTCAACGGCTTTCTCGGCCCGATACTCTTGAATAAAACCGGCCACTGCAACCAGAACAACTATGATGAATATTGTTATGGAGTCCGTGTAAGTTTCGAGAAAACCTTGTCCAGGAACCGATTCGTAATATCCTATTGCAGCAGATAGCACTGTGGCGGCGAGGAGTAGGAGAATGAAAATGTCTTTGAACTCCCCGAGAAACATCTGTAGTGCGGTTGTTCGTTTCTTTTCCTTCAACTCGTTGTAGCCGTAGGTCTTCCTCCTAGCTTCGACCTCGTCCGCAGTCAAGCCGTTCTCATTGGCGTTCAGGTCTCTCAGCGTCTCTTCAACGCTTTTAGCGTGCCATTGTTTCTTCTCCATTGTCCGCACCGCTTTCAGGAATCGAGCCTATTAGGCGTAGGCATCTTTTGAACACTTATAGAGCTTTCGGGTTTAAACCATTTTTTTAAAGCTACGGTCATCCTCCTCCTCCAGCTCCTTCGGATCAACTGCCTCGAAGATGATATTAAATGGGTATCCGGCAAGGTAGTTCAGGGAGTTGACCTTTATGAGTGTGAAGACGGTCCCCTACGAAATGGTCAGTGAGAGGCTCTCCTCGAGCATCCTGTCAGATGTCCTGGACGGCATGGGCTTCCGTCACCAGGCGGTGGGGGAATGGATAAGGCCACTGTACCCTGGCGCCGTCGTCGTGGGACGCGCCCACACGATGCTCATGACCGACGTCTACGAACCGGAGGAGGATACCTTCGCGCTCCAGATAGAGGGGATCGATATGCTGGAGAAGGACGACGTCATGGTGGTCGCCTCCAAGAGGTCGACCGAGGCCGCCCTCTGGGGCGAGTTCCTCTCGACCGCCGCCAGGTGCCGAGGCGCCAGGGGCGCCGTCATCGACGGCCTGGCAAGAGACCTGAGGCAGATGGAGGAGATTAAGTTCCCGGTCTTCGCAGCGGGCGCCAGGCCGATCTCGTCGAAGGGGAGGTGCATCGCCATCGACTACGGCTGCAGGATAAACTGCGGCGGAGTAAACGTGGAGCCCGACGACCTCGTCTTCGGCGACGTCGACGGCATAGTCGTCGTCCCTAAGGCCGTCATCGAGGAGGCTGTGAAGAGAGGCATGGAGAGGGTGAACAGCGAAAGGGTCACCAGGAAGGAGCTCGTGGCCGGCGCGCTGCTCAAGCAGGTCTACGACAGGTGCGGCACCCTCTAGCAGCCCTTCAACCGAAGCCCATCAGTAGCAGGATCCTGTAGAGCACTCCTCCGAGCACCACGGCCAGTGCCACCTCCGTCAGACTGATCACAGCGGCTCTCCTGTAGCCGAACTCCCTCGTCAGGACGGCGATCGTCGCCAAGCACGGCACGTAGATCATGACGACGAAGGCGAAGACGAGCATCTGGATGGGTGACAGGATCAAGGCGAAGTTACTCGTCCCCATGATGGAGGCGAGCAGTATCAGGGTGAGCTCCTTCCTCAGTACGCCGAAGATCAGGACGATCCCCGTGACGGCGGGGAGCCCGAGCCATGAGACTGTCACCGGGCTCAGCCATCCCTGGAAGAGGTTGAGGAGCCCGGCCATGTCCGCGACCCTGATGATTAGATTACCAACTACCATTATGGGGAACGCCTCGTAGACGAATCCCTTCAGCCTGAACCAGGTCCTCTGGGCCGTCAGCTTCAGGGAGGGCATCTTGTAAGAGGGCATCTCCATTATGAGCCCGACTGGCTCGCCTGGCACGACCTTGAAGGCTATCCTGCCCAGGGTGAAGATGAGTACGAAGTCGATGGCGTAGAGGGCCGCGGCCCAGCCGAAGCCGAGGTAGGCGGCGACGAGCCCCATTATCACTATGCTCCTCGCCGCGCATGGGACGAGGCTCGCGACGAAGGCGCATATCAGCCTCTCCCTCTCGGTCTCCATGATGCTGCAGCCCAGGCAGGTGGGGACGTTGCAGCCGAAGCCGAGCATCAATGGTATGAACCCCTTGCCGTGGAGGCCGATCCTGTGCATCGCGGAGTCCATGAGGAAGGCGACCCTGGCGAGGTAGCCCGAGTCCTCAAGCAGCGAGAGCACGACGAAGAACGGGACAATAAACGGAAGCGCTATCGTTGTGCCGGCTATCAGCCCCTCGATGAGGCCGCCCCAGATGAAGGACGCCGCCTGCCCGCCGCCGAGGACGCCGAAGTAAACGGCTTTCAACGAGTCGAACAGCCTCCCGAGCAGGGCGGATGAGTAGTCTCCGAAGGTGAATATCGAGTAGAACATGCCAAGGATGGCCAGGAGCATGATCACGTAGCCGATGATCGGGTGGTCGGTGAGCTCCTCCATCTTCCGCCAGATCGATGGCCTCGGTACCTCGTGGGCGGAGACCTCAGCCGCGATCCGGCTCGCCGCCGCGTACCTCTCTGAGGCGATCACGCTGGCTGGATCGTGGCCGTGCAGGCTCTCTACCTCGCGCTTCTTCCCCTCCACAAGCTCCCTCAGGTGTTGAGCCTGGCTGTAGATGATGCCCCCCACCTCCTCGTCCCCCTCGATGAGCTTTATGGCTACCCAGCGGGCGGGGTAGGGGGTTTCCAGCCTCCCGACAGCCTCGGCGACGGCCCCTATCCGAGCCTCTATCTCCTGCCCGTACGGCGGATGGTTCGGCGTAGGCGTCTCCTTCTCGACGTAGGATATCACCTCGTCGACGAGCTCGTCTATCCCGATGTTCCTTGAGGCGATGGTCGGTACGACGGGGACGCCGAGGATGGCTGAAAGTCTCCTCACGTCTATCCTGACGCCCTTCTTCTCGGCAATGTCCATCTGGTTCAGGGCCACTATCATGTGGGGCTCGAGCTCCAGGAGTTGGATGGTGAAGAACAGGTTACGCTCCAGGGCGGAGGCGTCCACGACGTCCACGAGGACGTCCGGGTGCTCGACGGCGATGTACTCCCTGCTCACCCTCTCCTCAAGGCTGAAGGTCGATAGGCTGTAGATGCCCGGCAGGTCGACGACGTCGATGGTGTAACCGCCGTGTATTAGGGTGCCCTCGGCCCTCTTCACGGTCTTACCGGGCCAGTTCCCGACGTGCTGGTGGAGTCCCGTGAGCTGGTTGAATATGACGCTTTTACCGACGTTGGCGTTCCCCGCGAGGGCGATGGTGATGATCTTCCCCGACGCCTTTCCGGTCTCCGCCCTCGGCCCTTCCGCAACGTGACTGCTGGACAAGGCGAGTAGCCTCCTCAACCCACCGTATGGCGTGGGCCGTGAGGCTGAAAGCTGGGCACCTCCTTGCCTTCCAGCTCGACATAAACCTGCGCCGCGAGCCCCCTCCCTAGCGCGAGCACCGTGTCCCTGACCGACACCTCCACCGGGCCGTGGAAGGGCGCCGCGTTCACCACCCTCACCCTCGTGCCCGGGCAGAGGCCCATGTCGACGATCCTCTGACAGGCCGCCCTGCCGCCCCTAACGAAGGCCACGGTGGCCTCCTCGCCGGGCTTGAGGTTGGAGAGCTGCGTGAGGAGCCGAGGCTCAGCCCCCTCTCTGAGCATCTTGCACTGACCGCAGTCCTCGTGGTCCAGCGTGCAGGGAGGTATAGGCTTGCCGTCGTCCGGACAACTAGCCGGGTTATTCAGAGAGTTGCATAGGGCGGCTGCGGCCTCGTCGCTGAGGTCGTGCTCAAGCCTGCAGGCCTCGTCGTGGACCTTCCCCTTGTCCAGTCCGAGGGTGTCGTGTAGGAAGCGTTCCAGGAGCCTGTGCTTCCGCACAACCTTCTGGGCCCTCGTGGTGCCGCTGCCCGTCAGGGTGACGCCCCTGTATGGCTCGTATGTCACCAGCCCCCCTTCGGCGAGCTTCCGGATCATCTGGGTCACGCTTGGCGGCATCACCTTCAACCTCTCGGCGAGGTCAGCGTTCTTGGCCGCCTGCCCCCTCTCGTTGAAGGCGTATATGGCTTCAAGATACTCCTCTATGCTCTCGCTCAAGTGCCCTCAAAAATTTAGGCAAGCCTAAAAATATAAACGTTTGTTAAATGAGCCTAGGCGAGGGAGTAGGCGAACCTCGGCGTGTTCGGCGTGCCGCCCTCCAGCCTCAGGTCTATCCTCTGCCTGATCTTCCCCTCATCAATGAGCTCGTTCAGCGTCTCTATATATGGGTTGACGATGTCGACGCCGTCCCTCCTCATCTTAGCCCATTCGTCCTGGGTTATGCCGTACGCCTTTGCCAGGAGGTTATAATTAAGGGCCTCCTTGAGGTCCGGGAAGTCGGAGTCTCCGTAGGAAAGAATGCTCAGTATCGCCTCCTTGAGGAACCCCTTGTCCAGCTTCAGCTCCGGCACCCCCCAGTTCGGGTCGAGGACCCGCGTCTTGACCCTTCCCCTCGTAAGCTTCATGAGGCTGTTCTTCGGCGGCTGGTAGATCCTCTTCAGCTCGTCCTCCAGCGGCTCAAGGCCGATCCTGGAGCTGCACCACATAGCCTCGTCTTCGCCCACGCCGACGTAGCACGGCTGATGCCTGTTGGCGACGTAGATGGTCTCGGGCTCCTCTTGGCTCACGACGCAGAGGAGGACGTTCCCCGTGTACTTGGGCACGACGTCCGTGAGGGCCTCATCGAAGCTTCTACCCTCGGCGACTGCGTCGCTCACCATGTGGACGGCGACCTCGCTGTCCGTGATCCAGTCGATGTCTGGGTTGTAGGACTTGAAGGTGTGGCTCCCCCTGAGCCTGGCCCAGTGCTCCTTGAAGTTGGTGATGTTTCCGTTGTGCATCAGGGCCATGGTCTCGTCGTCGTTGGTGAAGGGGTGGGCCATGGCGGCCGTGTCGAAGCGGGGGTCCTCCCTCGCGAGGCTGCTGTACCTGCTGTGGCCTATCCCGGTCGTTCCCTTCAGCTCAGATATCCTCGTCGTCTTCTTGACCTTGGCCACGTGGCCGCTCCCCTTGATGACGCGGAGCTTCCCGTCGTCTACAACGCCAATGCCCGTGGCGTGGGCGCCGAAGTAGGGCTCCTGGAGTTCGAGGGCCTTCAGGAGCAGCGGAGCTACCGGCCTATCTCCGATGTAGCCGACCAGTTGGCACATTAAGGATCAGGAAGTGAATGGGGGGTGATGGCTAATAAATGAGGAGGATGGCGAAGTCTCTGAACATAAAATTGGCTAGATCTCGATCTCCAACAGCCTCTCCACGTCCGTGTCCTCGACGGCCTCGGGCTCAAGGACTACGCTGCCCCCGTGGGCCGTGAAGATCGCCTTGCCGTGGGCTCTGACAAGGGGCATTATCATGTCCGTGTAGCCTGTCTTGACAATCGTCTGTATATCGTAGGCGCAGAGCACCTCTATCGGGGTGGAGACGACCCTGTGAAGAGCATACTCGTATCGGAGCAGTTCCCTGACCTTGTTCTGCCTGAAGAAGCACGACGTCTCGCCCGCGACACGCATCCCTAACCCTTTCTCCCTGAACCTGTTGTAGGCCTCGTTCCAGCGATTGATGATCTTCAGTATCTCGACCTTTCCATCCTCTATGTACCACTCGTCGAAATTCCTGATGAGTATGTTTCCGGACCGCTCGTTCGGCTCCACGTCGACCCCGAAGGCTTTGAGGCCTCTCCGAACCTCCTCGGGCTTCTCCTCCGAGCAGATATAGACGATGCCCCTCCCCTTCTCCAACCCGTCCTTGAGGTAATTATAGAGGATGTGGCGCTTGCTTTCCTGCGAATCGTAAAATAGCAGTACGTGGTTCGACGGCTTCACCTCCTCTAAAAATGTCTTAAGTTCGTTATCGAGAAGCATGGTAGTCAACATAATCTAAAAATTGATGTATAAATACCTATTGAAATCCGGTAATTAACATAATTTCGACATCGATCTAAAATTCATTTTTTTCGAATTGAATCCGTGATCTGGGTAATCCCTGATATCAGCTCCTTCGTATCCGGTGCGTAGACGAGTCGTATACCATAGATTTCCGCGAGTTTGGTATCCTCCTCCTTGAAAGGCGTAAGGGATGCCAGTAAAAGCCTTGCAGGTTTAAGATCCGAAGAGGCGGCGCCTAGTTCGATTATTTTATTGAATGTGCCCTCGCCTGTCAACACGTCTATGTAAATGAGTCTGTCAATGTTTTCAGGGTCTTCCACAACCACATCGAAAACATAGCTCGCGCCCGAGGCGCCTTTCAACGTTTCGGCGGTTTTTATCTTCCATCCTCTTTTTAGGAGGGCTTCGCCGATTTTCTCTGATACTCCTATTAATTGCTTCGCCTGGATTAGCTGCATCATCCTGCTGTGGAAGGGCTCGCTTCTCTTCCAGTAGTCCTCGAAGACCTGTATCATCGTCCCGACGTAGGCGACCGTGTTGGACCAGACCGCCCTTTCCGATGCTTCGAGGTAGGGTATGCTCATGAGGGTCTCCAAGCCGTCGACCACGATGAGACCGAGATCGATCTCGGCCGGATTCTCCATCAGCTGGATGCCGCTCGCAACATTGGCCACCTCGTCGATGTTGTCTGCATCGAAATGCGTTAGTAGCCTGATCTTCACGCCCCTAGTGGTTACGGCCTGTAGGTCCCTCAAGGAGATTGGGAGGGCCGATATGTTCTTCGCCATTATATCTAAGGTCCTCTCGCATCTCTCGATCATGGTCTTGAACGTCGAGTCGTATTCCTCGTCGGTTGCGTATGTTCTGATCTCCTGCGGTGACCTCCCCGTCTCTAGGTAGTGAATGATTGATTCGGCCTTGGGTGCAAGGCTCCAGACGGCGTCGTAGAACACCTTCATCGCGGTGACGTAGCTTGAGGCGTTTGTCCATAATCCGGTGTCGTTCTGCGTCGTCATGCTCATGGAGTCGTCCATGGCTACCGTCGTGAGGGTCTCCCTTTCGTCGATTATGGCGAACCTCATCGGCGAGGGGAGAGCTAAGTGGCGGGACTGGGCGAACTCGAGGTACTCCTCGATCTCATGCAGGTTGGTCGCATCGACCTGGGTGAGCACCCTGATCCGTTTGCCCTTCCGGCTCAGCTCCCTAAGCCTGTCATCCATCCCCCAGATGGAGAGGCGCGTCAGGTCACTCATGGTGGTCACGAGGCAGATCTCGTCCACGGCCCTATCGCACATCTGTTGGAGGAGGTCGAAGACCTGCTGCCTCCCCTGGAAGATCCGGAACCGTGGCTCCTCGATCAGCTTCATTCCGTCTTGGGCGAGTCTGCCCCAATCATCGAGGATCTTTTCTTCGTTTGCCTCCAGATCGGAGAGACGCCCCCTCAGCCCGTCCATCTGGTGAACAAGCACATCCTGCAGGGGGGCCGCGACGAAGTTCACAGGCCTACCCATGATCCTCTGGACCAGCCCCCTCTCCTCGAGGGCTTTCAGCATCCTGTAGGTCCTCATCCTGTTTAGGTTGAACCTCCTGGCCACCGTCCGGGCGGGTGTCGGCCCCATCGATGAGAGGAACAGATAGACGCCGGCTTCACCCTCCGCGAAGCCCACATCCACCAGCCTCTGCGTCAGCCTTTCGAGAGCCATCTGTCCTTCGATGAACGAATGTGCTGGTGGTTCCTATAAATTGCACGTTCAAATGTTACATATCACCTGCTCGAACATATGTTACACACTCATCGTTTTGTGGTGAAAGCGACAGACTTCCATCGGGTGTGGGAGCACGAAGAGGCTCATCATTAAGAGCAAGGATCGGATGTGGCCGACGGTCATCTGGCAGGGCACAGAGCTAGTCGTCTATTACCTCGGCGAGGACGAGGACGATGTGGAGGTGAGGGAGACCCGTGGCATCGACTTCGAGGAGTTCTTCCTGCACCTTGACCGCGGCGGCTCGATATTCGTGACCATGAAGCCAGGGTCGGCAGAATCTGTGAGGAGGGAGGAGGACAGGTCCCCGTCCCTTAAACCTCGGATGCTCCCGAACGACAACCTGCGGGAATTATGGAGGAATGAAAACATTGAACCGTCGGATTGAAACATCGATCTGCTCCAATTGCGGAGGGACGAATCTGGTGAATGATTTGGAGGCAGGCGAGGAGGTCTGCGCCGAATGCGGCTTCGTAGTCTCCGAAGGCGTGCTGGACACCGGTCCAGAGTGGAGGGCTTTCACACTGAGTGAAAGGAATGACAGGGCTAGAACAGGCACGCAGATAACTCCCACGCTATATGACAGGGGGCTTTCAACAAACTTCAGGGGCTTGAAGGACGGGGCTGGTAAGCCCCTCAATGTGGCGACTCTGGGCAAGATGAACCGGCTTAGGAGATACGATCATAAGTCAAAGATCAACGACACTCAGGCACGGAATCTCAGCATCGCCATGCCAGAGCTAGATAGGGTGGCGACACTGATCCATCTCTCCGAGTTGCCAAAGTCGCAGGCAGCCCAGATTTACCGTAAAGCCTTAGACAAGGACCTGATCAGGGGCAGGTCCATAGAGGCCTTCGTAGCCGCGAGCATATACGCTGTCTGCCGCTTGAACGGGATTCCCCGCTCCCTGAGGAACATATCCAAGGTGAGCACGAGGGAGTACCTCGAAGTGGCCAGAGTATACAGGATCCTCGTAAAGGAACTCGGACTCAGGATGCCCATAGATGACTCGACGAAGTTCATCACGAACATAGCCTCCAAGCTGGGCATCGAGAGAAGAACCGAGCAGCGGGCGGTTGATATCCTCATGTCGGCGAAGAAGCACAAGGGGCTAGCCGGGAAGTATCCGGGGGGCGTCGCCGCCGCCGCACTCTATTTAGCCTGCTTCGAGAATAAGGAGAAAAGGACACAGAAGGATGTGGCCCACGCAGCAGGGACTTCAGAGGTCACCCTCAGGAACCGAGTGCGTAGCCTGGGCGTCGACCTAGGTAGGTAGTTCCAGGGGACGATGCCTCAATTATCCCTTTTTTACAAAAATGGGCTCAAAATTTTGTCTCTTCGCCCCACGATCTGCCTTTTTTGAGCCTTTTCTTGTTGCTACTGATCCGCATGGAGGGGTTAAGCGAGCCTTAGCGTTCCCCTCTCCAGGGCAGTGGCGCCTGTGCGGCTCATCTCCTCGACGCCGATGGGCTTGATGTCCCTTAGGAACTCGTCGATCTCCTCCGGTGCCCCCGTCACCTCGGCTATCAGGATATCCGGCTCGACGTCGAGGATGAGGCCATGGTAGGCGTTGATGTAGCCCAGGGCCTCCTGCCTCGCCATCGGGTCCGTCGTCCTCAGCTTCACGAGCAGGAGCTCCCTGCTCACCGAGCGAACGGGGTCGAGCCTCTTTACCTTGACGACCTCCACCATCTTGTCGAGCTGCTCCAGTATCTGGTTGAGGATGCGGCTGTCCGCCTCGACCGTGACAGTCATGCGGCTGAGACCAGTCCCCTCTATCGTGCCCACGGTTATCCCCTGGATGTTGTAGCCGCGGCGCCTGAAGAGGTTGGAGACCTTGAAGAGGACGCCCGGCTTGTTCTCGACGAGGAAGGAGACTACTTGCAGCGTCATCTCAATCATCCCCAAGCAGGACGTCCTTGAGCCCCATCCCCGGCGGGATCATGGGATAGACGTTCTCCTCCGGGTCTATGGGGACGTCGATGACCGTGGTGTGGTCGCTCCCCACCGCCCTCCTGAGGGATGCCTCGAGCTCCTGGATCGAGTCGACGTGGACTCCCTCGGCGCCGTAGGACTCCGCGAGCCTGGCGAAGTCCGGGTGGATCGGCCTCCTGACGGCGGAGTACCTTCGGTCGTAGAAGAGGCGCTGCCACTGGGCGACCATCCCGAGCATCTGGTTGTTCAGGACGACGACCGTGATCGGGAAGCCTTCGTCGACGGCTATCGCGAGGTTGTTCTCGGTCATGGCGAAGCTCCCGTCGCCGGATATGTTCAATACAGCCAGATCCCTCCTCGCGGCTTTGGCGCCTATGGCGGCCGGCGTCCCCCAGCCCATCGTGCCTAGGCCACCCGATGTGAAGAACATGCCAGGCCCGTAGACGTCATAGTGCTGCGCCGCCCACATCTGGTGTTGGCCCACGTCGGTGACGGCTATGCTCTCCCTCGGCATCGCCCTCCTTATCGCCCTTATCACTTCGGGGCCAGGTAAATGCGAATCCGACTTCAGTTCAAATGTCTGTGCCCGGAACTCTTCTATCTTTTTTATGATCGCCTCGTCTCTCTTGTTGCCGCTCATCTGGAGGGCGACCTTCTCCCTTATCCCTCGGAGGGCGAGTCTGGCGTCGCCCACGACACGGGTTATGGAGTCGACGTTCTTGTCTATCTCGCTCCTGTCCAAGTCGATGTGGATTATCCTGGCGTTGGGGGCGAACCCGTTGACGGACCCGGTGGTCCTGTCGCTGAGCCTCGCGCCTACGATGAGCAGGACGTCCGCCTCAGGCACGATGTGGTTAGCCTCGTATCTGCCGTGCATGCCGCAGAGGCCGAGGCTGAGGGGGTGATCGCTCGGCATAGAGCCCTTCCCCATGAGGCTGTGCGCGACGGGTGATTGGATCATCTCGGCGAGGCTCACGAGTTCCTGCGACGCCCCGGAGGCTATGACGCCGCCGCCCGCTATGATCACGGGTCTCCTCGCCTTAGCGAGCAGCGTCGCGGCCCAATGGATCTCGTTTGGGCTCGGCTCGACGTTCGGGTGGTAGCCGCGGAACTCGACCTTCTCGGGGAAGACCATCTCAGCCGTGTCGGTCTGGACGTCCTTCGGCAGGTCGACGAGTACGGCGCCCTTCCTCCCGGTCGACGCGATGTAGAACGCCGCCTTCACGGCGTGGGGCACCTCGGCCGCCTCCATCACCTGTATGTTGTGCTTGGTCACGGAGGCGGTGACGCCGATGATGTCCACCTCCTGGAAGGCGTCTGTACCCACCATGCTCCTGGGCACCTGCCCCGTGAAGGCGACGACGGGAGAGGAGTCGAGCTGGGCCGTCGCCACCCCCGTGACGATGTTCGTGGCGCCTGGGCCGCTCGTCACCTGGACGACCCCAACCCTCCCCGACGCCCTGGCGTAGCCGTCGGCCATGTGGGCGGAGCCCTGCTCGTGGGCGCCGCCGACATACCGGATACTCGACTTGAGGAGTTCGTCGCAGATGGGTATGATGGCCGCCCCCGTGACGCCGAAGATGTACTCGACGCCCTCCCTCTCGAGGGCCTTCACGTAGGCCTCCGCGCCGGTCATCTCAGGCATGGAGCCCCCTCCCATGGTGGAGCCAATCAACGTGGAATCCGGATGATCCGGAATCCTTGGTCACTTGCGGGAATCTGTCAACTGAGAATACGATTCCCCATTCATCTCTCCCCCTCGTAAGGGGGTTCGACAAAGCAATACCCCATTGTCCATCCTCCCTAAACGGATGTAACCTAAACCACCGTGACTCTACATAAAAAGGTTTGTAGTGAGCCCGATGCACGGTCAATCGGATGGGGGCTATTTTTCGAGCCCCGACATCATCCGGACCTGCCTGCCGACCTTTTCGATCTCGAGGGCGTCGCACTCGTCCATGAGGCGCCTGAACTCCTTGGAGCCGGCGGCGTACTCGGCGATCCACTGCCGAGCGAACTTGCCGCTCTGGACCTCCTTGAGGGTCTTCCTCATGTTCTCCTCGACTTGGTCGTCGACGATCTTCGGCCCTACCATCAGGCCGCCGTACTTCGCAGTGTCGGAGACGGCGCGGTACATCCCGCCGAGCCCAGACTTGTAGATGAGGTCGACGATGAGCTTAAGCTCGTTGCAGACCTCGAAGTAGGCGAGCTCAGGCGGATACCCTGCCTCCGTGAGGACCTTGAAGCCCCTGCGGATGAGCTGGTCGACGCCCCCACATAAGACGGTCTGCTCTCCGAAGAGGTCGCTCTCCGTCTCGTTCTTGAAGGTGGTCTCGATGACGCCGGCTCGCCCCGATCCTAGGGCCTTAGCTATGGCTAGGGCCGTCTTAAGCGCCTTCCCAGAGGCGTCCTGCTGGACGGCGACGAGTGCTGGGACGCCGAAGCCCGCCTCGTACTGGCGGCGCATCTCCGGGCCAGGGCTCTTCGGCGCCACCATTATGACGTCGACATCCTTGGGCGGTTTTATTGCACCGAAGTGGATGTTGAAGCCGTGGGCGAACTGGAGGGTCTTCCCCTTCCTGAGGGCTAGGGCCACCTCCTCCCCGTAGACGACTGGCTGAGCCATGTCCGGGACGAGCATCAGCACGATGTCCGCCGCCTGCGCGGCCTCTATGACTGTCATCACCTTGAGGCCGTCCGCCTCCGCCTTCTCCCATGACTTGCCCGGCCTCAGGCCGACGACGACGTCGACCCCCGAGTCGTGCATGTTGAGGGCCTGTGCCCTTCCTTGGCTGCCGTAGCCTATCACGGCTACCTTCTTTCCTCTCAGGACCTTCTCGTCTATGTCCTTGTCGTGGTACACCTTCACCATCACATTTCACCTCTCTCTAGCCTGAGCCGCCCCTTCTCGAGGGCGGTGATGCCTGTCCTTGAGAACTCGATGATGCCTATGGGCTTCACAAGCTCCAGGAAGGCGTCTATCTCGTCGGATTCTCCGGTCACCTCCGCTATCAGGGTGTCCGGGTCTATGTTCAGGATGAGGCCGTGGTAGTCGTTGATGCACGCGAGGGCCTCCTCCCTCGCCATCGGGTCCGTCGTGCTGAGCTTCACGAGGGCTAGCTCCCTCCTCACGATCCTCATCGGGTCGAGGCGCTTCACCTCGACGACGTCCACCATCTTGTCGAGCTGCTCCACCACCTGGTAGACGCCGCGGGCGTCAGCTTGGACCACTATCGTGATCCTGACGACCTCGGCGTTCGGGATGGCGCCCACGCTGATGCTGTGGATGTTGAAGTTCTTCTTCCTGAACATGTTGGAGATGTTGAAGAGGACGCCGGGCTTGTTCTCGACTATGAACGCTATCGTGTGTAGCTCGCTCAATCCTCACACCTCCAGGAGCGCGTCCTTGAGCCCCATCCCAGGTGGCACAATCGGGTAGACGTTCTCCTCCGGGTCGATGGGGACGTCTATGACCGTGGAGACGTCGGCGTCGATGGCCCTCCTGACCGCGGCCTCGAACTCCTGCAGGGTCTCCACCTTCACGCCCTCGGCGCCGTACGCCTCGGCGAGCTTTATGAAGTCGGGGTTCCCCCTCAGCTTCACCGCCGAGTATCTGTGGTCGTAGAAGAGGCGCTGCCACTGCGCAACCATCCCGAGCATCTGGTTGTTCAGCACCACGACGACGACGGGTATGCCCTCCTCGACGCTGGTCGCCATGCTGTTCTCCGTCATGCCGAAGCTTCCGTCCCCGGCGATGTCGACCACCGGGACGTCCGGGCGCGCCGTCTTGGCGCCTATCGCCGCCGGGAACCCCCAGCCCATCGTGCCGAGGCCGCCGCTCGTGAAGAAGGTGCGTGGCTCGTAGGCGTCGTAGTGGAGGGCCGCCCACATCTGGTTCTGCCCCACCTCCGTGGTGACTATGGCCTTCCTCGGCAGGGCCTTCCTGAGTGCCTTGATGACCTCCGGCGCCCTGAGGTAACCCTCCTTGGCGCCGTTCCCGTTCTTCCCGTTTGCGGCGCAGCGGAGCTCCTCCACCTTCTTGTGCCACATGGAGGCCTTGCCCGCCTTGGACCTCAGCGCCCCGACCCGCTCCAAGAGTCCGCTGAGGGCGAGGCCGGCGTCACCGACCACCCTCATCCTCGTCTCAACGTTCTTGTCGACCTCGGTCTTGTCGATGTCGACGTGGATCACCTTGGCGTTCGGCGCGAAGCTCTTCACGGCGCCGGTCGTCCTGTCGCTTAGTCTGGCGCCGACTATCAGGAGGACGTCCGCCTCCGGGACCACGCTGTTGGCGGCCACCGTGCCGTGCATGCCGCACATGCCGAGGCTGAGCGGGTGGTCGGCGGGGAAGGCGCCCTTCCCCATGAGGGTGGTCGCCGTCGGCGCCAAGAGGTACTCTGAGAGGGCGACGAGCTGCCTTGAGGCGCCCGCGTTGATGACCCCTCCCCCGGCCACGATCACCGGCCTCTGCGCCTTCGCGAGCAGCGTCGCCGCCAAATCGAGCTCCCTCGCGTCGGGTCTAGCCTCCACCTTGTAGCCACGGAAATGCACAGTCTCCGGGAACTCCATCTCCTCGACATCCATGGTGACATCCTTGGGGAGGTCGACGAGTACGGCGCCCCTTCGGCCCGTGGAGGCGATGTGGAAGGCGGCCTTGACCGCCGCGGGGATCTCATGCGCCCTCCTCACCTGCATGTTGTACTTCGTGACCGAGGCGGAGCAGCCGATTATGTCCACCTCCTGGAAGGCGTCGGAGCCGATCACGGCCCTGTTCACCTGCCCCGTGAAGGCGACGACCGCGGA
>Ga0315282_10004186_pt1 | contig 25257 bp, 24 predicted proteins | sample YL17G07_20_MG_FD_203693 | JGI IMG/M metagenome (GOLD analysis project Ga0315282, IMG submission 203693) | Sediment microbial communities from Yellowstone Lake, YNP, Wyoming, USA - YL17G07_20 | ecosystem: Environmental > Aquatic > Freshwater > Lake > Sediment | place: USA: Wyoming | collected... | reverse complement strand
ATGGGGAAGTCGATTACAGAGAGAATTCCTGAAGATATCGGCTTTCAAATGACTACAAAACCCATGAGACTTCTATCTAACGGGGCAAGTCATTGCGGCGTACTGCAAAGTACGCCTCATTCCTCGGGATTTCGGGTGCCCCCGAAAACGGGATTTCGCAAAGCTCAACTTGCATCTGACCATTTTTGAGCAGCCTGAACAAGATGACTTTTTCAGCAGCCCGTCGGTGAGCGCGGCATGAACCCGGGGAGTCGAAGGGTTGACTTCGCCATTTATATCTTTTAGACTCCTGCCCAGAAAAATGAGATCATTAAGAGCATACCTGAAAATCCCGTCTTGCGCCTGCCCCCAGCCCTCGGTCGAGTGCAGACCCGGGCCGGTAGGTAGGGACGCGGATAAAAGGAGTGTCTGCCGAAGGCAGAAAAGAGCAAACCAGATGCTGAAAACAAGCCTGCCCTGAAGAGATTCTGAACCAATACTGAATCAAGTTCAGCACAGGGTTCAGAATGACACTTTCAGGGTTCGGCATGACATGACCGCTAAGGAGATTGGCATGAAAAGGTCTCGATTTGTCCTCTGGTCTCTTCTTTTATTTCTGATCCTTACAACCTTCGCCTATGGTCAGCAGGCTGAAATCAGAATCCTTCACGTCAATGATTTTCACGGATTTGCTGAGCCCTATAAGCCTCTGGGGTCGGATGAACTGTTAGGAGGCATTTCTTATCTTGCCACGAAAGCCACCGAGCTTTGCAAAGAAAAACCATCCTTGTTGCTTTCTGCAGGAGACATGATGCAGGGCAATAACTGGGCAAATCTTTTTCAGGGTGAATCCGTGATCAAATGGATGAACGAAATGAGATTTGACGCCATGGTTGTGGGAAATCACGAATTTGACTTCGGGCAGGAGGTTCTGAAAAAGAGGATCTCAGAAGCGAGGTTTCCCATTCTCGGTGCGAATGTGGAGGGGCTGAGTTTTCTCAAACCTTATATCGTTAAGGAACTCCATGGGGTAAGGATTGCGATCATCGGTGTGACCACCGAAGATACGCCAATATCTACCCACCCAAAGAATGTGATAGGACTGAAATTTCTGTCCCCTGTCGATACAGTCGAAAAATATGTAAAGGAGCTGAGAGCACAATCGGATATCGTGATTGTCCTTTCTCACATCGGTTATTCCGTGGACCGGATCCTTGCGGAAAAAGTGAAAGGGGTTGACGTGATCGTGGGCGGACATTCCCATACGAGGATCAATGAGCCTGTGAAGGTTGGGGATGCGATCATTGTTCAGGCTTGGGAGCGTGGCAGGGCCCTCGGCGTGTTAGATCTGACAGTAGAGGGAGGGGAAATTGTCCGGCTTAAAGGCCATCTCGAGGAAATCAAACCCGAGAAGGACAAAGAGGACAGGGCAACTGCATCTCTCGTGGAGGAATATAAGAAAAGAGTGGATGCTGTTCTGAACGAAAAAATTGGGACGGCGGAGGTGGATCTCGACGGCGAAAACGTAAGAAGAAGGGAGACAAATCTTGGTAACCTTATCTCAGACGTGATGAGATCTGTTTCAGGGGCTGATGTGACCTTGATCAATGGAGGGGGGATCAGGGCAAGTATTAAGAAAGGGGCAATCCGCGTAAAAGATGTCTATTCCGTCCTGCCCTTTGACAACTATATCGTTGCGATCAAATTAACGGGAAAAGAGATCAGGGAGGCATTAGAGCACGGGGTATCCGGCGTTGAGGATGGAGAGGGCCGGTTTCCCCAGGTATCGGGCATCACTTTTAAATATTCTCCGTCACAAAAAAGAGGTTCGAGGATCAAAGCCATTTTCATCGCGGGCAAACCCATTGACCCCGGCAGGGAATACATTGTCGCCACCAACGATTTTCTGGCTGCAGGCGGCGACGGATATCAGTCCTTTGGAGAAGCCATCAAATCGTCAAGAGATTTCTCGGCGGTGGGGGGCATGATGAAAGGTGAAAAGGTTGTTTACAGTAATTCGGGTCGGTGGCTCAGGGATGTGTTGGTCGAGTACGTCAAGGGAAAGAAGAAGATCGCTCCCAAGATTGAGGGGAGGATCGTTGAGATTCGGTGATGAAGATTTTTGTCAACGATAGGGCGTTTGATCTTTTACCCGGGATGACGGTGAAACACGCATTGGTGGCCGCCGGACTTCTTAGAGAACGGGGGGCTTCGAAAAAGACTTACGACCAATGGGGAAATGAGTTGGGTCTCGACGGAGCCTTGTCTGAAGGAATGAAAATATATGTTTTAGAAGCTCCAAATTCCAAGCACCTGCCTTCGCCGGAGCGGCCTCGCGCAGGCAGGCCAAATTCGAAATAAATTCCAATGACCAAAGCCTCAAATTCGCAAGAAGTTCTTTCGGTCATTCGAAATTGAAATTTGGAAATTATTTGGGATTTACCTGCCTGCCGGTAGGCAGGGAGTTTGTAATTTGGAATTTGTGGCGTCTTGCTTTCTGAGCTTAACAGAGGAGGAAAAAAGAATGGCAGAGGTGGAACTTCCGAATGCAGAGGAGCTTGAGGAAATCAAGGGGAAGGCATTTACGAGGCATGTGGCACTTACCACAGCGATCTTTGCGGTCGCCCTGGCGATTACCTCATTGGGGGGGAACAATGCAATGAAGGACATGCTTTTGGCTCAACAGCAGTCCTCTGACCAATGGGCTTTCTACCAGGCAAAAGTTTTGCGTGAGCATCTTTACAGGAGTCAGAAGTTACGGGTGGAGATAGACCTCATCGAACGAGGAAGCGCGATGAAGCTGGAGGTAAAGGAGCGGGTGGAGGGCCTTCTCAAAAAAATGGCCGATGAGGAAGCTCGGTTTAATGCCGAGAAAAAGGAGATCGAAAAAGGGGCAAAAAGGCTTGAGCACGAACGGGATGTGAATCGAACCAAGGACCCTTACTTCGACTATGGAGAAGTTCTCCTTCAGATAGCCATCGTGATGGCCTCTGTCTCCATCATCTCAGGCTCCCGTCCAGTTTTTTATTTTGCCATTGTCAGCGCATCTCTCGGAGCCTTCTTTTCGCTGAACGGCTTCTTTCTAATCTTTCGGATCCCTCTCTTCCATTGAGAAAGCTCATTCGAAGTCATAGGGTGTCATTGCGAGCCCGAAGGGCGCGGCAATCTCGCTTGAGATTGCTTCGTCGGTCGTCTTACGGCCTCCTCGCAATGACCTACTGGGCAAGTGTAAACTATAATGCGCTCCTCTTAATAAATAAATGGAAACACGAACGAACAGTGCAGCAAAAGCGGACGTCTCTTTCTTTTCCCAGCTGTCCCCCATCTTCTTTCTCGTAGAAATATTCTTCTTGAACTTTATGTCTCGGATTGTCCTGTCCCCCCTGTTGCCCACGGTCGAGAAGGACCTGAAGATAGGGCACGAGGAGGCGGGCTCTCTCTTTTTCTTGATCTCCTTCGGCTATTGCATCATGCTTTTAGGGTCGAGTTTTGTCTCCTCCCGCCTTAACCACCGGAGGACGATTATCCTTTCTACGGTCGTCGTAGGCGGGGCACTTCTATTCGTCGGCCTTAGCCAGCAGCTCTGGATGATTCGGATAGGGCTATTTGCGTTAGGAATGGCAGCTGGACTCTATCTTCCCTCAGGAATTGCTATCCTTACCGAGTTGGCACACCCGAGGCATTGGGGAAAGGCTATTTCGATTCACGAAATGGCACCTAACTTGAGTTTTGTGATGGCACCGCTGATAGCGGAAATCCTCTTAAGATGGCTTTCCTGGCAAGGAATTTTTACCTTGTTCGGGATCGTGTCCATCCTCACCGGTATTCTTTTTACCCTTTTTGGCAGAGGAGGGAGGTTCAGCGGTGAGCCTCTCAATGTCAGCACCTTCCGAGCCATTCTGAAGGAGCCTTCTTTCTGGGTCATCACGGCCCTTTTCAGCCTCGGCATTGGGGGTACCTTTGGAATATTTGCGATGTTTCCTCTTTACCTCGTATCCGAAAGAGGAATGGATCAAGTTTGGGCCAATACCTTGGTGGGGCTTTCCAGGATTTCTCCTGTTGGAGTAGCTATTCTGTCTGGATGGGTCACAGATCGCCTTGGCCCGAAGCGTGCCCTGAAGGTAATCTTTCTTGCGAACGGAATCGCGATCATCCTTTTGGGGTTGGCATCCGGATCGTGGATTGTCCCTCTTATTTTTGTTCAACCGATGTTAGCCTCTTCCTTCTTCCCGCCGGGATTCGCCGCCCTCTCGCGGATCGGAGGTTCTAACTTAAAGAATATTGCTGTTTCTCTGACGATGCCTGTTGGTTTTCTTATCGGAGGAGGAGTGATCCCGGCGATGATTGGCGTCGTTGGACAGGCAAGATCCTTTTCATGGGGGTTTATGATCTTAGGGGGAATACTTGCTGGAGGCGCTCTCCTCGTGCGATATCTGAAATTTGCAGAGGATGAGAAGAGATAGTGTCAAAAAACGGTAGCCGCAATGGGGTGCTCTTTCATCCGGCGGCCTTGTTCAAAAAAATCAGGGCGGCTTGGCCTCCTGGCTTACCTCCTACGAGCACGCCCATGCGCGACCGCTTGCCCAGATGGGGCGCTACGATTTTCTAAAATCACCTGGTCAACAATCTCTCCACAAAAGATGCATCTCCATCCCCAGAAGTGCTCGTGGGGGCCGAAGAATTTTTCGTAGATCATCTCGCTGTGACAACGATAACACTTCATGATGCCCTCCTATTCCGTTCAGATTGTGCAGCCTTAACCGTGACTCAACCCGTGATCAAGGGGAATTGCTGTTTTCTGGGCGGACCCTCATGAGAGAGCAGGAGGCTTTTCTTAAATGCCCCGTTAAAAAACTCCCCTTTCATGAGATCCTCAAAACGGTCCCCAGGGTGATGTTTCGTCAGGGTCCTCTTTGCACTCTTTTTAGAGACCGAATCGGAGCCATGGACCATTTTTCCCACCTACTTTCTCTTGGTTTGTTATTTCCAAATCTTGCCTTCCCCTGAGCCGGAGAAGTCTCCGCATATTGCATGTCCAATCCGTAGAGATTTGCATGATCATTCACGATGTTGAGCAGTATCTTGTAAGCGTCCGGGGATGATGACTCACGATGAAATGTCAGGAGCAGTTGCAGCCAAGTCATTGGCACCGCCCCCTCTTGAATCATTCGCTCCACGGCGATACGGTGAGCTCGTGTACTCACATCCCCGCAGGCGTCTACCACCGTGTAGACGCCATAACCTGCTTTGAGCGCTTCCAGAACGAAAAGGGAAACTCCGAAATCTGTCCATAAGCCGGCCACCACAAGCTTGTGACGTCCGGTCTTTTCCACAGCGCTGACGATTCTACTGTCCTCCCAGGGGTTGACAGTAGGCCGATCAATGGGCTCCTGGTCGGGGAAAACCTCTTGAAGTCTTGAAAGAATAGGACCTCCGAAGCTCGTGGCCCCGACCGTTGCCAGCACCGTTGGAATGCCGAAGGTGACGGCTACCTTACCAAGGTTGGCGGCATTATCGATCAAGGTCTTTCCGCTAATGGAGCTCAGGGTAAGAGCGAATCGTGATTGATAATCCAGCAGGACGATTGTGGAATTGTACGGGGTTAGCCCGTTCGTAGATTGCAAAATCATGTGATTCCCTCCTGCCTTCTCCTTTACCCTCTTTCGTCTCTGCGGAAAGCGCTCCTTCGAAACATCACCCTACACGCCCTTTGAGTTTCTAACTTCACTCCCTCCAGGACAGGATGAAGTTGACGCACCATTGATACGAAAAACCGCATAAAAAGTAAATCAGGTCAACCCCTTATTTTGTGGGGGAAAATACTGTATTTTTTTAGATGACCCGGGGTCTTTTTTGCCGAAAAGGGGGTAGGGCGGTTCACCGCCCTGCCAAAGCAAACTCAACCAGCGTCAAAATGCTCTCTTTGCTTGAGGAGCCTTTTGAAAGAAAATAGTTGGCCTTGGCTTGAGTCGCTGCTTCTCGGTATTCCGGGCTATCGTAACTCGTCAGAATGATAACGATCACATCAGGATATTTAGCTTTTATCTTTGCCGTCAGTTCAAGGCCGCTCTCCGCGGGTAATTTGATGTCCATGAAAATGAGGTCAGGCGGATCGGAAAGGATTCTCTGCATCGCTTCCCCTCCATCTGCCGCTTCAAGAATTTCCATGGATGGAAATCGGGAATGGAGGGTTTCTTTAAGTAATTTTCGGAAGATAGCGCTATCCTCAACGATCAATGCCTTGGACACGGCGGTTTTGCCTTCCTTAGGGGGAAAATTTCTCTCTGTCTTTTCCATATCTGGCATTCTTTTTTCCATCCACTCTGCTTCTGGTGGGATTCGAATGGATGCCTTTCACGATGGTGTGTCGCGGGTTGAATCATCCTGATCGACATTGTGATTTTGCAAAATAGAATTTATTATTTGCAAGAAAGAATCCTTTGAAATGAAATGGTTTGCCTTGCTCTCATAGGCCGCCTTCCGATATTCCGGCAGGTCATAATTCGTGACAATGACGACAATGATGTCGGGGTATTGGGCTTTTACTTTTTTGGTCAGCTCAAGCCCACTTTCTCCGGGCAATCTGACGTCCATAAAGATGACCTCTGGCTGCACGGTTTTAATTTTTTGCATTGCTTCCTCTCCGTTTCTTGCTTCAGAAATTTCCATCGAGGGGAATCGCGAGCGCAGGGTCTCTCTGAAGAATTGGAGGAAGAAAGCATTATCCTCAACGATTAATATGCGTTTCATATTCGGTCCGGTTGGATTGTCCATGATAAACCTCCCCCTCACCCTCCCTCTCCCCGGTGGGGAGAGGGAGGGTGAGGGGGAGATGCGTTGTATTAAATAGTTGATTGCATATCTTAAACTCTACTTTACTAATGTTTAGAAACGTGGTAAATAGGGTGTTAGCTGTATTTGGTCCGAAATAATAATGTATTTCATCCCCATCCTCACCCGCCCTTGAGGGAAGGGGGAGCGAAAGACCATGCTGGGAGCAGGGCAGGAATGGGAGGGAGTGAATCCATGAGCCAAAAGGTTCGAATCGTTATCGCTGAAGATCATACGATCCTGAGAGAGGGATTACGGATGCTGCTCTCCACAAATTCGAATTTCGAGGTTGTCGCGGAGGCTGAGGACGGGAGGGAGGCTGTACGGTGTGTTTCGAAATTTAAACCCAATCTCATCCTGACGGATCTCTCCATGCCGAGGATGAACGGCATGGAGGCCATTAAGGAGATCAAGCGGGAATCGCCCGACACGAAGATTCTGGTCTTGACGGTTCACAGGGCCGAGGAATACATTCTTGCCACCTTTCGGGCTGGAGCCGATGGATATATTTTAAAGGACTCCACCCACTCCGAGTTACTGGCGGCGGTTAAGAAAGTTTTGAGCGGGAAACATTTTATCAGTCCTGAGATTTCCGAAAAGGTCATCGAAGGATATCTGGAAGGGAAAAAGACCTTAAAGCCCCGCACATCGTGGGAAACCCTCACCCAGCGCGAGAGGGAAATTTTGAAGCTGATTGCCGAAGGGTATAAGAACAAAGAGATTGCAGATGACCTTTGTATCAGCGTCAAGACAGTGGAAAAACACCGGGCGAACCTCATGGAGAAGTTGGATCTCCATAGCGTCCAGGCCCTGACCGCCTTCGCGATCGAAAAGGGACTGGTCTCGTGCGAGTAATGAACGATGAGGGGATAAGGAGATAAGGCGATAAAGAGAGACACCGGGACAGGGAGACGCGGAGACACGGTGAAAAGACAGATAAGGTGGAGGCGAGACACGGAGACAAAGTGGAAAGACAGACAGGGTGACAATAAGAATACCTGACACGGGGAAATAGAAAAGAACAGCAAGGGATAACATGGAGAAATTAAGATTTGTCGGGGTATGTTCTCCGCGTCGCAACGTCACGCAATCATGCCATCATTTAATTTAATAGCCCATTGGTCTGGGCGAGTCAGCATTTTAACCAATTTCCCCAAGATCTTATCGTAAACTGCGTCGAGCTCGTCGAAGAGTTTTCGGTCAAGGTAGCCACATTTATGCGCAAATTCAAGCCAAACTTGGGTTTCAGCAGCCTCAGCATCTGCATCACTGAGTTTACTAACAAACGCATTTGGATAACGCCTTTTACGCCATGCCTCAGCAATGTTTGAGCATACAGACCGGGAAGATCGTCGGATCTGATCGGTCAGGGAATATTTCTCTTCAGTTGGAAAAAGCTTGCTGAGTTCGAAGATGCGCATGGCTGTGACCATTGCCAATTGATATACCTCTAATTCCCGAAAATGGCGTATATTGGTTTTTCTTCTCTCCATGTCACATCCCCTGGTTATCTGCGCATCTCGCTGTCTTTGCTTTGTTTCTCCATTTCACCGTGTCACTCTATCACCGCGTCATTTCTTCAATTTCCCCGTGTCTCCGCGTCTCCCTGTCCCGGTGTCTCTGTCAGATGGGCCAAATGGCTCGGAGGATGGTTCCATTTCCGGGAGTCGATTCGATCACGAAGGACCCGCCTGAGAGTTGGGTTCGTTCTCTCATGCTCGTCAGTCCCAGGCCTCTTCCCGATCCTTCCTGGTTAAGCGTTTGTTCCAAGTCGAAGCCTATTCCGTCATCTCGAATGGTTAATTCTATCTTGTTCTCTTTTTTGTTCAGAGAAAAGCGGACAAGGTTTGCCTTACTATGCTTGGCAATGTTGTTGAGGGCCTCCTGCGTTACCCGATAGATCACGGTTTTAACGGGCATGGGCACGTCGCTTTCCTTTAGATCGGTCTTTTTTTCAATTCGGATGTGGGAATAAATTTTTTGATATTCTCTGCAAAACCACTCCAGCGTAGCCAACACCCCCAGGTCATCCAACGTGGAGGGACGCAAATCCATCTGGACCCTTCTGACTTCTTCGATGCTTTCCTTGATGAGCGGGATGACAGCCTCGAGAGATTTCTTTTTGCTCTTCAGTTGAAGGGCGCTCTCTATCTTAAACTTGACCGCGGTCAGCAACTGTCCAACGCCGTCATGGAGTTCCCGCGCAATACTTCTTCTCTCATTTTCCTGTACGGTCAAGAGCTGAGAAGAAAGATACCGGAGTCGCGTCTCCGAATCCTTCAATTCTTCTTCTAAATTGAACCGATTGATCGCTTCGCCGATCAGAGGTATCATGGACTCAATAAATTCGATACGGCTCATGGGAAGTTTGCCCTCGCCTTCATCGGCGAGATGAATGGCCCCCAGAATCCTGTCGCGGTAACGAATGGGAACGATGGCAACCGACTTGAATCCGTTCTTAATACAGGTCCCTCTAAATCTTGCTTTCTCCTCTTCCGAAAGACTTTCGATAAATTCGAACGTATTCTCGCAATGGAAGGACCCTGCCGGCGTCATCACGGGTTTATCTTGTGGATCAGGGTTGCCCGTGGCAACCCGAATACAAGCGCATTGATCATATCTGACTGAGAGCAGATTCTCCGATTCCCAGAACTCCTGGCCGAAACCCACATAAGACTCATAGGGAATATAATCCTTCTCATTCAATATCCGGATGCCCACGCAACGGCAACCGCTCCAGGGCTGGATCAGCTCGATAACAGAATCAAGGTATTCCTTTCGGGTCGACTTTCTCACAAAGAGGCTCAAGAGGGAATTGGTAGCTTCTGTACGCTTCTGGGCTTCCTTGAGTGCGGTGATGTCGCGAGCTGCGGCAAAAATGCCCCGGATCTCCCCGGCCTCGTTTCTGTAAAGAGTAGCGTTGTATAAAACGTCGATGACCTTGCCCGATGTGTGACGGATAGCAAGAGGATAGTCTTTCACCGCTCCCGATAAAAAGACTTGCAAAACCCCCCTTTCGACTTTGTCGGGCTCTGTGAAATAATCGGAAAAGTCACTCCCGACAAGACAGTCGCGAGTAAAACCAGTGACGGACTCTGTGGCTTTGTTCACGTCCATCACCTTGCCATCAGCATCGATCGTGACCAATGGGTCCAGGCTTGCTTCGATGAGACTGCGGTTGTATAGGGAGGCTTCACGTAACGCTCCTTCGGCCTGTTTGCGTTCCGTAATGTCGATACCCATCTCGAGGATGAGGGGAGAGCCGTCCGTGTCGGTGAAGGGGTAGTCGTAAATGTCGTAAATACGACCGTCCGGACCTGTCCACTCCCAATGATGGGGCACATTGGTTTTCGTAACTGTATAAGTTTCACAAATCTCGCAGGGTTCGCTACGACCAAAGAGATACTCAAAGCAGCGCCGGCCTAAGGACTCGCCAAAGCGCTCCCTGAAGAAGCGATTGGCAAAGGGCACGTGATAATCCGGTGTCAACAAAACCACGTAAGCCGGCAGTATTTCCAGGACGTCATTAAAGCGCTGCCTTTCCGCTTTCACGGCCTCTTCCGCCCGTACGTGCCCGATCACTTCACCGATTTCAATGGCAATGGTATGAATAAGATTCCGTTCCTCCTTAAGAAAAGGTCCTTCGTCTGCCTCTGGTTTTTCCTCCAGATAGTAGACTTCTACTGCTCCGGCCTTCTCGCCATCGACGATGATTTGACTCGCCTGCCTCCACGGGGTGTGTTTGAAGTTATCAGTTCGGTACTCTTTGTCTTCCAAAATGATTCTCGCACAGGCGATTTCAGGGAACTGCCAGCCCGGCGGAATTTGATGGACAATATTTTTGAATTTTTCTTCTATTCCTGTGTACTTCATTTCGATGGAATAGCAGACAGAATAGAGGCAGTTTATTTCCTTGGCCCGCTCAATTAGATCATGCGCTGTCTTTCGCAGAGATTCCTCAGCCCGCTTGCGCTCGGATATTTCATCCTGCAATTCCTCAACAGCCTCCATCAGTTCTGCGGTTCTTTCTTGAACCCTTATCTCCAATTCGTCGCGAGATCTCCGAAGTTCTTCTTCTAATCGTTTACGCTCGGTGATGTTTGTTGAGATTCCTAAAACATGCTTGACTTCTCCGTCCGCGCCGAATTCCGGGGCAAGTTTGAGATAAAAAGTTCTGGTTCCTGTCTGCGGCGGGAAATCGAATTCCAAATCTTTGCTCTGTCCTGTACGGAATACTTCCTGAATAGCATTTTCCCATAAATCACATAATTGTTCGGGCATACCCACTTCTCTGTTTGTCTTACCTATGAATCGATGGATGGGCACTCCTGTAATTTCTTCCGCCTTCGGGCTAAGGAAGAGAACTCTTAAATCTTTATCATACCGCATTAGAACTGATGGAACATTTGTGGTGAGGGAGCTGTATCGCTCTTTGCTCTCACGCAGCGCCTCTTCGGCGTGTTTGCGCTGGGTGATTTCCTGTTTCAGTTGTTGGTTTGCGACTTCAAACTCGGCAGTGCGCTGGTGGACAAGTTCCTCGAGTTGCGTGTTGAGTTCTTTTTTGGACTTCTTCTTGGCACTCATGTTTGACACTCCTTGAAATACGATAAATGCGGTTATTAGGTTACCAGGTTATCAGGGCATCGGCTGAAGGTTTTTTTCGTTTCCTGGTTTCCTGATCCCCTGATTCCTGATAACCTGTTCCGATTCTTGCAATTTGTCATATACTTCATTAAATTCAATTTTTAATTTGGTGTCAAGGGAAATGGATGGGTCCCTGTAACCCCGCGGTCACGAGGGGTAAGAAAAGTCTTTCGGATATTTAACTCAAGACCTTAGCCTTGAAAAGTGAGCCCTGAAGGTTGGCTTACACGCTATGGTTAGCTCAACAACCCGTAGCTGAGAGAGATGACGTGTTTATGAAAAATTTCCCTTTACAATGGAATGTACAAGTGGATAAAATATTATAATGTTTATAATATTTCGGGGAAAAGGCGATGGTTCACTCGAATTCCACATCAAAGGAAGCACACGTTAAGATTCTGATTGTTGAAGACAGTCATTCTTTTCGGCAGGTCCTCAGGGAGAGCTTGCATTCGCGGTTTCCCTCCGTAGAGATTTTTGAAGCGGCGGATGGGGAGAAGGTCTTACAGATCGTGGAAGCCGAGTCCCCCAACCTCGTCTTTATGGATATTCAGCTACCCGGAGAGAACGGTCTTAGCCTCACCCAAAAGATCAAGGCACGTTATCCCCATATCATCGTCGTCGTCATCACCGCTTACGACATTCCTGAATATCGAGAAGCTGCCTTTCGATACGGTGCCAATCGTTTTCTTCCCAAGGATTCTTTAGACTGGAAGGAAATCGAAGCGGTGGTCGAGAGTCTTATTTGAGATTTCTGACTCTTTCAGAAATCTCTGATGACATGCCTGCGTCTTTTCAATGATGGGCTCCTTAGTAAGCTGAACATCCCAGTGATCGTTTCCTGAGGGGACGGGTGGAGGAAAGCAAAATTCTTGCCCGGCAAGAGCCGACCCTGCATCGCATAGGATCGACCTCTCTTGTTTTTGGGCTCTCGGCTGCAGACCGAGATTTTTCGGCTATATTAATCCTGTTGGGATTTTGTTGTTAACCTTGTTAACCCCGGATTCATTTGATGGCGAGCAGTTCGACTTCAAAGATGAGGGTGCTGCTGGGTGGAATGGGGCCCATGCCTTGCTCGCCGTAACCTAATTGAGGCGGAATGAAAAGCTGCCACTTTGAGCCTTCATTCATTAACAGGAGAGGGAAGTGACGTTGTTCTCTTTTTGTTGGCTATAAACTTCAGACGACCATGCATTTTTCTGCTTCGTTGCCTCATTTATAATTTTCCAAGGGGAAGAGTGGATTCTCGGCTGTAGATAGAGATCTTTCTCCTCTTTGATTAAGAGCATAGTATCAGTCGTCGTGATCGAAAGAAAATAGGGCAAACTACGTATTTATCAGGTAGGGGAATACGGTATTTCTATGGGCGGAAAGACTGTAGACAAAATTCGCCCACGAAGCATGAAAATTGGGAATAATTATCCTCCCCCTTGACGGGGGAGGATCAAGGTGGGGGGGTGAACATGGCAGATCGCAATGTGAGGGATTGATGAAGACTTGAAGTGTAGCCGCAACCTTCAGGTTGCGGTTCTCAATGCGCCATTTAAGAAATATCGCAGGCTAAAGCGTTCGGCTGAGCCTGTCGAGAGCCTCGAGGTCGAGCGACTCGCCGAAGTCCTGTGGCTACAACCCGGCTACTACTTCTTCTTCCTCTCTCCTAACTCTTTCTTAATCCCTTCCACTTTTTCCCTGAACTCTTCGGTGACAGTATTCGACTGAATTTGATCGGTGATGATGTGCGGCGTCATGAGCAGGATCAACTCCGTCCTCTTTTTATCATACTCTTGAAAACCGAAAAGACCCCCGAGGATGGGAATTTTGCTCAACAGGGGAATCCCTTTTGATATCTTTTCCCTGGACTCTTCGATCAACCCTCCAATCACAACGGTTTGTCTCTCCATGACCGCGAGGATTGTTTTGGCAGTTTTCTTTCCAAACACGGGTACATTCTGAAGATTTCCCAGGGGAATGGCAGAAGTGTTGACGGTGCTCTTCTCAATGCTGAGCTCCATACTGATTAGCCCTCCGTCGCTGATGCGGGGGGTGACAGAGATGATAATGCCAATATCTTTATATTCGATCGTTCCTTCGAGAAGACCTGTCGTAGGAGTGGTTGTGGTCAGGGTGCTGGAGCTGGATCCATAGGCATAGGTGGAAGTCAGAACGGGCTGAGAGGACCCCACCTGAATTTTTGCCTCTTTATTGTTTGATGCGATGATATGGGGCGATGAGATCACTTTCAACCGGTCTTCGGCTGCGGCCAGATTGATGGCAGCGGAAAGTCTTCCTCCCAACTCCGTAATGGCATATCGGAAGCCCGTTTGCGGGAGGACTGCGGTAAAGGGGTCGGCCGGAGGCTGAGCACCCAACACAAACGCTTGTGTCTGGTTTGGATTGGCAGGATTATGAGTCATGAACTTCGCCCATTCAATGCCATATTTGGTTGAATCGTCCAGGGTGATCTCCGCAAGCCAAACCTCAATCAATACCTGCCTGGGGTAGATATCCAATTTCTTAACCGTTTCGAGGATATTCTTGTAGTCCCTGGCAAAAGCCCGGATGACCAAGGCGTTATTTGTTTCATCCACCACGATATTGATTTCCCCTTCGGGAACGGCTCCTGCTCCCTCTTCTTTTGGGGCGGCAGTGGGAGCAGGGGTGGGGGTAGGGGTAGGGGGTGGTTTGACCCCTTTTGGATAGGCAGGTTGCTCGGCACCCTTTTCTTTTTCCTTCTTCTTTTCCACTTTCCCGAATACGTCCTTCAAGACTTCAGCGAGATCCTTGGCCTTGGCATTCTGGACATAATAAACGAACACGCTGTATTTCGTCCCTTCGACGGGGATTTTGTCAAGCTCTTTAAGCCATCCTTCTACCTTCTCAAAGATATTCGGAATGGAACTGACAACCAGAAGTGAATTGATTCGGCCAACGGGTGTGAAGGTGATCCCTACCCCCCTTCCTGATTTTGTAGAGACTTCGAAGGAGGTGAATATTTTGTCCATCTCTTTGGCGACCTCATTCGCATCGGCATTGAGTATTGGATAAATTCTCACTCTCAAATCAGCGAAGATGTCGAGATCAAAAAGGTTGATGATGTCCACGGATTTTTTCACATTTGAGGCAAGGTCGCCAATGATGAGGGTGTTACTGGGAGGATGCTCCACAATATCGGCCCCGTCGGAAAGGAAGGGCTTGATCATTTTTGAAACTTCTGTCGCAGGGATATATTTCAGCGATACGATCTGGATGATGTATCTTTCTTCGGAGGGTGCTTTTCCCGGCTCGCGAGTTGTCAAGGGCGGCTGGGGTAACTTCTTTGCATCGGCCAAAGGAACGATTTCATAAACTCCGTCCTTCTTAACGGCGGTGGCTCCGTTCAATCTTAAAATCGATTGAAAGATTGGGAAGGTATTTTCGGCTGATAATTGACCTGATGTGTGGATATTCACTACCCCTTTCACTCGTGGGTCAATGATGTAATTGATTCTCAGTATTTCTGCCATCACCCTGATGACTTCATAAATATCTGCATTGTCAAAGTTAAAGACGACACCAGAACCCATCCGGGGAGGAACCGGGCGTACCGGCTGAGGAGGTGGCGCTGTGGGAGTAGCAGAAGAGGTTGTAGCGGGTACCGGTGCTGCGGTTGGCGGTGTGGGTTCAGTCTGGGTGGAAACGGAAGGGGGTTGCGCTGTTGGAGTTGAAGGCTGGGTAGCAGGCGAAGTTGACGGTTGGGGCGCGGCGCGCCTTCTTGCCGGAGGGGCCACTTGACCGGGCCCCGGGGGAGAAGTCGGAGTTGAAGGAGTCGGCGAAGGTTGAAGCTGAAGAGGAGGAACAGGTTTCGGTGCCTGGGTTTCTGGAGGTTGAACCGGGGTCGGTGTCGGAAGTTGAGTAGAGACAGGAGGTGGAGCAGAAGGCTGAGAGGGCGATGGGGGCTCCGCGTTCAACGGGGTTCTTGCTCCGGACCAAGTCATCAATCCAATGGTCAGGCATAGGATAAAAATTTTTGTCCAAAGATTTTTCATATTCCGTTGCTCCCTCTCTTCAATTTTCCTCTGTTTCTTGTACGGGTGCCGGAGTGGCTGGCGTTGCCGGAGTTCCTGGTGCAGCCGGAGTTCTTGCGCCTGGATAATACATCATTCTTCCCCTTCTCGAAGGCAGAGTAGGCGTTGGTACTTGGGTCGGTGCTGTAGGAGTCGGTATTGGACGAGTTGGCACTGGTGGAGGAGTTGAAACCTTTTCCTGGACCGGCGTTGCCTTCTGGGCGACAGAAGGAGGCGTCTTGGGCGCTTCGGGCACTGGCGCAGCAGGCAAGGTGCTTGTGACCGTCGCCGGTTTGGTCGGAGTACTCACGGCTGTTCTCACGTCACTCCTTTTCTTCGGTGTCTTGGGGTCGTAAAGAAGAACTTCAAAAGCATCCCCCTCTGCTTCCAAGGCAATCCGATCGGACGATATTTTTGCGAGCCTATAGTCTCCAACCTTGTCTCCGACCTTCAAGCTCAGCGTTTCTCTCTCTCCGCGAAGGAGATGACGACCGGGGTTGACAATCGAAGCAAATTGGTAGCCATCACCGATCGTTACCCCGTAGAGGACGACCTGAGGTCGGACGATCTTTCTCGCCTCAGAAGACTGAACGGGGAAATCCTTTCTGTCAGGACTAAAAATATTTTTTACAGCGATGGTGGCGGCATTGGGTTGTGCAATGCCAGCTACTTTCTGAGGGCGTACTGCTGGTGGATTCTCGATCTTTGCCTCCTGTTTCTTTGCGGTGTTTCTTTCGGGGGCGATTTCGATGGGGCGAGTCCAGGTCTCGTAATTCTTGAGAATCAGAAGAAAGATGACGCATAGGGCAATTAGACTTAGAACCGCATACCTCGGTGACATTATCCTTGCCTCCCTTTCTCTTTCCCTTTCTCCTTGGTTTTGGCGCCCTTCATCAATCCGGAGATCACCATGCTTCCCTGGATATTATTGGGCATCCGGATGTTAAAGACAAGCAGGTCCATCTCCGAAATCATCAGTTCCTTTTGATGGTGCTCAATCTGATAAATAAATTGGCCCAGATTGAGCATGCTATTGATCGGGTTGAAGTCGACCTGAATGGAGATTTTTCGATAAGAGTCGATCTCTTTAGGCTCCACCATTCTGAAACTGCGAATGGCGATGCCGTTCTTTTCCGAAAGTCCCTTCACGATCTCCTGAAGACTCGCCGCCCCGATCTGAGGGGTTTCTCCAGGGAGGAGTCTTTCACGAACCTCTTCATACTGCTTCAAAGTCCGGTCGAGTTCCTCCTCCACGGCCTTCCGGCTTTGAAGATACTCTCTGTACTTCAATATCGTCCTCTTCTTGAGAGCGATCTCCTCCTCGGCTTTCTGCGTTGCTTCGAAGAGAGGGACCACAGCAAAGGCATAGATCAGAATGCAAATCGCAATCCCCGCGATGACCCAGAGAACCTTTTTCTGCGGAATCTTCCAGATCTTAAAGTTTTTGAAATTAAGACGATTCCAGTTGAACTTTTTCAAAAACTCCCATCGCTTCAAGATCCCAGATCGCTCCAAATCCCAGCTACCTCCCTTCAATTCTTGCTTTGATTTTGAACCTCTCGTACTCTTTTGTATCGGTGCCCCTCATCAGTCTTTCTTTGGTCACAGGAGCTAAGAACTCGACCTTCTCAAAAAGAGGAGATTTGTCGATGAGGGGGATCAAATTCGAGGCCGAGTCAGCGAAACCGCTGATCTCAATCTCTTTCCCAGTATACTTAAAATTCCAGATCCAAACCGTATCAGGCAGGGTTTTGGTCAACTCCTCCAGCAGATCCGTTTTGCTGACTTCTCCTGCTTGGATCTTGTCTAATGCTGAGATCTCTTTACAACATTCGTCCTTTTGTTTCTGCAGCTTTGCGATGGCCTCCACCTCCGGCTTTCTCTTTTTAATCTCATCGTTGACCGAATTCAATTCGCCTCTGTATCCGACAATCGCCCCCGCTCCCCACGCGAGTGTGAGAGCCAACGCAATAGAAGCCAAGATGATCACAAGGGGTTTTCCTATTTGTCTCACCCTCTTTCTCATCTCAAGGGGAAGAAGATTGAGGTTGAACCGGGTGGTAACCAGATCCTTCAAAGGAATGCCGATCGAGGGATAGATCTTGTAGGGTTTCGATAGGTCTCTGGAGGTATCCATTCGACTCAAAGGAGGAGCAAGAACCCTTTCGACCTGATCGGCTTCGAGGTCTGTCAGAATCGTTTCATCAGCGTCTAAGCCGTAAACAAAGAAGGTTGATTTTGAATGACGGACATCCTGAGATGAACGGTTTAAGGCATTTATGATTCCGGCCGCTCTTTCCTCGTGTGGGAGGGGAAGACGGAAGCTTTCTTTCCACTCCTTCCCCCGGAGGAGATCCATCTCAAAGAAGGGTTCTGCCACATTGAGCAAGACAGAGGTTTGATTCTCTTTCGCTCCTTCGTTGTAGAAGAAAAGATTGAGCGCTGCCGCGGAAGGAATTTGGACCGAAACGGGTTGGATTCCAATCTTTTTTAACAAGGCCAGATAAGAATCCACTTCAGCCTTCTTCACAAAAAGGGCAAACAGATGGATCCACTCTTTCTCTTCCTCGAGGATATGATAATCGAAATAAAACTCTCCATTTTCAAAAGGAGTGTATCTCGATGCCTCATATTCCAACACCTTTCTCAAGTTTTCCTTTGTGGCGATGGGAAGTTTAATGAAACGAGCGACCACCTTGTCTCGCGGGATGGCCACGGAAACCTTTTCTTTATTAATGCGATTCTTCGAGATAAATGCATTGATCAGGCTGATCATCTCTGTCTCTCGTTCTTCCTTTTGACTGTTGGGAGAGATGGGATGAATCGCGTAGTCCGCCAGTACGATCTTGGCGAAAGACTTCTTCAACAACGTCAGGATGAGATGGTGTTTTCTAAAGTCGATCCCAAGGCTTGAATCGGAGATCAACATTCGGGTTAATAAGTCGAACGACTCTTTGATTACTTTCGTGTCTCTTAAATTTTTTGCCTGACCGAACAATCGGTCTTTCATCTTCACCATTGGATTACCGCCATACCTTGTTTGTCATTTTGGGCTTGCCCTGTACCATATTAGGTTCAGGGCAAGCCCTGGAATCCGGCATTTTGAGATTGCCGCGCCCTTCGGGCTCGCAATGACGGTGCGCGGGTCAAATCAGTACGTCAACCCACAGAATGACTTTATATCCTTTCTTATCCGTTGGATCTATTTTGACAATCGCCTTTAAGCCCCGCATGGATGTTTGATCCTTGCTCTTCCCTCTCGATTCAATCGTGTAGTAAGGGACCATGGATTGGTACGCGACGAGTCCGGCAATCTCCCCCATGAAGGGCGCAAGATCGGGCACCCTTTGAAGAAGATCCTGCTGGTGTTGAAACCCTTTTTCCTCCCGGGCCTTCACAATGTGTTGAGCAATATCTTTCGGGATGCCCAAAACGACTCTCAATACGGGCAAGGTGGCGCAATTAATATCGATTTGTCCACCCAATGAATAGATGGAGAAGATGTCTTTCAATCCAATCCGATCAGCCGATGGTTTTTCCGCTACCCCTTCCTCTTCTTTTTTGATCGCCTTCCGCCCGTAGAAGAGTTCCGGGGTGACTCCCTTGACGAGGAGAAGTTCCTCAATCGAATCCAAATTGCCGTTCTTACAATTGTAGGGTTCTTTCAAGGATTGATAATAGTCATTCTCCGCTCCATTGAGATGGGTGAAGTCATCCGGGTCTCTCCAGTCCAGAATGCAATCCGCCACGGTATCCCTTTTCTGCTCTTCCAAACCCAGTTGGGTCAGGATGTTTCGAAGCGTTTTTTCTGGCACGGCATTAATGTTCAGCTTTCCAGCTTCGCCCATGATCCGGAGTTCGTTGACGCCCTGATCGAAAGATAGGGTGTAAAGCCTGCCATCCGTCACCCACTCTTTTTTCTCCGGGGGAATCTCTTCACCCGTCAACCCCTTTCTCATCTGTTGAATCCTTGGGTCGTGCTTGAAGATTAGCTCCGCGATGGCGCGGTGAACTCCTCCTTCGGCCATCGCATAGAGTTGAACTTCTTCCTTGAAGTTTTTCGTAATATTGACTTCCGTTCTCATGGCGAAACAAAATTCCAGGGCAATCACCGAAAGAATGGTGGTCACCCATAAAACCATGATCAGGGCCACGCCTGACGAATTGCGGATTGCAGCCCAGGGAAGTTTGCTCCGCACTGAACGGGCCAGCGATTGCGGTCGGTACGACCGCCCGTACCGTGGCAGATTGCGGAATCGAACTCTTGAGTTCATTTTATAACCGGTCGCTGAAGTCTTTGTTGAATCGCCCCGCCTCCGACCGATGGCAAGCCCAGGACCTCGGGTTTCCGAGCCGGGATGGAGACCAAAAAGGTAGTCGGGAGCTCTTCATTTCTTTCATTCTTGTAGGTCATCGTCATCCGGATGGCCGCGGGAAGCTCTTTTTCTTCCTTGGCATTCCACTCGTCCACCCAGCCTCCTTGCTGGTTCTTTTCCACGTTTTCTTCCCTGTAGTATTCAAACCTGACCTTTGAAATTCCCTCACACAAAGAAACCCCCGCTTCTTCTTTCGGATGCTCTTCAAAGAGATCCTTGTTGAGAGCCCTCTGCTCATAAAGAATCAAATACCCTCCGTCTTTTCCTTCCTGTTTGAACTCATAGATGACCCAGACGAATCCTTCGGGCCGCCTTGTCTTGGTCGAGACGGTCGAAACAAATCTCACGGTCTGGGATTTCCCCTCAAAGGCCACATAGTCTCCCTCTGCCTTCTGGGCCTTTACCCGGTATGGAACAATCGACTTGAGCTGGCGGGAGATCAGCTGTGAGGCGATTCGAACCCTCTGATACTCCTCCTTTAAACTATCTCCTTTTTCCCAGGCTGAAACGCCCATTCGGAAGGCTCCAAAGATGATCAGGATGATGAACCCGAGAATCATAAGCGTAATGGTGACCTCCATCAGCGTGAAGCCTCGGCTCGTCGCTTTCGGAAAGACAAAAAATTTAGCTCTTCTTCTCATCATCCTGGACTTTCATCGTTCGGTAGGTTTCAGTACCGACAGACCTCTCCTTGGAACCCGGCTTCCACAGGACATCGACCCTGATCTGGAAGAGTTGGATCGGAGGTTTAACCTCCCAGGGTTTTTCTACCGGAAGAAGGTTTACCTTGTTCATTGTCACCCGCCAGTGAAAAGTCTCGTCGAACTCCCCTTCCGTGATCCCTTCTTCCAGGGTCTGCCGGGAGGCAACCTCTTCCATCTTTGTGTTGGCGTAGTTGACTGCCTTCGTATATTCCTTTGAGACCCTCGCCAGACGGAGTCCACCGGCGAAGAGTTCGATGATCACCGTCAACGCGATCGCCAAAATGGCAGTGGCAACCACCACTTCAATCAGAGTAAAACCGCCCCTCACATCCCCTGAGAGGAGAGGGGTGATTTCTGCTCTGTCACCCTGAACTCGTTTCAGGGTCTCATCGGGTTTCGATTTTATTAGATGCTGAATCAAGTTCAGCATGACATTTCCTCTCGTTCCGCCCTGACCACACTGCCTCAGTACGACCGGGGCTAAACCCTTTCAATCTCCACGATCCCGGTCAGAAAATTAACCTTGATCAGGTATGCTTTTCGGCCCGGGCTATCTAAGCGGATCGTTCCCCCATTCGACCCTCCGTTCGGATAGAATTCGATCACAGAGTAGTCCGAGGGGTATTCAGGAGAATTGGCCTTCACTTCCTTGATATCCACTCCTTTCGGAAGCGTATACGTCTTCTGCTTGGGTTCATCCTTTGCTCCATCCTTTGCCCCATCTTTTGCTCCTTCGTCTTCTTCCCTTTCCTCTATCGGTTGGACGTGTACCTGTCTCAGGTCAGGATCAAAAAGGACTTGGTAGACCTTGCCCCGATTCACCGCTTCACTCCGGCAATATCGAAGGATGGCCGATACCTTTTTGACAGCCCCTTTCAGCTCCACCGTCTTCGAGAGACCAGAGAAAAGAGGTGTAGCAAGAAACATGGAGAGGCTGATGAGGATCAGAACGACCATCATCTCGATCAACGAAAAGCCCTTGTTTTTCACTTCCCCACATCCTTCCAACTTACGATATCCAGATTTTCTCCCTCGCCGCCTTCCACACCGTCGAGTCCGAAGGAGATAAGATCATATTCACCGTGGTCTCCCGGGCACTTATAGACATAAGGCCGTTTCCAGGGATCTGAAGGGATTTCCTTGGGAAGGTACGGGCCCTGCCATTGTTCCGCCCCGGAGGGTTTTTCTCGAAGGGCTTTCAACCCCTCTTCAGTCGTGGGATACCTTCCTGTGTCGAGCCGAAAAGCATCCAGGGCAGTGGCAAAGAGCTCGATTTGTGCCTTCGCTGAGTTTTGTCTCGCACCGCTCACCTTGCTAAATAGTTTCGGGCCGACTAAAGAAGCCAACAACCCGATGATGATGACGACGATCAAAATCTCGATCAACGTAAATCCTTTGTCTCTTCGTCTATGGTTAACTTTTGTCTCCATTTCTCTCCTCCTGACCCATCTCTCTTCCCAAGGAGACTTCGTCAAAATTGTCGCTTTATCGCCCTGATTGTCGCCCTGACCACATCCTGAAGGCAATGTCATCCTGAATTTATTTCAGGATCAGGACATCGTAACTCACTGAATTATTTAGATACCGGAACAATCTGCCCCATCTCTTCAGGGTTCGACATGACATTCTTGCCATTTTCATTTGTTACACTCGGCCTCAAAAAACTGTGCAAAGACTGTGCCGCTTTCTATCCTTCCCTCAAAATGGAATCTCGTTAATGCTGAAGATAGCTAACAGAATAGAGACGACGATGAAAAAGACAACTCCTCCCATGATCACGATGATCAGCGGTTCCAACAACGAGACAAACCGTTTGACCGATGTCTGGACATTTTCTTCGTAGGTATCCGCAACTTTGGAAAGCATTTCGTCGAGCTTTCCGGTTTCCTCTCCCACGCCGATCATGTGAACGGCCATGGGCGGGAAGACACCTGTTTCTTCCAGTGATTTGGAGATCCCTTTGCCTTCTCTTAAGCGGTCGTGGACATAACCGATCGATCTTGCGATGGCCTGGTTTTGAGAAATCTCTTTCACTAAATTGAGGGCCCCCAGGATGGGGACACCGCTCTGGAGCAAGGTTCCCAATGTTCTGGCAAACCGTGCTGCCTCAATCTTTTTGATGATATCACCGACGGCGACCCATCGCAGCTTGAATCGATCCCATTTCAGCCTTCTCTCTTCCTGCCGGGTGTAGCCTTTAAAACCAAAATAAATCATGGCCACAATTCCCAGACCCACCCACCAGTAACTCCTTACGCCGTGGCTGAGGGCAAGAACGATCTGCGTGGGCAGGGGAAGAGCCTGCCCCATATCCGAAAAGATCCTTGCAAAACGCGGAATCACAAAAGTCACCAGAATGATGAGGGAGATGCCGCTCACAAGAGTCAAGATGATAGGATAGATCATGACAGAGATCAGGTAGTCTTTGATCTCTTTTGTGCTCTGAAGGTAACGGGCCAGCCGGGACAGGATCGTCTCCAAGAAACCTCCCGATTCCCCGGCCTTGACCATGTTGATGTATAGTTTGGGGAAGATCTGCGGGTACTGCCCCAGGGCCTCTGCCAGGGAGTTTCCTCCCTCGATCTTCTTCAATATCTCTTTTACCACTTCTCTCAGTCTTGCATTCTCCGTCAAGGCCCCTAAGATGCCGAGACTCCGGTCAATGGGTAAGCCTGCAGAGATAAGGGTGGAGAGCTCCTGGGTAAAGATGAGAAGATTTTTCAATCCAACGCGCTTGGACAAAGAGAAGGGGAGACGAAACCCTTGCTCCTTTTCATGGACAGAAGTAATACGGATGGGGATGTACCCGAGCTGATGAAGGCTCACGAGGACGTTCGCCTCATCCTTCCCATCCATGGAACCCTCTACCGTTTGTCCACCAAGCGTCGTCGCTTTGTAAAGAAATTCGGCCATTACACCATCTCTTCTTCCTGCGTTACCCTTAGAACTTCGGAAACAGTGGTCGCTCCCTGTTTGACCTTGAGCCAACCATCTTCCCTGAGGGTTCTCATGCCTTCTTTTCGAGCTATCTCCTTGATGATATTCGAATCTTTCTTCCCCAAAATGAGCTTTTGGATATCATCCGTGACTCTCAGAAATTCAAAGATGCCCATACGGCCCCAATATCCTGTGTGAGAACAACTTTCGCAACCCCTCACCTCAATGATGTTTGACTGAGAGAGATCATCACCCCCCAATTTCATCTCTTTCAGGAGCATCGGATTCGGGGAATAGGGTTCCCGGCAATCAGGGCAGGCCACTCTCACCAAGCGCTGGGCCAGGATTCCGATAATCGTCGACGAGAGAAGGTAGTCTTCCATCCCCATGTCAATGAGTCGTGTGATCGCGCTTGGAGCATCATTTGTATGAAGGGTGCTCAGGACAAGGTGACCGGTCAGGGCCGAATGAATGGCAATCTCCGCGGTCTCTGCGTCCCGGATCTCACCGATGAGAATCACGTCAGGGTCTTGTCGGACAATGGACCGCAAGGAATTGGCAAAGGTAAGTCCGATGGATGGTTTCACCTGAATCTGATTGATGCCTCTTAGCTGATACTCCACCGGGTCCTCCACGGTGATGATCTTCTTGTCGGGAGAATTGATTTTTTCCAGAGCGCAATAGAGCGTGGTCGTCTTTCCGCTTCCCGTGGGTCCGGTCACGAGAATGATGCCGTGGGGTTTTTGAATCAGCTCCTTGAACCCCTCCATCGTATCTTGCGGGAAGCCCAATTTTTCAATGTCTAACACGATGCTGCTCTTATCCAGGATTCGCAGAACGATGCTCTCTCCGTGGATCGTTGGAATCGAGGAGACCCGGAAGTCGATCTCTTTTCCTTTCACCCGAAGCATGATCCGGCCGTCCTGAGGAAGTCGCCTTTCAGCAATATTCAGTTTTGCCATGATCTTAACTCGTGAAACGACAGCCGCCTGGAGCCGTCTGGGAGGGGATTCGACATCGTGAAGAACCCCGTCAATGCGATACCTGACCCTGAACTGCTCTTCAAAGGGCTCGAAGTGGATGTCGCTTGCCCTCAATTCAATAGCCCTTGTAATGATAAGGTTCACGAGTCTGATGACAGGTCCCTCAGAGGCCATATCCCGGAGGTGGTCGACATTTTCCTGGTCTTCTCCCTGGTATTCTGAGATGCTCTCCATGTCCTCGATAATTTTCTCCATAGAGGTGGCGCCCGTCCCGTAGAATTGTTCAATCGTCAACATAATCTCCGGCTCTTCTCCTGCAATGGGTCTGACCTCACAGTTTGTCGCTAACCGGATCGCGTCAATCGTATAGAAATCTAACGGGTTGCTCATGATCACCGTCAATTCATTGTCGGCTAAGCGGGCGGGGATAAACTTTGACTCTTTCATAAATTGGGCCGGAAGGTGATCGATGAGTAAAGGCTCCTTGGGAAAATCATCTTTGGTTGCAAAAGGAACGCCAAACAGTTCTTCGATGGCTGAAAGGAGCTGCTTTTCGGTCAGGACCCCGGAACGGGTAAGACGCTCTTTCAGGGGGAGTTCGCCCAGTGGTTGATCCGGAGATAAAACCTTCCCCAGATCCGCTTCTTGAATCAAACCTTTTTCAACCAGGAAAGAAATGATTTGGGTATCGATATTTTCCATCTCTCAGGATCTCTCACATGTGATTTTCGTCATTAAAAATATTCTCTCTCAGGCCACA
>Ga0315282_10004185_pt1 | contig 25257 bp, 20 predicted proteins | sample YL17G07_20_MG_FD_203693 | JGI IMG/M metagenome (GOLD analysis project Ga0315282, IMG submission 203693) | Sediment microbial communities from Yellowstone Lake, YNP, Wyoming, USA - YL17G07_20 | ecosystem: Environmental > Aquatic > Freshwater > Lake > Sediment | place: USA: Wyoming | collected... | reverse complement strand
TTTATGTTATCTATATTAATGATATGTTCGTTCATAATTTCCTCCTATGATGTTATAGTTTTGTGTTGAATTTACTATATTTTATCATAGGAGGTATTTTTTGTCCGAACTAATGTCCTAAGCTCAGAGGTTAAACCTTGACAGGCACATATACGTTATGATATACTCAGAAACTATCTACGATCTTTGGTAAGGATAAGCAAGGAGTTTGGAGATAATAATGATATACAATGCTACTTCAAATTCTCTGATCCCTTCCAAACAATCTCACGATTTGAAATCGCCTGTTACTAAGTTTATGAAATCACGTCTGCTTTTTCTTGTTGTTCTATTTTCGTTGTATATATGTGGTTTAGTATACTCACAGACCATTGATTCATCAGTGAAAATCATCAACTCAGATGCTGGCGGAGTGACGTTAGAGTTTGGATTAAGCGGATTAGAGATTAAAAATAAGGAATTCAATAACACCTATTACAACCTTATAAGCTATAAGGATTGCACTTTCACTTCAGAGACAGGGAAGCCAAAACTCCCAAATTCACAAGTCTTTTTGGGCGTTCCTCAATCAGCTTCCGTATCCATTAACATCGTTGATTCAGCTTACAAAGATGCTTTCGGATATATTCCCAATCCTGTTCCAGATATAGTCAGTCGTAAATCATCTGATGGACTGGAGTATCTAGCAGATGAATTTGCAATTGATAATGAGTTATATCGTCAAAATACATTCTATCCTGCTCAGAACGCAAAAATAGTCTACGAAGGTAATTTCAGACACCAGCGTGTCGTCATTCTGGAACTATGCCCGATTCAATATAATCCCGCTTTGAAATTGCTCAGAGAATATACAAAGCTCGTGGTAAGAGTAAGCTTCTCCGGTAGTAAGTTAGCCCCATCAATATCAGCAAGAAATTTAAGTCAGGATGCTGAATTTGAAAATTCTTACAAAAGTTTGCTGCTAAATTATGAGTCAGCAAAAAACTGGAGAGTAAACCCATCTTACCAGAAAGCACCAGCAATTCAGCTTTCACCAAAAGCTTCTACTCAGGCTTTAAAAATCTTTGTAGGACAAAAGGGGATTTATAAGCTTGATTATGCCATGATTAAAGGCGCTGGTATAGACCCATCCAGCATTGACCCAAGGACATTCAAAATTCGTTTCCTTGATTCAGAAGTTCCCATCTACGTGTATGGCGAAGCTGATGGCAAGTTTAATACAGAGGATTATATAGAATTCTTCGGTGCAAAACCAACCAGCATCTATACTCGCTGGAACGTTTATTGGTTGATGTGGGGGGGTGATAAAGGAGTTAGAATAGTTCAAAAAAGCGGTATTCCTTCCGCACCAACAGCCACAGAAGTTACTTTCTTCAAATCCAAAGTACATTTTGAAGAGGATCATCTGCATAGCAAACTTCAGAACACTCCCAGTGATCCAAACGACATTGAATCATGGTTTGAATCACGTGACCACTGGTTCTGGACAGGCGTTGAAAATGGCGCTCCGAAAAATGAATTTACGGTAAGTTTCCCTGTATACGATCTGGCACAAAGTCTTTCTAAACCAGATTTCAAGATAGAGTTGGCGGGGGGTACAAATTTTGAACACGAAGCGATGATCTCTGTCAACGGATATAAGGCAGGTGAAGAGGCGAAATGGAACAGTCAGGATATATATTCGTTTGATGGTCAGATACCGATTGATGCCTTGAATGAAGGCTTGAATAATGTGCTTCGTATCGCCCGAATTGGCACAAATTCTGCCGATGGCGTTGACATAGACAGCTATCCATACCAATTTTATCTCAACTGGTTTGAGCTAGGTTATTTCCGAAAGCTGATCGCTGTTAATGATACTCTTGAATTTTCAGCGCCAGAGGATAAGGGATCAAAACCAATATTCAGCCTTAACCTTGATAATAGAATTACACTCGATAAGGGTAAAATCCCAACAGAACTGACGCAGAAACTTAGAAATATACAAACAACTCTATCCGAAAAAGCAGTCTTATCAATACTTGAGTCGGGAATTAGCTGGATGGTAGTTGATAATCAGCAGACGTTCCTCATCAGGCTAGAAATAGATAAATTGAATGTCTATTCTAACGGAATCAACGATTATACTATCAGCGGATTCTTAGACGATAATATTGAGATATTCCAGATTTCTGACAATAAAGCTGTCAGCAAATTTAAAGACTCCGTAGTAAAAGAATACAAGCTAAATCAGGATGACAAGAATAGAATAAAACAAATAATGATGTATGGTAGAAGCGACAGCGATAAATTCTCAGTTCCGAAAATTCCTGATGTCGCCTATTCTGCCACTTTTGAGGATGATAGCGTACAGTCATTCGAGTATATGGCTGTTACTGCATCTAGTATCATGAAACCCGATCGGATCGAGCTTGATAACCCATCTAACCTGAAAGACACGTCCAATCGAGCTGATTACATTATTATCTCGCATCCCATGTTTATTGACGTTGCTAAAAGACTAGCTGACTGGCGTTCAAGTGTTGAGGGGGGTAGCTTCACAACTCGTGTTATAGATGTTACTGACATATATGATGAGTTTGGTAACGGTATGGTCAGTCCACACGCAATAAAGGATTTCTTAACGTATGCCTACAACAACTGGACACAACCAGCACCGTCTTACGTTCTAATATTTGGTGATGCCACTTATGATTTTCTCGGAAATGAAGAAGAAATCTATAAGGAAGCTCCTGAACTCATAGGATTTATACCCTCTTTTTACATTAAGACAACTTTTGGACAGACGGCGGTAGATCAATGGTACAGCGTCATTGATGGTAATGATGGTTTCCCTGACGTCCATCTTGGGCGCATACCTGTTGAAAAAGTTGAAGAAGCAGAAAATGCTGTAGATAAGATAATTGCAGACGAGTCTGGTCGTGTGAACGGTCAATGGCGTAAGCAGATAGTATCCGTAGCTGACGATGACTCTTACGCTGCAGGGGACGAGATATTTCAGGAGGGACTTGAAGACGTCTATAAGTATCATACGCCTGTTGCTTATGATACAACAAAGATATACCTAAAAGATATAATGCAACAGGTTCAGCAGAATCCAGAGGAGAAAAGAATACCAGCGAATGTCACACGAGATATGATAATGGATTCATTCGCCAAAGGTACTGTCATTTTTCAATACTCAGGCCATGGTGGAAGGCATGTTTGGGCGCATGAGATAATATTAAGCATAACTGATATAGACAATCTACAAGAAACTGAAGTATATCCTTTCCTTACGGTTTTTAGCTGTTATAATGGTTATTTTGATATACCCGGCGAGCTTTGCATGGCAGAGGGTATGCTTAGAGCTAAGAAAAAAGGCGTAGTTGCCATGTTCAGCGCTACAAGACTGACATACGGACCAGGGAACGTGTCACTTAATAACTTTATATTCGATAGCATATTTAGGGATAAAATATACAGAATAGGGCAGGCAATCTCTGTATCAAAGATAAGAGTTTTGAAAGAAGAAGGAGCGATGTGGCTAACTCAGATGTACGAGTATACACTCTTTGGCGATCCTGCATCAAAATTGAGTTTGCCTGATTATGAAGTGTATCCAAAAACAGTAAATGCTTCGGTATCACCGGGTGGAAAACTCGAAGTCGCTTCCGGTCAAGTCACAAAATCCGTTGGCGGGCAACCTGTTGCCATTAATGGCAATATGACAGCAACTATTACTTTTCCCGATGGTAGTAAAGATGCTAAGAACGTATCCATAGTAAATGGCATTTATCCTGCTGTATCTTATGATATTCCAAAGAGTGTGACAGCCGGTCAGGGATTACTGAAACTATATGGTCAGAATGGTTCCGAAAGTGTTGTTGGCGGGATGGAATTCAGTATCAGCCAACCATTTTTTGCTAGTATAAACCATGAGATCGTTGATAATAAGCTTCAAATCTATGCGCAGATAGACGATGATACCGATTCCTCAAAACTAAAATCTGTTGTCCTAATTTGGAATATGGATTTTGGTGAAAATGAATCACCAATGGTCTTTGATCAGGAAAAGAAAGCTTATAAAATACAAGACCCAATTAAGCTTTCATCCCAATCAAAAAACATATCCTATCGCATAAAAGTAACAGATGCAGATGGTAATTCAATAACCAGCGATCAAGCGAATATAGATTTACCATATAAACCCAACCTGCTGATATCTCGCACCGCAGATAATTCTGAACCAGATATTAATTATACCTATTCAATTCCGCTTCAGAAATGGGGTATAAGCGTTGTGGTAATGAATGCCAGCAATACAGCAATATCCCTACCTATTCAGGTTATGATCTTTGATGGAAACCCGGATCAAAACAACGATAGAGTCGTTGACAAAGATGCTAAGATACTTGGTGAAATGACGATCAACGTAAGTGATTGGACGCTGTTATCTGATCAGCAGACACAAACCGCATCGGTGTTTATACCATGCTTGCTTCCAATGGGAACACAAATGATATTCGCATGGGTTGATCCTGTAACAGACATAAATCAATCTAATTTTGGCGTATATAACGAGGAAAACGAGGGTGATAATATAGCTTTCAAGGTGGTTGATGTTGCTCATGCTCTCCTTGCGCCGGGTCAGGAAATATCAGTAAACAGCGTTGATAACGTATTTCAAATAACAACACAAACAGATAGCATTAAACAGGATGATGTTATATCAATCGAAAACATGGATGACATCAATATTCCGAGTAACCAACCATCCATTTCCTTCGTAACATTTTCTGGAGGAAATAAAGAGGGATATATCCTGCATGATTCATTAAACAATACAGGAAAGACGTCTCCTGCAAGTCATTTTGATAAATCAATATCAGTCAGCATGAGATTCGATCCTGCACCTTTGACAGATGAAATAAAGACAGAGTTAGGGCTTAATGGAATTCCAGATAGCCAATTGGAACCTGAACAATTAGATGTCATTAATAAAACTTTGCAGGATAGAGTGTCAAACATAGGAGTTTATCTCTGGTACGAATCCGCTAAAAGATGGGCTCGTTTATCTTCAGCGGCTATCCTCGATAATAAAGTTCAGGCTTTCTTGGTTGATGATACTACAAAAACAGGTAATGGTATTGTAAGTGTAATATATATAGATGAGAATGCCAGTACTCCCGTTGATAATTGGAGCATAAACTTCATTGATTCGGCTCACTTCAATGTTAATGGTAATAAAACGGGAACAATAAAAAAGGACGGTCAGGTATACTTAGGCACAGTTGGAGATGAATTTTACGATAATGTTACAGGTATTCATCTAAAAATCATATCTGGTTTAATACCATTTAATTCAAGCGATGGACTGACATTCAAGACTATTGAGACAGGTTTAATAGAAGCAAAATCTGAATGGTCTGGTGTTTTCAGCCTGATGTTAAACAGTGATAATCGTCCCCCAAACATAAAAATAGATGTGGCAGACCAGAATTTTGCTGACGGAGATGTGGTTTCGTCTGAACCAAAGATTCACGCTCTAATGTCTGACGACAACGGTATTGATTTACTGTCTCGTAAAGCTGACATTCTTACGAGTTTAGACGCAGGTGAGTTTGAGTCAGCAAAACAGGAAGACTACACGCTGAATTGGGACCCTGCATCAAACGACGTTGCTGTAAACTATACCCCCGGTAAGTTGGAACCCGGTAACTACGAAGTTAAATTTCAGGTTTACGATCTTAATGGCAATTTAGGTGTTAGATCGATTAAGTTTGAAGTCAAAAATGAGTTTGAGATAGAAGAGAAGTCTTTGATGAATTATCCGAACCCATTTGAGCGTGAGACTGACATAACTTTCCAGCTTAGTTCTGTCGCAGATGATGCAACTGTCAAGATTTACACAGTTTCAGGCAGATTAATCAGGACTTTAGAAGATCAGAACGTTGTAAACTTCGTTACAATCCATTGGGATGGCAGAGACGAGGATGGTAAAGAGGTCGCCAACGGCGTCTATTATTATAAATTAAAATTAAAGCGTCAGGGTAGAAAAGACATTGTTGAAATAGGAAAAATGTTAAAATTAAAGTAAGGTACGGTCATTAATATGTTTAAAAATACAATTATTAAAAATAAAGGTAAAACAAGATACAAGATACAAGATTCAAGATTCAAGATATTATTTAAACATCTTGCCTGTATCCTGTATCCTGTATCTTTCCTATTGCTTATCTCCTTGTGTATTCCAGCGATGGGCGCAGAGAAATACGCAGGCGAATTTCTGAGTATTGGCGCCGGCGCAAGGGCTTTGGGTATGGGCGGAAGCTTTGTTGCTGTCGCAGACGATGGCACATCCGCTTATTGGAATCCAGCAGGTCTTGGAGGACTGAAACGCACAGAACTGACTTTCATGCACACGACTATGTTCGGGCTAGACAAATATGATTTCGTAAACTGCACTCAACCATTTGGTCAGACTGGAGTTTTTGGTCTCAGTTGGGCAAGATTGGGAATAGATGATATTCCTTTAACACTACTACCAAATTCTAATCCTATGAGCGCATCAAATCGTCCATTTATATCAAGTTACATGCAGGATACCGAAAATGCCTTTATGCTCTCTTATGGCAAAAAATTGAGACCCGCAGGTATTCAGCTTGGTGGAACGCTCAAGTTTATATACAATTCTGTATCTGGAGCCAATAGAAACGCTGTTGGTTTCGGTGGGGACTTAGGGCTTATTTGGAGAGCAAGCTTTTTATCCAGTAAAGAAGAACCTGTTTTGTCGGATTTATCTTTGGGTGTAATGGCTCAAGATTTCTTCAAAACAAGACTTATATGGAACACAACTTCGTCCCCATCGCATACTGACGTGATTCAGCCAAACCTAAAAGTTGGGATCGCTTATGACCGAAAATTTCCTAGCGTTTCAAGCAATATGCTGTTTTCCATAGATGCCAACACAAGGTATGGTCTGGAAATGCGTTACGGTGTCGAATACATGCTTGCGGATCTACTTTCGCTTCGTGCAGGGCTTCAAGGAAGTGACTTTACAGCAGGCGCAGGTTTGAACGTTTCATTTGCGAAGGGTGAATCAGGACTGAGTTTCATCATTGACTATGCGTTCCTGAGCCATGAACTTGGTAATACCCATAGAATATCAATCATGACAAAGTTTTAGCATATAAGGAATTTTAATCACGAATTTGACGAACTACTCAGAAAAGCGTAAATTAGCTGTAAAAGAGATTTTCATAATTCGTGTAATTCGTCTATTCGTGAAATTCGTGATTATTTTTTTCTTGATCAAAAAGTGTTATATCAATTCTATTTATTGATTGTGCATTCTTGTAGTAGTTGGATTTCGTTCCTCAATCCAACCTACATTTGATATATTGTTGAATTATGCACAAATAAATAATGGAAATGGTATTACCTTAAATCTTATAAAAAATGAACCATCTCCATAATTGGATAAAAAAGCATATTGGATAAATTAGATAAATCAACAACTCAAAAAGATATTGTAAACGGTCTAAAGGAACTAGGATTAAAGGCGGGTGACACTGCCTTTGTGCATAGCTCTCTGAGTTCCTTTGGACACGTTGAAGGCGGAGCCGAGACAGTCGTAAAAGCCTTTCTGGACGTGCTTGGTGAGGAAGGTACTCTGGCCGTACCGATATTCCGCAATTACTTCTGGGATGGTCCCGATCAGGTTTGGGACAGAGAAAACTCTCCCTCCCTCATGGGACGAATATCGGAAACTGTTCGTACATGGGCGGACAATCGTAGAAGCTATCATGCCCCGCACCCTATTGCCGCAATTGGGCTACTTGCCGAAGATATTACCGAACGTCACAACCTTACCGATTTTTCGTTTGACAGCCCATTTGCAAGACTTCTGGAACTTAACGCATGGATCATACTTATGGGTGTGGATTATAACCGTTGCACAATGATTCATCTTTTAGAAGAACGTGCTGATATTCCATATCGCCGCTGGATTGATCTTACTGGAACTGTAATATACAACGATGTTTCTCAAGTAGTGACCTATCCTTTTCTTGCAAAGTATTCTGGAGTTAATAACGACTTTATTACTCTCGGTAAAAAGATGGAAAGTGAAGGCTTAGTTAAGAGCGTAACCATTGGAAAAAGCCTTATTCGCTGTTTCCGCTCAAAAGACCTTTATGATCTAGGTATGCGTTCCATAAGGCAAGATCAGCTTTTCCTCGTAAACTCAGATACCAAAGAACAGGCACGAAGGTATATTCCAGCATACGGAAAAATTTTAGATGATAAGTTTTCTGAACCTTTGCGACTCAAGATAGCCAATAATCCTGTATCCCAACGATTGGTGAATATCCTGCGCATACCGTATAGCGATTCATCACCATCGGTTGACAAAAGGAATCGTTTTGAGACTTCTGACGATCTTGTAATTGAGGAATTCCGTCTGAGGGGGAGTTTAAGCGAATTCATACCGGGCATGATTGCCATTCCTAAAGGACGAAATAAGCGTTTACCTGCTGTAATCTGTCTGCATGGAACAGGCGAGAGTCGTGAATTCCTGATGGAACAGCCACTTGTGGAAAGAAATAGCTCACTCACAGGTTGGGCGAGAGAGCTTGCCCGCAGAGGTTTTGTGACTATCGCTATAACTCAGTTCAGTCATCCACCGAGGCACGAACCTTACGATTGGGAGTTCCCAAAGCTTCTGCCTGCTTATGGTCAGACAGCTATGGGTTGGCTTGTATCTGACGTCCTTTCCTGTGTGGATTACTTACATACTCGTCCAGAGATTGATACTGAGCGGATCGCTGTTGGTGGATTTTCTCTTGGAGGGATCGCCGCTTTTTACAGTTTCGTTGTGGATGATCGCATCTCTGCGGGATTCACTTTCTGCGGAGGAGTTGGATCAATACGACACCTCGTCCGTGAGGGGAATACAAGATTCCACAGTGTTTACTACTACGTTCCCGAAATAGTATCAGAAAATCTCGATCATACTCAACTTGTATCTGCCATTGCCCCTAGACCGCTTTTTGTATATGGCACCACAGAAGATGCTGGAATGCCTGTATCTGGAGTTCGTGCATTTGAAAATGAAGCGATTAAAGCTTATGATTCATTTGGTGCGAAAGACAAACTCCGTATTGTTATAGATAATGGACAACACGCCCTGACCTTAAAATCCTTCAATATGATTTCACAATGGTTAAAAGACATTTTTTATCACGAATTTCACTAATGGAGAGAATTACACGAATATGAAGAAAGGTCTATGGGTCTATAGATTTTAAACCCATAGACCTATGGACTCATAGACCTGTTTTAATTCGTGAAATTCGTTTATTTGTGTAATTCGTGATTTTCATTTTTAGTAAGGATATATAATACATGGAAAACAACAAAGACCTTGCGATATTGCGTAATCTTGCTACAAAATACATGGAAATTGCCAATAACGACATTCAGGATGAGCGTCGGCGTTTGTGGCGCGACCATAACAGTCTTAAAAAAACACGTCCGCTTGTATTAGTAGGTTTCCCTCCTGAGGAGATACCAGAATGTGAACCTCAATGTGAAGACTCATTCTATCGTCAATATGAACAGTATTTTCTGCATCGTCTGTATCAGGATAAGATCGGTGATGACAGTATCTTTGAGCCATGGATTACTATTAGAGCATCATTTTCACATGGCGGATGGGGTATGGGTGCAAGATGGATCAGACCCGAAGAATATCGTGGAGCAGCAAGATTTGACAACCCGATCAAAAATCTTGAAGACGTTGAAAAACTCGTCAAACCCAAGCATGTCATTAATGAAGAAGATACACAGAAACGTCTCAATCGCTTGAAAGATGCCATCGGTGACATTATAGAGGTTGACGTTGATAGAGGTCCCGCTTATCGTGTATGGAGTGCTGACATATCTACTGACTTAATGTATCTTCGTGGATTAAACCAGATGATGCTGGATATGAGCGATAATCCTGAGTGGCTTCATGGTCTGCTAAAATTCATGATGGAAGGCGTGCTTTCAACACACGAGGAAGCAGAAAAAGCAGGAGATTGGAGTCTTACGAGTCAGGAAAATCAGGCTCAAGTTTACTCGCATGAGTTACAAGACCCGAAACCCAACAGTGGACCTGTGAAAAGAAAAGATATATGGGCGTTTTTTGCGGCGCAGGAATTTGCTCAAGTCGGACCTGAGATGCAGAACGAGTTTCTTTTCCAGTACCAGTTCCCTATAATGGAGAAGTTTGGTCTAGTTGCTTACGGATGCTGTGAGGATTTGACGCACAAGATTAAATATCTGCGAAAATTGCCAAACATGCGAAGAATTGCGGTCACTCCTTGGGCAGATATTCATAATTGTGCTGAACAGATCGGAACGGAGTTTGTGATCTCATGGCGACCAAATCCAGCGGACATGATCTGTTGCAGTTTTGATCCTGCTCATATTCGTGAGGTTGTTACAGATGCGATGGAAGCCTGCAAAGGACTTCACGTAGACATAACGCTCAAAGATACGCAGACCTATCAATATGAGCCAGACAGGGGCATAAAATGGCTTCGTATGGTCAGAGAAATTACGGATAAATATTAGTTTTGGGAGACGAATCATATATATCTGATAGTTAAATGTGTCCTCTCAAAATAAAAGGTATGCTTTCCCAAATTACTGCATAACGTTTGAGCATTACCTAAAATCTTTATTGTTCGTTTTTTCATAGGTATCACCTCCGAGGAGATAATACCATATAGAACGGACATTTCAAAGCCTCAATTATTTTCCGAAAATTTTATAGATTTAAGGCGCCCCCAAAGAGTTGAAACCTTGCTTGATGGCTCAACTGACTTAGGTTTAACCGTTGGATCGCCGATGATCACATTATCAATATGCAGGCTTCCTGCTGTGTTAGCGGCGGCATCTGAGGCTAGCAAGACTTTCGTTATATTTAGGAGTCTATCGTTCTTTAAGGTGATTATTTTCTTGTCATTGAGATAGACTATGAAATCTGTATTTTGCTTTTCTACTCCAAAATTGTTATACTGACCAGCCAGCATGGTTGAAGCTGGTATCTCTATCCATCCAGGCCAAGCGCCATCAGGAGAATTAGCGTATGAAAATGGTCCGGCAGGCCATGCGTAAATATCCATATAGGCTCCGGTACCTGTATCATCTATTCTAATATGAACGTTGAAATTCTCACCGGCTAGAAAATCAAAATAAACCTTCGTCTCACTGTCAATAACACGGGATAAACCGCATCTAACCCAGTCGGTAGCTTGCTTACCACTTATGAGAGCTTCCTGGTTTACTATCTCCACTGTGATAGTACCATCTGTTTGGGTACTCCAATCGTTTCCAATCTTTTTGTTATCTGGTCTGTTAAAATCATCCATAAATGGTTCACCCAGAGCAACCATTGTGCTGAGAGAAAAAAATAAAGATAAGGTAATATAAAGTGTTTTCATCATAACCATCCTGATTTAGTTTTACTATAGTTTCAAACTTTAAACACCAAGATTTAAGAAATGTATATTTTATGCAGATTTTCATATTACAGGATCGTATTGATGAAGTTTGATTAAATAATCGGGTAATAGAATTAATAGCATTTTTCTGAATTCTAGCGTAGGCTGGATTCCAGTCAAGTTTATTACTTGATTAATTATTCGATATTCATCAATACGATCCTATTTTCTATGTCACTGTAGTTTTAAGCAGATCAACAATAACTTACAATGATCTCTTAATTGCACCCCATACAGTACTTAACTTTGCCGAGGGCTTGATAGCTGAAGTTGCACCACCATCAATGACTACATTGTCAATGTGCAAACTGCCTACTGTATTAACTGCGGAATCTGATGAAAGCTGAATTCTGTTAATATTATTTATACCTGCGTTATCTAATACATCACCTGCTTTTGAACCGTTAAGCATCACTTGAAGCTTGTTGGCACTGATTTTATTTATCTCCAATGTGTTATATTTGTCAGCTACACTTTGAGCACCAGCGATTTCCACCCATCCGGGCCATCCGCCATCTGCTGAGTTGGCATGATTGAGTACCCCGCCGGGCCAAGTATAAATCTCCAGGTATCCTAGAGCATTTGTGTCATCTATCCTAATGTGTACATTGAATTGATCGTTGCATAAAAAATCGAAGCCAATTGAATTAATGTCATTCACATTACGAGCAATGCCATCCCTTAACCAATCTGCGGTCTCCGTACCCTTGATTAAAACCTCACCGTTTACTATACTGGCAGAGATCCCCGCATCTTCAATTTCTTCCCAACCATTTCCCACTGTTGCGCTATCTGCTCTTTGAAAATTGTCACTGAAAGGATCTGTTGCAAATGAAATTTTCGGAGTAAGCAAGAAAACTACGAAGAAGATCGCTAAACCCAAAAAACAAAGATTTTTCATTTTGTATACCCTCACATTTGATAAAAAATTTTACCACTCTAAGTCAGATACACTAGACTTTACTTTTAGTTTGGCCTAACCCAACGAGAGCATATATTAAAGTTTCTGATTTGTCAAATCAAATTAACCACCTCCTGATATAAGCGAGTTTATTAAAAAATGTATTATCCTCTTTTGATGTAACATTATATCAGAGGAGGATAAGAATGGGAAGTGTTAAAGTAGAACGGATAGACCATTTAGGAATAGTCGCTGGTGTCATTCAAGACCTGAATATCATAGACATGATTGACTGTCGTTTCGCCGACCAACATGGTGATGACCCTTGCACTATTGGTATAATTGGTTAGGATCTGCTCAATGTTGGTAAGATATTCGATTTTTGGTATTATTTTCTCATAATCAATTACGCCATATCATCACCATAAACACTAGAATTCATTCTTTCTGGATTCTAGTGTTTGCTGGAATGATACATTATTGTTACACAGGATTCGGGAGCGCTGGTTCTGGCTCCAGTATTACCGATTCCATGTAGCATCTCACTGTTTCTTTTATGTACTCTTCATCAAGATACCCGGTAGGTGAAACTGTCTCAAGAATACGACGAGGTATTCTTAACTCCTCTGGTTTGAAGCCCTCTCGGTACTTGAACTTGTTTTTCTCCACGATAATCTTGGTTCCTATCTGATCCAACTCGTCTAGTGTAAGATCAAAGCCCGACATTCTTAAAGCATCAAGAGTTACTTCAGGTGTGTAAATACCTCGTGCAAAGAAGCATACAACAGTGCTTGAAAGTATCTGTCGCCACTGTTCCTCTTTTAGCAACTGTCTAGCGAGTTCTTGAGGAGACAAACTTTCATTTATAAGTGTTTTCTGGTCAATGGAATAACCTGCATTATCCAGATGGCTATGGCGCGCGCCTGTAAGGAACCCGATATGTGCGGCAGGTCCTGTATGATAGCCGGGCATCTCATTTCCACCGAAAGCCATAGCAAAATCTTCTCCGCCGTATTGTTTGGCGGCGTAATCTACACCTTTAGCAAGTGCTTTGTAGAAGTCATTGGGTTGTTCAATGATATTCTCAACTGCACTTACGTAGCACCTGTGATCACCCCAGTTAAACTTAACGCCCATAGTATCTTTTTCAGAGATCAACCTTCTTTCCATCGCCTCTGTTGCCCATGCGAGGATTACCCCTGTACTCATGCAGTCTAAACCATAAACTTCAACAACCTCCAGCAATTTAAGAAGATCAGGTATTTCAGAGATTCCAACCATTGAACCGAGTGCATAGATCGGTTCATAGTCATAAGGGATCATAGAAGTTTTATAGAAATAAGGCTCATCTTTGTAAGGTTGTCTGAGTGCCGCAAGGTGTATACACCCAACAGGACAATGTGCGCAGGCAACTCTTCGACCAAGATAATCCTCAGCAAACTTCTCTCCAGAGATTCTGTGTGCGCTTTCAAATCTTGCCTGTCTCAGGTTTCGGGTTGGGAGTCCTCCCATCTCATTCAATGGCAGAATGTTTTCAGAAGTTCCAAGCTCACGATATTTCTTCGTTGGTTTCTCCAGAGCAGATTGAAAAATTTGATCGTAGATTTTGAGATAATCTTTCTTATTTGCCACCGGTATAGAATGTCTTCCAGACATAACTATGGCTTTGAGTTTTTTACTGCCAAAGACAGCGCCAAGTCCAAGCCTTCCGAAATGTCTATAAGACTCCATTGAAACACAGGCATAAGAGACCATTTTTTCCCCGGCGATACCGATCCTCATAATAGTTCTGATACCTGCGCCGGGTTCGTAATCTCTGATTATTCTGCCTATGGTAAATGAACTGTGCATACCCCACAGCGCAGATGCGTCCCTTATAAATGCCTGATTATCGTGAACTGAGATATAAACAGGGGTTTCACTTGCCCCTTTTATAACAACGGCTCCATATCCTGCAAGCCTAATGGACGTTGCGCTTCTCCCGCCAGAATGGCTTTCTCCAAGATTACCAGTATGTGGAGATTTGAAGAAGGCAGTAGTCTTGGAAGCCATCGGGAAAAGTCCTGTAAGAGGTCCGACAGCCAGTATTATTGGATTATCCGGGCCCAATGGGTCTGCACCTTCAGGACATTCTTCTTGAAGAAGACGGATCCCCACACCTGCGCCGCCGAGATATTCCTCGAAAAGTTCAGGGCGCTTATCAACCCATATCCGTCGTTTCGTCAAATCAACGTAAAGTATACGTGATAGGGTATCATTTTCAATCATATTAAACCTCCGAAAGCTCTCTTTCCGGTATTTCTTCAAGGGCAATGACACTGCATGGGCAGTATTTTACACAGTATCCACATGCAATACACACCATAGGCTTTTTTATTTCATCATCCCAGAAAACCGCGCCTATTGGGCAGGACTCAATGCACCGTTCACATCCTATACACTTATCAGGATGGAAAGTCACACCACCGCCTTTTTTTGGAGTCAGGGCATCCGTTGGGCAGACTTTACTGCACTGTGGAAATTCACAAGCCCTACAGACTATAACTACAAAACCGTGTTCTATTCCACCCTCTGACCTGATACCAATGCGGCTTTCTGCCAACCCACCCTGACCCGTTCTTCTGGCGCATGCAAACATACAGCTTTGACATCCAACGCATTTTTCATTATCTAAAATGGATAGCCTTTTCATTACAATATTCTTAAAGCCCCCATGAACAGTTTTGGATTTTCAGTTTTCAGTTGGGAGAAACAAGATAGTAATTGAGATCAATTCTGAAAACTCAAAACTGAAAACTATTTATCTATTTTAATCGAAAGTAAATTTAAGGTATTATTCTAATTCAAAGAATATATAAAGTCAAGATTAATTTAAATGAAGATTATATAACTGATAGTTATTTATCTCCACTCAAAAGCTCATTAAGCTTCTTTTGGTATCTGGGACTATTGGCTGGATTTAGTTTAATAGCAGATTGGTAGTAAGATATGGCTTTATCCTTGAATCCTTGAAACTGATATATCTGAGCAAGATGATAGTACGCTTCTGACTCCATTGGGTCTATGGCAATAGCTTTTTGAAAGTTCTCTATTGCTTCATCAACTTTATCTTCTTTTTTTAGACTAAGACCAAGCCCTTCATAAGCAGGCGTAAATGAGGCATCAATAGAAATTGCCTTATTGAAATACTTCTGGGCTTCAACTGGCATATCTTTATTATCGTAAGCGACTCCCAGACTATACCAGAACGATGCCCGATTTGTCACTCGTTGCTCATCAAAATTACTCATCTTTGGAAATTCACGAGTTTTGAGTTTAGACATCATAGTCCAGTTTGAAAGGGACATTTTATCTAAGTATTGGCTTTTTGGAACAGAGAATTCTAATATAGGATGGTTATCGCTATTAATGCGTGAGCCGGCAGTGAACCTTGTGACACCATCTTCATCTAGCAGATAACTGCTTAATAATGCCAAAGGTTCTCTTACTTCCAGCCTTTGCATATCTTCGAGAACTCCGCGAATGTTGTAATTCTTCGCAAGCTGAAGATAGTCAATATTGAGTTCCCCAAGACTTCCGATCATGAGAATGTCTCCGATTGTGCTAAACCATACAGTTACATGAGGAAATTCTGACCTGAATGTATTGACAACAGTTTTTACATCCTCCGGGAACATATAATAGATATGCGACCATTGGCACATATATCCACCGGGGTTCAAATGCCGTTTACAGATACGATAAAAGTCTGACGAGAACAGATTAGCGATACCAGCTAACCAGATATTAGAAGGTTCCGAGACTATGACGTCATATTTGCTTTTAGTAGAAGCAAGAAAGTTCCTGCCATCGTTTATTATCATATTAACACGAGGGTCTTTCAAAACATTCCTATTTACATCCTTAAAAAATTCCGCCGCTTTAACAACCGCAGGTTCAATCTCTACGCAGTCTATTTTTTCTACGGATTCATGTTGAGCGACAGCACCCAGCGTAACACCGCTGCCAAGTCCTATGACTAAAGCAGACTTTGGCTCTTTGCTTAATAGAAGCGGGAGGTGGCCAAGTAGTAACTGTGTATACATATCACCAGTGTTGGATGCATCAACTTTACCATCAACAGCCAAGATTATCGTTCCATTATCTCGTTCTTTAACGGTTATGGTTGAATTCGTACCTTCCTTATAATAGAGCATTTTCTCTCCGGCGCCTGAAATACTCTTTTCTCTATCTTCCTTATTTAATTTAGCATACATATTGGCATATACAGCGGCGCCACTGCTTATTGTCATTTCGTTCCACGAAGGTATTGCGATTATAATGATGACAGCAATAAATGCAGACACGAAGGAAGCAGTAACTCGATACACAATATTGGGGTATTGATTGGCGAGAATTACTGCACACCCGGCAATAACATTCAGAATACCTGCAATTATGATACTGTGCTGGATGCCAATTGTAGGAATTAATACGAAACCTGCCAGAAAAGATCCGCCGATATTACCAAGCGTATTGACGGAGTATACTTTCCCAACCCTTCTTCCCAACTCACTATAATCACGAGTGCATATCTGCGTAACCATAGGAAATAGAGTTCCAAGCAATATCGTAGGAACAATCATCATAAGCGAACAGACAAAGAATTTGATAAGCTCAAGAATAGCATAATTTCGCACAAAGGCATCAAAAACAGCGTAATTTCGCAAAAATGCATCAAACAGATTAACGAAATAAAGCGGCATCCATTGAAATATCGGTAACATCACGATAGATATAAGACCGATAAGTAATTCAACTACAGCGAACCAGATTAGTCTAGCAGTTTTAAATTTACTTATGAAACTGAAAAGAAAGCTACCGATAGCTATTCCCAACAAGAATGTCGCCAGCATTATACTAAAGGCGTAAGTTGAGCTTCCTATGATCATAACGAGAACTCTCGCCCATGCCACCTCGTATACCATAGCGGCGAAACCTGATAGCCCAAACCCTATCATAAGAGTTGTTAAAGCTATTCTCTGTCTGTTTGGTATAACTTTATTTTCAGAAATAATTAATTCTTTTTCAGGCTTCTCTTTCTTCTTACTCGGTTTTATTTTTTTGGATTTTTCCTCTGATAAGGTAATTTGAGAGCTTTGTTTTCTACGGTCTATCAGCAGGCACACAACTGCGGCGCTAAGGTTCCCGACAACTGCTATGGCGATAGTATAGTTTATCCCAAGATATGCAATCATGAAGAATCCAGAAAGCACTGTTCCCACAAAAGCGCCAAAAGTATTTACTGAATATACTCTACCGACGCCGTGACCAAAACTTTCATTTTGCTCAACGTAGAATCTGCTGAAAATGGGCAAAGTTGCCCCCATAAGCGTGGTAGGTACTAATAGCACAAAGAAGCACAGGACGAACCTGAGAATGCTTAATGGATAGAATGATAGCTCGAAGGCCTGTTGAATTGGAATGAATATTTTTCCAAGAAGGCTTATTATAAATGGGATAAAAAAGCAGTAAATACCTACGCCGATTTCTAGCAGTGCATAAGATTTTAAAGCCCTTTTTAGTTTATCAACGTATCTGACGGATAGGTAGCTTCCCAGCGCCAGACCTGCCATGTAGGCTGTTAAAACTGTTGAATTGGCAAAGACTGTATTGCCAAAGACAAGCCCTAGCAATCGAGTCCAGATAACTTCGTATATAAGACCGCTCATACCCGACACGAAAAAGCATAATAAGACGATCTCTCGTGTCCAATTTTTCTTTTGATCCATTACATTTTTACCCTATGCACAACCATATAACTTCTTCATTGGATGTCATGCCGTGACTGACGTTTGAAGGGCATATTATCAGGTCTTTATCTTCAACATCCGTTATCTTTCCGCCGACATTAACCGTAGCCTTCCCTTTGATTATGTACCACATTTCGTCACCATCATGGGAGTGCGGACCAAAAGGATTATCTGGCGTTACTGTTCGGTATGCAATATGCTTGAGCAAGTTTTGATGATCCTTTATGGGATAGCTAATTACGCCGTCCTTTCTTGGCTCTACGTCTTTGAATTTTATTACCATCAATATCTCCTCCGATTATATTAGTGGCGCTGTAAAATTTAGAAAAAACATAGAGGCACTTAGGAAGGATGAAGGATGGGGGATGAAGGATGAAATAGCAATACTTGTTTTCTTCCTTTTCATCCATCATCCTTCCGCCTTCATCCTTTTCTCTGTGTCTCCGTGTTTATTTCCATTTTATTTTTTACAATGTCATATTAGGAGTGCAAGCATTATTTGTAAACATCTATGAAACTGCATATATTTTATCATAAACCGACACTATTGCCAAGAGACTTTCTTGCAAAGCAATTGACAGGAAAACATATAAAATGATATAATCTTTATGGAACATATTACTTGTATTTCGTGTATTAAATAGGTGCGGTGAATTATTTCCAAAATGTAACCATTAAAAATGCCTTAGTAAACGGGTAATCTCTATTTTTTAACGATTACTTAAAATTAGGGAGTTAGGAGAATATGAATACAAAAAAGCTTGGTTGGACTTTGACTCAAGTATTTTCAGGAGGGTTAGCGGGATTTCTTGCTTGCTGGATATCATTGCTTTTGATAAATCTTATATGGCAGGAACTTCAATATCTACCTTTGGGCAACTTTCTTACAGGATTACTGCTTTTAATATCATTCTTAGTTTTGCTTAGTATTACTATAATAGCATCATCTGAAAGCGTTCTGCAAATTGGTAGATTCATTCCAAAGAAGGCATCACGGAGAAAGGTATACGAGGGAAGCTTTTTAGGATTATGCGCTGTGGTAGCTATTCTTTCGGTAACTCGTGGAGACTGGGTAAGTGCGCTTGATGAATGGGGCGGGCTTATAAAGCTGGTTGCAACATTGTTTTATCTCGTTGTGTTCCTACCCCTAAAACTCGTTACGTTTTGGATTCCTGCACTATTTTTTATCATGATAGCGGCTCCAATAGGTGCGACAATAGTATATAATCTTTCTTTGGCATCCAGTGAAAAAAATGCAGAAATGAAATGGAAATTCTGGAAGAAAAAATAAATACAAGATTCAGGATCGAAAAATCATCTTGAATCCCATATTCTGAAAATGGAGAGAAAGTTATGAATACTCCCAGACAATACCAGAAAAACCCACAGCGTAATAAAGGCTCAATGCTTGCTAGAGGATTCCATGATCTTGGAACACCGCAAGGTGCAAGCCTTTTTGCAATTATAATCCTATGCGGCATTATAGCAATAGTTTTGGATTATATCGGAGAACGCTATAACCTGCCAAAGTCTATAATATATACGATTATCATTATCCTTATCGCTATTGTGTTTATTTTCATTATTTTTAGACTGTCAATGATGAACAAAAAAGCCATTGAGAAGCGACGTGAAGCCTATAGGCAGAAGTTTGGGGGTAAACGCTGAAATGAATGATGAATCTCGTGGTAATAAAAAAGGGCTTACTTACGAAGACGCCGGTGTTTCCATAGACACGATGGATGCGGGGATCAGGGATTCTAAAGAGCTTATCAGGTCTACTTACCGACCAGAAGTATTGGGCGATATAGGTCACTTTGGCGGATTATTCGCTCTTGACAAAAGTAAATATGATGAACCTGTGCTAGTCTCAAGTACCGATAGCGTTGGCACAAAGCTGAGAGTAGCTTTTATGACTGGCAAACATAACACAGTAGGAGCCGACCTTGTGGCTCACTGCGGAAACGATATTGTCGTGCTTGGCGCTGAACCCATATTCTTTCTTGATTATCTGGGAATAGGCAAGCTAGAGCGTCACGTTATGGTGCAGTTAATAGAGGGGATAGCAAAGGGATGCAAGGAAGTCGGATGCGCTCTTATCGGTGGTGAGACTGCTGAATTGCCCTCTCTTTATAAAGAAGGGGAGTATGATCTGGCAGGCGCCATTGTAGGTGTTGTTGAGCATTCACAGATTATTACAGGAGAAAAGATTATCCCCGGTGACATTATAATCGGATTGGCTTCAGTCGGTCTGCATACAAACGGATATTCGCTTGCGCGAAAAATACTTTTTGACATTTGTAGATATGGCGTTGATGATTATATTCAGGAATTGGGAATGACGATTGGGGATGCGCTTCTGATGCCTCACAAGAGCTATGTAAAATCTATCTTGAATCTTATCAAGAAATTCAATATGACAGAATTCAAAGTCAAAGGCATTGCTCACATCACCGGTGGCGGTTTGATTGACAACGTTCCGCGTATACTTCCGGACAACTGCTGTGCTCATATAGACAAAAATAGCTGGAAAATGCTTCCCATATTTCCATTCATGCAGGAAAAAGGCAACGTTGCAGAAATGGAGATGTATAGAGTCTTCAACATGGGGATCGGTATGGCAGTTGTAGTATCCGCCGATTATATGGATCAGATTATAGATGAATTAAAAGCATCGGGTGAGACTGTATACAAAATTGGTCGAATAGTCGAAGGTGAAAAAAGAGTCGTAATGAAGTAAAACATTAGGGAAATTAAAAGTTGAAAAGTTTAAATATCGAGTTCAACCTTAAACATTGTGTAATAATCAACCAATCTTGAATAATTTTTGTGCGTTTAAACCGAATATTTTATTCTTGTCTTCGTCTGGTATGTCCATCTCATCTATCAGTTTGCTGAAAACACCGATGTCAACCCATGGGTGATCACTTCCAAATAATAATTTGTCTGCACCTGCAAAGTCATAAATAAACTTCATTGCAAGATTGGAAGGAGATACCATATCAAAATATACTCTTTTATAATACAAACTTGGCGATTGACTTATCTTTTCTATCCCTCTTTTCATCACTTCTGTCTGATTCTGGACACGTCCCCATAAGTATGGCAAAACTCCGCCTGTGTGTGGTTGAATAACTTGAAGGTTTGGATAACGATCAAGTATACCGCTCAATATTAACCTTAGCATGGCAAAGCTGTGATCCACCATCAGCCCCACCATCGGGATCATCGAATAATCCTTGATTGCCTCAGCCCATGTAGGAACGACAGGATGTAATACAACAGGCATTTCCAATTCTTCTGCACACTGATAAATCGGTTCGTAGACCGGCAAATCAACAGGAGTTCCGCCTATATGAGAATAAAGAATAACTCCCTTTAGATTAAGCCCATTTTTTGCCCTTTCCATCTCTGCAATTGCTAATGGAATGTCCTGCCATGGCAAGCATGCAAGACCAGTGAAGCGATCAGGGTGCTTTTTAACTATTCCAGCCACATAATCGTTGCAAGTCTTTGCTCCTTCCAGACGCAATTGTTGAACAAGCATCTCAGGTCCGGGCATATTTACGCTCAAAATACTGATGTCTATACCGTTGGAATCCATGTCACGTAATTTACGATCAACATCGTATGTCTCTAGTTTTAGTTGGAATTTCTGTACATCACCATAGGTAATAACGTATCCCTCGTCTTGCGGAATAGCTTGCGGTGGATAAGGATTATGCGCCAGTATCTCTGCATATTCCTCTGGAAATACGTGACTTTGACAGTCTATTTTCATCTATGAATCCCCCTGATGTGATTAATGGCACTGTCAAATTTTTAACCACAAAGAACACTAAGGACACAAAGAACATTATGAGTTAAAGGTTAAAAGTTAAATGTTTAAGATTGGATGCAATAATCAAGCCTGCGCTTTTAACTTTTTTAACCTTCAACTTTTAACATATTTTGTGTCTCCGTGTTTATTTTCATTTTATTTTTGTCAATGCCCTGATTAACTGTTGAAAATGTCACAAAAACAAGATAAACTATGTGTATATTTATTTTAGCCACAGATATATACGGATTTTCACGGATAAAAAGAAAGATGCAGGATAATAAAACAGCAACTTGTATCTCGAATCCTATATCTATCTTATCACATTTCCATTTTTTATTGTAGAAAAAATAAGAAAGAGGCATGACATGCTTTTCGGGAGAAAAAAGCCCATAGTGCCAGAACCTGAACTAACCAGAGAAGAAATGAATGAGCTGGTAGAAGAAAGCATTAAATTTGCCAAAATATACGCCATTGATGGAAGCGTATCGGGCATGGAGATGGCTTTGCAGGATGCGATAAAATATGGACGAAAAATAGGCAGATCGTTTGATTCTACAGAGATTGCAAAGATGAAACTTATAGGATATGAGCGCGGTGAGAAAGTTATGCGTGAAAGAGAAGAAGAATTTAGAAAAGCTGGCAAGCTTAATGAAGCACAGAATGCCCTTCAACTTGCTGAGTCTTATGGAAATGAAGCCAGATTGCTCAAGATGACTGTCTAATAATCAACTAACCAACCAACAGATTCCATGTTATGACCAGCTTCATTCTAATCTTTACTATGCGTATTGATAGGGTTATGCTCTATTGTAGGAGGGACCAAGATGAAAGGATTTGTGGTATGTGTTATTACAGCATTGTTGACGTTTGTTGTTATTGGGTGTGGCGACGATTCTTCAGAGGAACCTACAAAACCAGTTGTAGAAATCAAACCTGGCCTTTCTGGTAATACTTATTGGAATACAAAGTTCGGAATAAAGATTACCAATTTACCAGTAGATTCATGGACAGTGAAAGCTTTAGGAAAAGATGGGCTTGGATTTTTGGCGCCAAGTGAAGAGAATACTATTCCTCTTTATCATGTAATGCTAATGGAACCTGTGACTACAGAGCAATTTGTAAATTTAGGTGAAGGAGCATCTTTAAAACCAGTAATTGATGCTAACATACCATTTATCTGGCTTGCAGTTGACTATCTGAAAGATGGAAACTTTGAAACACACAATCTGGCAGAAGATGTAAATTATTATGCGGAGTTCTATTCTTACGATATAGAATCTAAAAAGCCTGTTTACGTTGGAAATTCTGCGGGATATCAGGCTATTCTGGATGTGAAATATGAAGATTGGAGAGAAACGTTAACGTGGTTCGCTAAAGGGGAGGTTAATGTTCGATATGAGCTATTTGTAAAGAAATCCGACATTGATAAGTATTTTAGCGTATATGAGAATATCTTGAAGAATACTACGCTAATGGGAAAATAGATTTTGAGAAGTAATCATAAGGAAGCAATGAACATGAATGAAAATATAGGTGATGTAGGATATCCAAACCTGATATTCGTCTTTGCAGATCAGATGCGTGGAATGTCAATGCGATGCGCTGGAGATCCAAATGTTCTAACGCCAAACATGGATAAAATGGCTGAGGAAGGTGTCAGATTCTCTAATGCTTATACAAACTGTCCTGTCTGCACTCCTAGCCGTGCTTGCATGTTGACAGGACGTTATCCAATCTCTAATCTCACTATAACCAATGACCTGCCAATGCCTGAAAATGAGATCACTTTCGGGGAAGTCTTGAAGCAAGCAGGATACCGAACAGGTTACGTGGGCAAGTGGCATCTCGACGGCATTCCTCGTAATAAATTTACTCCGATAGGTGCAAGTCGTCATGGGTTTGACTTCTGGGCTGTATGGAATTGCTCTCACGACTATTTCAATGGTAAAGTGTATCTCGACACTACGGAACCTGTTCAATTGTCGGGTTACGAACCTGAAGCTCAGACTGATCTGGCACTAAAATTCATTCACGAAAACGCCAACGAACCATTCTGCCTGTTTCTCTCTTGGGGACCACCCCACGACCCATACTATCAGGTCCCAGAAAAATACCGTCAGCTTTATGATCCAGATCATTTAAAGCTTCCGCCCAATGTTCCTGAAAATCCCGATCTATCAAAGGCGCCTCTTGGACCCAAAGATTCTGCAGCAGGAATACGCCGTACAATAGCTGACTATTACGCCGCTATTACAGCACTTGATGAGCAATTGGGCAGAATCTTAAATGCTATTGATGATTTACAGTTAGCAGAAAACACGATTGTTGTTTTTACATCTGATCACGGTGACATGCTATTCTCACAGAACAGTGTAAAAAAGCAACAGCCTTACGAGGAATCCATCAGTATTCCCCTTATAGTGCAATGGAAAGAACATCTACCAGAAGGGCTACTTACTGATACGCTTTTCAGCACTGTGGATTTCTTACCGACACTATTATCATTAATGGATATTGGTAAACCTAACGGCATAGAAGGAATCAATCTGTCTTTTGCGTTACATGGAGAAAAAGGTAATGAACCAGACTCAGTTTTTTTGATGGATCTCGTTCCTATGGATGAAGGGATCAGGCTTGGTATAACTGAGTGGAGAGGTATTCGGACAAAGAGATATACTTACGCTAGATGGTTGGACGGTAGAGATTGGGTTCTGTTTGACAACGACTCTGATCCATATCAGCTCAATAATCTTGTAAATGATGTAAATGCGACACAGATAAAGCAGTCTATGGAAACAGAATTAAAAAAATGGATGAATCACACCGGTGACGAAGGATTGGATTGGCAAAGCTTGATTAAAGAATTGAATCTTGTTGATCTGTGGAACCTTCGTGAAAGGGAAATGCACCCCAATGATCCACGAATCATCACGGACAATCCAAGAAAATAGTAGCGGAAACGGCAAAAAAACTGATATAATATTCATAATCAAAATATTAATAATTAATCACGAATTACACAAATAAATGAATCTCGTTCCACTGAGTAACTGAAAAAAAGATTTAACAAACTATTCAGGAAATAGGATAGCTCTCCACTAAAACGTGGAGATGAATATTGACAAAAAAGGGATCCATTGACATCCTTTTATATACTCAAAAAATGAAAGGAGAGTCAGATTATGGATCCCACTAAAGTATTTTGCC
>Ga0315282_10004184_pt1 | contig 25258 bp, 30 predicted proteins | sample YL17G07_20_MG_FD_203693 | JGI IMG/M metagenome (GOLD analysis project Ga0315282, IMG submission 203693) | Sediment microbial communities from Yellowstone Lake, YNP, Wyoming, USA - YL17G07_20 | ecosystem: Environmental > Aquatic > Freshwater > Lake > Sediment | place: USA: Wyoming | collected... | reverse complement strand
TCTCCCCGACCTTGGATGAGAAAATGTAGAAAACCTTCCCGCCATATTGCTTTGTAAACTTTTCATGAGTTTTGAGTTGTAGTTCCTTTTCTTTAAAAATCTGTGATAACTGTATCCCTTGATTGACCGGTTTTATTTGTATCCCGATATAGTTGTCTTTGATTCTTATGAAGAAATCCACATTAAAAAGCCTGTCCCATTCGTCAGGAGCAGGTTCAATCTTAAGCTGGAGTTCTTTTTCCAGCTGTCCGTAGATAGTCTTAATCTCGGTCATGTAACCATCGAATGTACGGTCAATGACCAACTGAACCATGTAGTCAATACAGTCTTGCTCCTTGATTTCTTCCACTTCGGCCTGAATAACTTCGGTTATTTTGACATAAAGCTTCCTGCCGAGTTCTTCTATATGGTCTCTTGACCGAACGTTCTCAAAGTAGTAATCACGCCATTCATCAAGCGTCCTTGGCGCACATTGCCTGATGCTCTCGGAAGTTGGGCCGACGTTCCTTTTAAAATTCAATTGAAAACGGTTCATTGCACTGTTTAGAATCCATTCCTTAGCCATGTCTGGCTCCGAGCTTTATAAATTTATCCTTGTACTTAAAATCAACAGAGCAGTCTACCTCTACAAGACCTTCTTTTATAAGATGTGCATTAAGAAATGTTTTGTTTTTTAAATAGACATAACAAAGCAGGCGATTCTCATTATCGTACTTTTGACTATCAAATCTCAAAAATACTTTTTGTCCCTTTGTTCTTTCAGTAATGAAATTAACTGCCAAACCATTCAATGCCTTATTCTCTCTTACTCCAATAAGACGGACAAGCAATCCGTTGCTGAGTCTAATCAACTCAGGGCTGATCACTTCCTTAACCGAGTAATACTCTTCGCGCTCCCCGCTGTTTTCGTCAATTCTGGAGCCGAATTGAAGCTTTTTGGGATCAATCTTTTTATCGAGTTTATGGGGGTCTTTGAAGATATAGGGCAGCCTTGCAATGTCTTCGTTCAAGTCGGTTTTTATATTGTCTTCCAAGAAAATGTATTCTGTTCCGTAAAGATCGGCTTGTTCGATTTGGAGCTTTTTTCTGATGGTTGGAATAAAATTCTCGTTAATTTCATAACCGATTGAATGCCGCCCAAGATTACGGGCAGCCATTGAAGTCGTACCGCTGCCGAGAAAGGGATCAAGAACTGTATCCCTTGCAAAAGAAAACATTTTGGTAAGCCGGGCGGGCAGTTCTTCTGGGAACATTGCGATATGCCCTTCCTGTTTAGCGCCCGCAAAATACCAGTGGCCTGAAAAATAAGTATTCCAATCTTCCTTTGATATGACCGACAGCTCTTTCTGCTCTCGGGTGGGTTTTGGCGCATTGCCTTGTTTTTTGAATAACAGAATAAACTCATAATCGAGTTTCAGAATTCCGTTGCGGGGATATGGAAAGCTTCCCATTATGGTCGCTCCCCCCGTTGTATTGGTCGTTGTTACTTTTTGCCAGATGATTGCCCCCATGTAGTCAAACCCGATTGTCTCGCAGAACTTAATGATTTCGGTTCGAATAGGAATTACTTTGTATCGTCCATAATAAACCGAGCGGGCGAACTGATCCCCGATGTTTATGCAAAGCCGGCAGCCTAAGTGCAAAACCCTATGACATTCCTTCCAGACAAGACTCAAATTGTTTATATAGTTCTCATAGGTCTCATGGTATCCAATTTGATCGTTCGTCCCGTAATCTTTAAGCTGCCAGTATGGGGGTGACGTAATGATCAAATGAACCGATTCATCGGTCACCAAATTCATTTGTCTCGAATCGCCATGAATTATTTTGTGTATGGTTTTCATTTTTGTAATTCATTGTAGCTTAAATCAGGCGTGTATGTAAACTGGTTGTTATCGTTAAAATTTATTCCATATTGCTGCAGCCAAATAAGTCTTTATTGAAGGTTGACCAAGCACTGATTCATATTTTTCATTGCTGAAAGCGAAGAAGTATTCTCATCCCCACCCTGTGGAGTGTTGACTGGACTATACATATTTTATGAGAATCGGTCAACTGAAACTTTCAGCAAGGAAGAGTCAGAAAAGTGGGTTCTTTGTAGGAACCATATTCAGTGTATATGCCCTTAAAGTTTCAAAACCCTTCTGGCGATGTTGACCCTCTGAATTTCTGAGGTCCCTTCCAGAATCTCCTCAAATTTTACCTCACGCCAGTAACGGGAGATCGGATATTCATCCATCAATCCGTATGCTCCATGGATTTGGACCCCGCTGTCAGCACATCGTTTGGCTGTCTCCGATGCAAAAATCTTTGCAAAAGTGGAAGTGGCAAAATAGTTCTCATCCTGATCTTTTTGCCAGGCAGCTTTATAAACCATCAATCTTGCTAATTCGATCTCCATCAACATGTCCGCCAACTTAAATCGAATGGCTTGAAATTCACCGATGTTTCTGCCAAATTGCTTTCTTTCCTTCGCATAAGCCAATGAAACATCTAAGATGGCCTGAGCCAATCCCACAGAATGGGCAGCAAACCCAATTCGACTGGTCTGGAGAGCCATCAGAAATTGGGAGATTCCTTTATCGGGGTTCCCCAAAATATTTTCTTTTGGAATACGGCAGTCATCAAAAATCAGCTCCCTGGTCTCTGAAGACCGATATCCCATCTTGTTATACTTCTGCCCAAAATTGTAACCGCCCACCCCTGTCGGGATGATGAAATTGGAAACCTTCTTCTTTCCTTTCTCTCCCACCCCGGTCACGGCGGCAATGATTGCCAGACTATTATGCGTAAGTCCGGCATTGGTGATGAATTGTTTGGTTCCGTTGATCACCCATTCATCTTTCTCCAAGACCGCTCTCGTCTGGATAGCACTGGTATCTGAACCCGCCTGAGGCTCCGTCAAACCAAAGGCCCCGATCTTTTCCCCTGTGGCCAATGGCATGAGCCATTTCTTTTTCTGCTCCTCTGTTCCGAAGGTGCAGAGGAGATTCATCGCGAGCGTGACAGAATCTAAAAGGGAGTTCCCCAAGGAGGCATCTCCTCGACTGATCTCCTCGATGGCGATGATCATGGAAACCCAATCCAATCCCCCTCCCCCGCATTCCTGAGGAAAGGGAATACCACAAATCCCCAAATCACCCATTTTTTTCCATACACCATAAGGGAATTGACCGGTCTTATCCAGCTCCTCTGCGATGGGCATAATTTCGTTTTTAGCAAAATTCTTGCACAAATCCTTGACCATCACTTGTTCAGCGGAAAGTTTAAAATCCATATGTTTTTCTCCTTACAAGGCAACGATTACTAGTGCGGTGAGTCATTAATTTGTTTACATATTCTTTGTGGTGTCATTCCCGTGAAAACGGGAATCCAGAACGGAAATACTGGATTCCTGCTTCCGCAGGAATGACTTTTTATGCAAACGAACTTCTGACTCAGGACACTAATGCAAACGCATTAAATGAGATGCTGAAACGAGTTCAGCATGACAAGAAAAAGTATGTCATTCCGAACTTGTTTCGGAATCTCGAATTTGGGAATGACAATAAATTAATTGTGTTTCTATTAGTCTAATCCTTGTTCTTATATTGCTGTGCCGAGATAAACCATTATTGAAAGTTGACCAGGCACTGATTCATTTTTTTCATTGCTGAAAACGAAGCAATATCTACACCACCACCCTGTGGAGTGTTGATTGGAATATACATATTTTATGAAAATTGGTCAACTGCAATCGAGGCAAGTTTTTGGAGTCAGAGATTTCCGGCTGGAAGTAAGCACACCATCAGCCATCGGACGCGCCCTTTGACGTCGCGTTTGGATTCAGCCAAACGTAGACTCGTTTGTTCCTATTTTTCATTCTTGGGTTATAATAATGTTTTTGTAGATCGTCCGACCGAAACTTATTAAGCGGAGTGTGAACGTTGATGACAGGTACTGAAGAAGAAGTGCAGGGTGCAATCGAGCCAACAGAGGGCGGGACCGTCCCGCCCCAGCCCGGGGCACCAGATGCAGGACGTTTGGTGCCGCGCCGAAGTGCAATAGAGGCATTTGCCTCTTTCGGTCATCGTAACTATCGGTTGTGGTACGTTGGTCAAGCGGCATCCTTGGTGGGGACATGGATGCAGTTCACGACGCAGGGCTTCCTGGTATTCCAGCTGACTCATTCCCCGGCTTTCCTGGGCTATGTCGGCTTTGCCTCTGGCGCTCCCATTTGGTTGTTCACGCTACTCGGGGGGGTGGTCTCTGATCGAATGCCGCTGCGCAACCTGCTACTGATCACGCAGACGACCATGATGATTCTGGCCTTCATCCTGGCGGCGCTGTCGTTCCTCGGCGATATTCAACCGTGGCATATCGTGTTGCTGGCCTTTGGTCTTGGGGTAGCGAACGCGTTTGACGCCCCGGCCCGCCAGGCATTTGTGGTCGAACTGGTCGAACGCGAGGATCTGGGTAACGCCGTCGCACTAAACTCCACGATGTTCAATCTGGGGGCAGCGATTGGCCCTGCTGTTGCTGGCGTGGTCTATGCGGTTCTCGGCCCCGGGTGGTGCTTCACGATCAATGGGGCATCGTTCATCGCCGTAATCTCAGCCCTGCTGATGATGCGACTTAAGCCGAAGCCCCCGCGGCTGCGCACGGACTCGGCCTTTGCCGATCTCAAAGATGGACTGCGCTACGTGGTCTCTCACCCGACCATACGTATTTTGATCGCTGTAACGATGGTGACCACAATCTTCGGGATGAGCTTTGCTATACTATTGCCCGCTTGGTCGGTGAAGATCCTGGGAGGCGATTCCACGACCAACGGGTTCCTCCAGTCGGCCCGCGGCGCCGGTTCGCTCATTGGCGCTTTCATGGTTGCGTCGCTGGCTCGCGTCAAGATCAAAGGAAAGCTGCTGACGCTGGGTAGCCTCATCTTTCCGGTATTATTGTTGGTCTGGTCGGCCATACGCTGGCTACCGCTATCATTGTTGGTGCTCGTTGGGGTTGGGTGGGGCACGATGCTGGTACTTAATATTTCCAATATCCTGGGGCAATTGCACGTGCCGGACCAGTTACGGGGGAGGGTGATGAGCATCTACACCCTGGTCTTCTTCGGCATGTTTCCGTTGGGTGCTCTCCTGTCAGGGACCGTGGCAGAGGTAATCGGCGAACCCTTGACGGTGGCCTTAGGAGCATTGGTAACAATTGCCTTCGGAGGGGTACTGTGGCTGTTCGTGCCCCAACTGCGGGCGCTCGAATGAAAAATGGAGGAAATGTTAAAAGGATACGGCTATTTATTTCCTTTCTGAACCATCCGCACCAAACCCTTTTCCCAGTAAAATTGATTTGACCAGTGTGAAAACCCCATCATTTACAATGGCATCCTTAGAAAAGAAATAATCAGCCTTGTATTGGTTCGCTGCCTTTCGGTATTCTGGTGAGTCATGGGTTGTCAGAATAATAACGATGACGTCAGGATAATCAGCTTTTATCTTCCTGGTCAGTTCAAAGCCGTTTTCTCCGGGTAATCCGATGTCCATAAAGATCAGATTTGGAGGATGAGAATCGATTTTCTGAAACGCCTCTACCCCATCCGCCGCTTCGATAATGTCCATTGAGGGAAATAGGTCTCGTAAGGTATCTTTAACGAGTTGTCTGAATGAGGAGCTATCTTCAACGAGCATTGTCTTAAACACCTCTTCACGTCTCCGTGACTCCCAAACATAAGAGTGAAAAATAGAATGGAAGCCAGAATCATTGCTTAATAAAAAGGCTGAACTCTTCGACGTATAGGAGCGATTTAGGCCCGTTTTTTAGGCTTCATCTGCTTTTCACAGCAGATGATGTCGCATGTATCCATACACCCGCAAACTTCATCCACTGTTACAGCAAGTCCACAAACGCCGCATTCGTAAACATCACCCTTCTTTACAACCTTTTTTGCCACTTTTTTCGCTACCTTCTTTTTAACCATGACTTCCTCCCCGTTATCACGCAGTTTGTATCTGTTTCTTTGAACAAAGCGAGAATGGGTTGATCCATTTTTAATAGCTTAACAAAAACCCCCATTCGGCTTCCGGATCTTTCTCAAACCGCTTGGTCATCAGAGTTTCAAGAATCATATGATGTTTCTTCTCATCCTCCCATATCTGTTCGAAGATATACTGGAGTGCCGGGGTCTTTGTCAGGTATTTAATCTCAGCAACAAATTCCCTATGCTTTTTCTCCAAATCGATGTGTCTCTTCAATAAATCCCAGACCTCTTTTCTTTCCTTCGTCCCAACAATTGTCTTGAATTCGAGAATCTCCAGGGCTGCCCGGCCAAAATCGGCATGTTTGCGTGAATCGTGCTGAATTCCTTGCAGCAAATATTTTATTGCTGCATTTTCTGCTTTGTCGATCGCCTCCTCTGTCACATCAACCACTTCCTCCTCTGTTTTAATGAGTTGATTCACCATGTCCTTCAGTTTATCGATACTCTTTTCCTCTACCATACAAATCACCTCCTTTGACGGCTAATACAGTTTAAGACTACCAAAAATTATTTTGGCTGGAAATGGGGTTGACATTGTATTTGATGAAGAAAAAGACGGTATTTTGAAGCCAATTCACGTGGGTGCCAGAAGGATCAATGGGGTATGGAGAGCTATTCAGTTGTTTCAGTAAGAACTAATCTGCCTGAATGATTTCCGTATTTAAAAACTGACCCAATCTCCAAAGCACGTTCCTAAAGAACGTGCAGCCTTGATCATCGGGTGATTTAAAGGGACTGTCCTGATACTTTTAGCCACTTCTTTCAGAGGAACGGCGACCAGTGCATTCCCCTTTACCCCAACCATATACCCAAATCTTTTGGCTTCTATCATATCCACTGCTTTGGCGCCTAACCCCGTGGCTAATATCCTGTCAAAGGGGGTAGGGGAACCCCCTCTCAAAAGATGCCCCATCACTACGGCCCGAGTTTCAAGACCGATCATCTTTTCTATTTGTTCTCCGAGAACAAACCCGATGCCTCCGAGGCGGATTGGGTCTGAACTCTCCTTCACGATTCGTTGTATGACGATATCGCCGCCTTTAGGCTTGGCTCCCTCTGCGACGACCACGATGCTGAACCTTTTCCCTTTCCTGTTTCTCTCTTTCACCTTTTGAGTAACGGCATGGATGTCGTAAAGAATTTCAGGAATGAGAATGACATCTCCACCTCCTGCCACTCCGGAATAGAGAGCAATCCATCCGGCCCTATGTCCCATCACCTCTATAATCATAATTCGGTGATGAGATTGTGCGGTGGTGTGCATTCTATCGATACCTTCTGTAGCAATGGATACGGCAGAGTCGAACCCAAAAGTGACGTCTGTCCCCCTTAAGTCGTTGTCGATCGTTTTCGGCAATCCGACAACAGGAATTCCGTCTTGAAATAGGCGATAAGCAATTCCGAGCGTCCCGTCTCCTCCGATACATACCAGGCAAGTGACACCGAGTTTCTTGATGCGTTGAATTGCTACCTTCGACAAATCTCGGAATTCGATCTGATTCCCTTTCTTCACAGCATATCGATAAGGGTTTGCAGTTTTCGACGTCCCCAGAATCGTCCCGCCCAGAGTCAATATCCCCGAGACATCATCGTCGTGAAGGACCCTCCATCGATTCTTTAGAAGTCCATGATAGCCATCCTCTATGCCGATCACCTCCATGCCTTTTTCATAGATGGCTTTCTTTGCAACGGCCCGTATCACCGCATTAATACCAGGACAGTCCCCTCCGCCCGTAAGAATTGCAATTCTTTTCTTCTTCATAGGAAGTTTTACACCCCTTCACCTTTCAATTGTTCCGGAGTACGCTCTTCAAGCCAGAGTTTACAGACATTTTTCCACCCGATGCGACGCCATCTTTTGAACACCTTCTTCAACTCATCCAGATCCTTCGCTTCAAGGAGGTCTTTCCGGGCAGCCCTTAAATCATCAAGAGATGCAATTGCTGGCATGTTCTCCTCCAATTTCTGTTAACTTTGTGCGAATGGGTTTCGCTCGGCTCAACATCCATGTATACTTTACTCCCGTACAGCGAGGAAATTTTAATCTATCAAAACTACAGAAAGAATTCAATTTTTTCTGATTTTTTGAATGTCTCCAAGAAAATAAGGGCGGGAGAATAATCTTCGGGGCGAGAACCCGGGGCAAAGCGTGACAGAAGAAATTTTCTCCATGGGGTTGCTAAAACCGCTTATTGTGTTATAGTTAATAAAAGAAATAGAGGTTTTTCGAAACCCGCAATCTTATCAGGAAAGCCAAAAGGGGCCTGAAAAGGACCTTGGAGGCGAAAATGATAAGAGACCAAAGAGTGAAAGCTCTTTGGGAAAAGCGGGGTTCGAAAAAAAGGAAGCCCGCAGAGAGTGAGTTTCCCTCTTGAGCGGGTTTTTTATTTTAACTCAAGTTTAAATGGAGGTTATTATGTCAAAAGGACGAGTAAAGTGGTTCAACGATCAGAAAGGCTTTGGATTTATTGAAGTGGAAGGAAGCAAAGATGTGTTTGTCCACCACTCGGCAATCACGGGAGCGGGGTTCAAATCCTTGAAAGAGGGAGACGAGGTCGAATTCGAAATCGCACAAAGCCCTAAAGGCCCGAATGCCACTGACGTAAGGGTGGTTGATTAAGCAGAATAGATATTTTCTGAGCCCTTAAAGAGAAGCCAGCACAGGGGCTGGCTTCTCTTTCTTAACAAAATTTTGGACATCCATTTTCCATCTTTCAACAGAACCTGCCCGTATTAACAGACAGGCTTAAAGGGAAATTTGTTCGCTCTGCGGGAGCTCTCAAAGCTGCCTATGGAACAACCTGTGTATTAGGATGGGGTGAAAGAAGTGTCAACAGAAAGCTCGAAAGAATTAGCCGATGAATTTTTATCGAACTTTAAAACTGCTTTAGGACAGAAGAGGGTTAAGTTCGATCTAAAACTAATCAAAAGACATTCACAGCTTTATCGTTTTGACATTAAGAGTAAAACCCTTTTTTTATTCATTCATGCGAGCCAAGGCAAGGAGTTTTTCGAAATGCCTTCACCCTGGCAGGAAATTTCTCATTTTATTTCTCCGGAAGATATGGATTGGGCCGTCATTCTTCTGAAAGAACCTGAAAGCAAGAACCACCCAGCAGGATTTCTCGTCTCTCGCGATGACTTAAAAAATATAAAGTCAGGCTTTGCCATGAGCCGTATGGGCCTGGTGAAAATAAGGGAAAAAGATTTGTCATTAAAATATCAATTTATGAATTGGGGTACTTTTTTCCAATTACTCAATCTCCAATAGCCGGCCTTGCCTTCTTTAAACTAAGAAATATTTCCCCCCTACCCTGTGGATTGTCGGTTGAAATATGCATATTTTATGAGAATTGGTCAAGCGAAAGTTCCGGAGAGGAATAGTCAAAAGGGTTATTTGTTACCGGGTCATCAAGTCACTCAATGACAACGAGGAATTTACGTAATAACGAGAAACTGGTTCAAGATGCGATGTCTTCCAACTTGTCGCAAGTTCGTTTCAAACTTCGTTTGCCGGTCAATCTCCGGCCCAAACCGTTTTCCCCCTCCAGGCAAAACGTATCGTTATCAATTTCCATTCTTATAATGTAGATCTTTCCGGTTGTCTTATCTTTGAACCTGTCCCCTATCTTCATCATGACGCTGTTTCCTTTCTCGACCTCTGGAAGGCTATAACCGTTTGAGGCAAAAATTAAGAGTTTGCGGAAAGAGATGTTGAGCAGCGAAGAGCTCCTTTTTCCACTTCTTCTCGACCCTATTAGTCTACTAACTCCGGGACTACCCGTATTGCCTTTTTTTCCGGATCAGCCAGGTCGAGCTTAATGACTCTCCGGCAATGAGGGCATTGTATAAACTCTTTGGTTTCCAGGCCAATCCTGCTCAGTTTGAATTTTCTCTCGCAATGCGGGCATAAGACGTCCAAATCAAACATAGGTTTTCCTTTCTTCAAGATTTTAAAAAAGAGGCAGCGGATTTCTGACTTCGTTGGAAATAATGCGTCGCTGATCTGCAGCGGGGTTAGGTTTTAGAATCATTCGGGCGGGGTCTCATGCCCAACTCGGTTTCGAGCCATTCGATCCTGCGCTTCGCGGGACTCAAGGCGACTGGAATTCCTAACGGGGTTTATTCTTTGGGTTTTTCCTTCACCTGGTCTTCTTCGAAAGGAACGAATGCGGATTCGATGCTGTCCGGATTGACAAGCATGGAATGGGTTCCGTCCTTTGTTCCCAGAATGATGGTGCGGGGATCGACGCTTTTGACTTTAAAGATTTTCCCGTTTTGAATGTTTTTGAACATGTCACCTGCTTTTATCATTTCTTATCTCCTTCCGCTCCGCTTAACAAACCACCCATCTTGCCCAGGCCGATCAAGGGAACAGCTCCCCCGGAGACTTGAGGTAAAATCCCGTTCCATTTCTCGATACCCTTGTACTGTACGAGGATCGGGCTGATCGACCGTGATAGCGCATCATTGGCTTTGGCCTGTCCCTGAGCCACCACGAGAATGGATTCAGCCTCTCCTTTTGCGGTGGCTACCTTTTGCTGAGCTTCAATCTCCCGTTGGGCTAAAACCTGCCTCTGAGTCTCCACCTGTTGCTGCGCCACTTGCTTGGCCTCGACGGCCCCTTCATATCCAGTAGAGAAGCGAATGTTGGCAAAGTAAATATCATCAACGATGATGTGATATCTCGACAGGTTATCCCCCAACTTTTTCATCGCCCTCTGCCGGATCTCCTCCCTCTTGGGAAGAATCTCCCCGATCGGGTAGGTCGGCACAACCTCCTTGACGAAGTCATTGAAGGCCGGGTCGATCACCTTGTCGGCAAAATCGAGCCCCACCTTCTGGTAAAGGTCATTCACAAAAGAGGGATCGATATGAAAGTTCATCATCCCCGTCATTTTCACCATCTGGTATTCCTTTGAAGAGGCGTCGATCTCCTTGAACGGATGGGGTTGGACCTTCACGTCGACCTTGATCACTCTTTCAGCAATGGGTACTTTGAAATTGAGCCCCTCCCCCATGATTCTTTTCTCTACGCTCCCCCACCATAGGACAACCCCTCTATGACCTGCCGGGACGATGGCAAAAGAGCCCCATGAAACAATGAAAAGAATCAAGAGAACAATAAGGATTAAGATGGTCCGAGGCTTTGGTGCTTTAACGTCAAACGCTTCCAACGATCTTTCCGGCATGGTTCCCCTCCTCTGTGCCTTAACCTAATGGAATTTAACAACCCCTGTCCCGATCTCGCCGGATCGCTGTTTCCTCCATCCATTCACATCAAAATACTTTCCGAGGCATCCGAGGCCTGGTCTTTTTGGGGATACTTTTTTTGACCGAAAAACGATCGGATTTCTTACTCGGCAGCAGTCTTGACTTCTCCTTGTAGAGGGTTTCGAGTCTTTCCTCCTGACGTTCTGTGAGCGCCTGGTTTTTGTCGAAGTCTGCCGATGCACTTTTGATAAAAAGGTCTTCAGCATCGGTTAATGCATACTGGTTTAATCCGGACATCACCCATTCAAGCCTTGCTTTATTCATAAAGCCTCACTTTCTGTAAAGTTCATTCGAGACCCTTAAATTCCTACCGCTATCTTCCTCGGAAGCCCCGTTTTTCCGATGCCTCTTTTACGAGCAAGCTGTTCCCCATGAAAGCCTGACGGTTCAGCATGGAGACAGCTCTCCGGCCCTCCCATTGCGTAGACATCTCCACGAAGGCGATGCCTCTCGGTTGCCCACTTTGCCTGTCCTTGACAATCTTGACAGACATGACACTCCCGGCTTTCGAGAAAAGTGCTTTGAGCTCAGGCTCGGTAGCCTGAAACGGAAGGTTGGCCACGTAAACCTTTCTATTCATCTTTCCTCCTTCTTTCTTCAGAGTAGGGTTGGAGATAACTCTGATGATATCTCTATTTTGCCGAAGCACTCGGTACACAATAGTTTTTTGTCGCTCGGTGGTGAAACCTGCGTGACGACTTCTTTTCCGCAACCCGAGCATAAAACTTTATAGGATTTCGGGCGCCTTGCATGGCTCGGTCTTGGTCCGCGATAATTTCCACGTCTTCTCCGCTGTACCATTTTCAAACCTCTTTTCTGCTGTCCGATTGAACTGCTTGAAGGAAATACGATTAATAACGGTTTCTGCCGCCGCTATAATCCGTTCGCCCTCGCCCAGTTCCTCCCTGACCGGCGCGAGCACGTGCCTCATTCACGCTGATTTGTTTGCCCAGGAGTTCCTTTCCATTAAGGCTATTGATCGCCGTTTGGGCCTGAGACTGCCCAGGCATCTCCACGAAGCCGAAGCCCCGCGACTGGCCGGTATACTTGTCTTTGATCACCCTCGCTGAGGTTACCTCGCCGAAGGATTCAAAAGCCTGCTTGATCGTCTCGTCTGTCGCTTCATAAGATAAGTTTCCCACGTAAATATTCATCCTTATTCTCCCTCCTTGTGGTTTTTCTCTATTTCTTGAGTATAAGAGTTTCGCTCCATTCCATTGTAAATTCTTCAAACCAGCTAAACGTGGATTTCTCCTTTCTTTGGGGAGCAGCCCCGCAGTGGACCGTTACCTCCTGTTCTTTGTCTACTTCCCCTCCAATTTTTATCGGTTCCATATTACCTTTTCTGCGATGACTTTGCCTTCTGCTATTTTTTCTCCGGTCACTCTGCGGCGAGATTGCCATATCTGCCTCCAAATCTTCTTTGGTTCGACCATAAAAAAACCCGCAAAGAAGTCGTTTAGAGTTCTTGCGGGCATATACAATAAGCCTAAAAGGCTCTTTGCAACTTTTTTGGTTTGGTTGGCTAATGTTACACTAATTTACGCCAAAAAGCAAGAGAATATTTTGTTCAATTTCAACCGTATATGGAACAGATGCGGGTGGGACTCGGTCTCAAAACCTGACGACTTCTGCCGGAAACATTCATGCCGGCCGGTCGTCACGAATGAGAATGAAGCAGAGCGACGTACGGGTTCATCCCTGGAATATTAAGAATGTTTCCAACTTTAACTTGTAATTCTGACGCAATTCTGGCTTCCAAAAGGGTTTTCAACCCTTTCTTGGGCGTTTGGGTCATCATGCCAGACTTCATCAACCCAGAAACGGTATTCATACCTTCCGGGTGGTAGGGCGAAGCCGACCTCCCAGGTTCCCTTATTATCCTTCTTCATCGGGAGACCCTCGACATCCCAGTTGTTGAAATCTCCTGCCAAAAAGGCCCTCCCAGCTTCAGGGGCACACAAATTAAACCGAACCTTCTTAGTCTTAGGCCTGGCTTTCTCGAATGATTTATTTTTCATCTTTTTCCTTCTCCTTATCGTTGTTTTCGTTATCTACTTCAAGGTGTAGCTTAAAGCTCAATAAAAAATTCTAAAAGAGACCCCAAAAGAAAAAACTGAGGTCTCTTTCCCTCTGCTCTGAGCCTAACGTGCCTCTCTCTCAGCCCAGAACGACTACATTCGCCGCCTGCAGACCCTTCGGACCCTGGGAAACTTCGAACTCTACCTCGTCGCCTTCGTCAAGGGATTTAAATCCATCCCTTTTAATGGCGGAGAAGTGAACGAATACATCGTTTCCATCGTCTTTGGAAATAAATCCGAAGCCCTTCTTCTCGTTAAACCATTTTACACGACCTTTAGCCATTACAACTCACCTCCTTCTATTGATGAACTTGAGTAAGTTGTAATAGCCTTTGATCCCAAATAAAAAAGGCCACAGAAGTCTCGGAAGCACTTTTGTGACCTTTTATGATCCAAACGATTACTTCTTACAACCTACGCGCCCAGAGTATCACTCTTTATTTTCTAAAAGTCAAGTGCCTGGACTATTATTCTTGGACTATTATAAAATTTAGATTATGCCCGCCTCTTGAAAGGCCCATTATGGATAGACCGAGGTTCTGTGCTGATATCCAACGGCTTTCCCGCTAACCCACAATAACCATGTTCTCCAACCCATCTCGATCCCGCGATTTTTTGCCATGCCATACACCCTGGGCCTTCGCATATCCATTCTGGATTGACTTGTCCTGACTCCTTACTGACAGGTTTTGAAAATTTAAATGGGCAATACATTTTCTTAGCTTCTTCTTTTTTGACTAGCATAGGTTTTCCTCCTTTCTTTTAACCTTTCCATTCCCGTCTTTGGGCCCAGGAGCAGATCCCCTCATCATCCATTTTCATGGGATGCGAAGAGGGATGTCATCTTGGAAGCGTGAAATAAAATGCTGCACCCTTGTTGACCTCTCCTTCAGCCCACACCTGTCCGCCGTGTCGCTGAATAATGCGCTGGACAATGGCAAGCCCAACGCCGGTTCCTTCAATTTCATCGACGGTATGGCGTCGTTGAAAAACTCCAAACAACTCGCCGGCGTAGCTCATATCAAAGCCGACACCATTGTCTTTGACACAATAGATATTTTGATTTCCTTTGACCACACAGCCAATTTCAATAACTCCGGCCCCTTTGGGTTTTGTAAATTTGATGGCATTGGACACGAGATTAACAAAGACCTGGCGAATCATTGATTGGTCGCCCTCGGCAGGAGGAAGCGTTTTAATATCCAATCGCAGTGTTTGCTCGGGAACGCTGCTTTTAAGTTCCTCAAAAACCGCCTTAGCAAGTTCTCCCATGTCGAATTCCGATGGTTTCATCTGCTGGTGTTCTGAACGGGAAAAGGTGAGAAGATCGTCAATCAGTCGCAGCATTCTGTGTGCCTTTGAATGTATAACATCCAGAAATTGCTGTCCTTTTGCATCGAGATGGTTCGAGTATTTTTCCAACAGTAAACGAGTGAAACCGCCAATGACGACCAATGGAGTGCGCAGATCGTGAGAGACAGAGTAACTGAAAGTTTCTAACTCTTTATAAGCAGACTCAAGTTCTATGGCCCGGCGCTTCAAGTCTTCGTTCAGTTTCTTGATTTCATCCTCGGCTTTCTTGCGCTCGGTGATGTCCTCGATGGCCAGGAGGATCATCTGAGCGCCGATCCCTTTGCTATATATCTGGCGAGCATTGAGCAGCATCGTTCTGCGTCCAATGGTAGGAAATTCATGCTCAACTTCAAAATTCTCAAATCGGTTATGCTTGGGAATAATCTCCTCCAAAAGTACCCGTAGCTTAGAGATGTTCCACTGATGGTTACCCAGGTCATAGATCAATTTTCCCTCTGAATCCTCCGGTGTCACAGTGAAAGTCCGACAGAAAGAACGGTTGACTGAAATCACTCTCAGGTCGGTATCAAGCACCACCAGGGGTTCACGCACTGTCTCTATAATACTCTCGGCGTATTCAAGAGCTTCCTGGGCGGCCTGCTCAGCACGCTTGCGTTCAGCTATTTTCTGTTCAGGTTGTTTATGAACCATTCTTATCCCCTCGTTTCTTACAAAAATATTTAAGGGTGGTATCCCATCTAAGACAATACCAGGGTTGGCTCTTCCTTGGGAAGAGTCTGGATACCCTTTGTTATGCAGACAGTAGGAGTGAATGCCTTAGAAACCGGGATAACCTGCTTGAAGAGATTCCTTGGGATATAGCCTGAGTTATTCCTTCTCCTTCTTTTGTAAGAACGCCTTGAGTAAGTCTATCGGGAAGGGAAGAATCATCGTTGAGTTTTTCTCGGTCGAAACCTCCGTTAAGGTCTGAAGGAACCGTAAATGCATGGCTGCAGGATGTACACTCATAATATTTGCCGCCTCAGCCAGCTTCGCTGCTGCCTGGGCTTCTCCCTCAGCATGGATCACCTTGGCCCGCCTCTCCCTCTCTGCCTCAGCTTGACGGGCAATGGCCCGCTGCATCTCTGTATCAAGGTCCACCTGTTTTGTCTCCACCAGGGATACCTTGATCCCCCAGGGCTCTGTCTGTTTGTCCAACATGTCTTGGAGTTGGAGGTTAATCTTGTCTCTTTCCGACAATAGCTCGTCCAACTGGGATTGGCCGATCACGCTTCTCAATGTCGTCTGGGCCAATTGGGAAGTGCCATAAAGGTAATTTTCAATTTCGACCACGGCCTTATTGGGATCTACGACGCGAAAATAGACGACCGCATTGACCTTGAGGGAGATGTTGTCACGGGTAATCACATCCTGAGGTGGGATCTCCAGCGCCACGGTCCTCAAACTGATCCGGAGCAACTTATCCACACCCGGGATGATGAAGATTATCCCAGGCCCCTTAGCCCCGATCAGTCTTCCAAGGCGGAAGATTACACCTCGCTCATATTCCCGTAGGATTTTGATGGATGCGGAGGCGATGATAATGAGAAAGATGATCAAAAAAAAGATTGCTGGCGAGATCCCGGTTATAAGAGCCATTAGATTGCTCCTTTCCAAATCTTCTATCAATATCAGTATTCATTTTAACATTTTAAAGTATTAGTTCAAGACTTATATTTTTACCCTTTCGCTTAGTCTCCAGGTCTTTCTGGGCCGAAACGGACACCTGCCTTTTCCTCGAACTTCTTCCATGTCTACCAAACCTTCAGCTACTCCGTGCTCTCATACCCTTCTGCGATACAACAATATAGTAATGTTGAATACCCCAAGCCGCCTCTCTACCACAGGTATTGGCAACATAGGGGAACAGGAGGTACCTCTTCCCCTATGTTGTGATCAAAATAACGCCTCTCTGCTTAGCCCCATGGATGGATATCAGTGGCTATTCAACTTTTTCGGACAATGTCAAAATCTCACGCTTAAGAGGAGAGGGGACATAGACCAGATCGACTTCTATCTTCTTGAGGGACTTTTCCTTGATAGCCTTCGTTGGGATCGTGACGTCCAAAGACCCTTCGGTAATGGTTTCGGGCTGAAGAGCCTTCCAAAATGGAGAAACCTTAACTATTTTCTCGTCAGATTTATAAGGGATTGGCTTCCCAGCTTCGTCTAAGAATTCGAAGGTAACCGCCTGGATGTCCAGGATATCTTTCGATTTATTGGTGATCTTGATGTTACCCCTTAGGGTCGGCGTCTCAACGATCTCTTTGGAGGCTGCGTCTACGACCGTAAGGACTTGAAGATCGGTAAGTTCCACAAGAAAATTCTGGCCCTTAAGCTCAGACTTCGGGGGGACCAAATTCTTCGTGATTCGCTCCTGTTTGGGACCCTCCGCCTTCTTTTCTTCCTTAGAACAACCCCAAAAACCAATCATCAGACTTAAAGCTATAACCATGAATATCTTTTTGGAATGCATACAATGTCCCCCTTTCTTGGGTGGTAAAAGTTAGTAGGAATATTAGACACTCAGGCCCTGCGCCTCTTTATATAGAACCCACACCTCCTTTCGTTCTTTTGCCAGCTTTCGATGGATACAGGTAAGAGATTCGCTTTTGGTAGATCCTGGTAAGAGACTCTCCGAGGCTTGACAAAAAAACCCGCAAAGAAGCTGTTTGGAGTTCTTTGCGGGTCTCTCTCACGTCCTAAAAAGGACTCTTGGCAACTAGATTTGAGTCCTTTATATGCTATTCTCTGCTTAATGTCAAGAGAAATCTATCCCTTCATCCCCTCATCTCCCCATCTCCTCATCACTCGACTTCCTGCTGTCCTCCTACTACCACCTCGGGAATTCTCAAAGTCGGCTGGGCGTCGGCAACGGGAACTCCCTGGCCATCTTTTCCACAAGTCCCGATCCCAAACCCGAGATCATTGCCGACCATATCTATCTCCCTAAGAACCTGCGGTCCATTGCCGATGAGGGTCGCGCCCCGGACCGCTTCTCCGACGCTACCCTTTTCAATCAAATATCCCTCATTGACCTCAAAGATAAAATCCCCGTTGACGGTGTTGACCTGTCCGCCCCCCATCTTCTTCACAAACAATCCCTTCTCCACAGAACGGACGATTTCTTCAGGCCTCATCTTCCCTGGAAGAATCATCGTATTGCTCATCCTGGGAATGGGTTTATGCTGGTAAGATTCCCTCCTTCCATTTCCGCTCGATTCCACCCCGTCTTCCAGAGCCGTCAGCCGATCATAGAGATACCCTTTCAGGATTCCCTCTTCTACGAGGATTGTCCTTTGCGAGGCAACCCCTTCGTCATCAAAGGCATAAGACCCTCTTTTCTGAGGAAGGGTTGGATCATCGACGACGTTGATTAGAGAAGAAGCAACTCTTTCTCCGATTTTTTTAGAATAGACAGAGAGCCCTTGCTGGGCGAGGTCTGCCTCCAATCCATGGCCAATGGCTTCATGGATCATCGTTCCCCCTGCCTCGCTCGACAAAACCACCGTCATTCTTCCCGTGGGCGCTTTCCTGGCGGAAAGCATGAGGAGAGATCTTTTGGTGGCTATCTCAGCCACTCCTTCCGGAGGAGAAAGATCGAAGAGTTCGAATCCCAACGTTCCCCCTGCTGGCTCATATCCAGTCTGAACAATATCTCCTTTGGCAGAAACGACCTGGACGGAGAAAACAGTCCCCACCCTCTCTCCTTCTATGAAAAGTCCCTCTGAATTCGAAATGGAAAGCTTCTGACTCACGTCGCGAAAGAGGACCTTCACCTGCCGGACATGCGGGTCGAGCCTCCTGGCCACTTCATTTGCTCGCTTCACCATCGAAATCCTCTCGTCGATGGAGAGCGTCTCGGGATGCTTCTGAATTGGGTATGGAGATTTGGAAATCGGCGGAGATAGAAGTGCTTTCCGATCCGGCTTGAGAAGACCCGTACCCTTCTCGTCCACACCTTCTTTGGCGGCCCGGCTTATCTTTCCCGCTAAATCGAAAAGAGACTCTTTTGAAATCTCCGTGGTAAAACCATAAAACGTCTTTTTTCCGGAGAGGATCCGAAGTCCCACACCCACGTCAATGCCGGATATCGCTTTTTCGATCCGATCTTCCTCGCAGACGATCACAACGGAATGCGTTTGTTCGAAAAAGAGGTCCGCAAACTCCCCGCCCTCCCTCAGGGCCTCCTTCAGAATCTTTTCAAACGGAATATGTTCTATCATCGCTGTCCTCCCCCTCACTCTCTCCTTTCCCCCTGCCTACCGGCAGGCAGGCTGAGGGGAGAGGGGAAGGATGAGGGGCCTTTTGTCAAAAAAATAAATGCGTCTGTATTAGTCATTAAGTCACTGGGTAATCAAGGCATTCAATAACTGATAACTTATTGACCTAATGACCCAGTTACTTCGTCATTCGCTGCTTGAACAGAAACTCAATTGCCTGGAACGTTAGGATGAGGATGGCAGAGATTCGACAGGCATCTCTTTTCGAAGTCCTTCCAAAACCTCCTCCAGGTCTTTTTCCCATCCCGGCGCTACCATCAGCTCAACAATCGCCTCGTGAGGGTCTTTCGTCCTCACAACAGCCATGCCTTCATAAGATTCGATAATAAATTTGAAATAGGCGATATCCTCCCGGCGCACCCTGAAATATCTGGATTGAGTATCCATCTTTCCAATTTCAAATTTCAGGTTTTAGATTTCAGATTGGAAATTTGCAATCTGCAATTCGCGATTTGCAATCAGTTTTTCTTGACCAGCGTTCCTTTTACATCCCCGAAGAGTATGGCATTTCTGATCGTACCCTCTGTGGGATAGAGTTCTTTTGATAACCATCCTTCGATCAGACCCTCTTTGGAATGCGTGACCTCCGGGTCCAGAAAAAGCTTAACAAAATACTCTTTTCCATCTTTCATCTTCTCGGATTTTCTTCTCTTCTCCTCCTCTTCTGTTGGGGCGATCCGCACCTCGTAATGAGCAGGGCCCTTCTTGGGAAACGTAGCAACCGAATATTTTCTACCCCTCTCAATCTCCCCGTAAACACCATAACGAAAATTATAAGAAGCGGTCACGAAATCATCGTAGACCATTCCGGGAGGAATGTCCGCTTCTTCCCTCCCCTTGGTCCCATCCTTTCTTTGCCGCACCCTGATCCATTTTCGCTTTTTATAATCGAAAAAATGGGTTCGTATCCTCACCTTGCTCCCAATCTTCACCTCCTCTTCAAAAGAGATGGACCGGAGGCGGCTCCCCCCATCTATTTCCTCCATGACAGAGCGATAGGTGTCCGTTCGATAACGAGCCACCCATCCCAAAATGCCCAGGGTCTCTCCTTGAAGGGTGGCCAGATAATGACCTTTTTCTCCCATTTCCCTGACACTCACTTTCCCCATGGCCGCCCTCTTAAATAACCAGAACCCAACTTCATAAAAAAGCTCTTCCCCATTAAAAAATTCGCCAATCGAGCATCCTGTAGCTTTTAGAACGGCAGGAGGACCTGCGAACGCCTTCCGAACAGGCACGGGAAAAGAAGAGAGGAGGGGAAGCCCCAAAAGAAATTTTAAGAAAAGCCTTCTTGAAAGCGATGCCATCTGTTCATTAACCCTGGAATGATGGAATGTTGGAATACTGGAATAATGGGTGATAAATCTTAACTTCTTTCAGGCCATTATTCCAATGTTCCCTGTCTGCCGACCCCGGTCCCGACCGAGGGCGGGGCAGGCAGGCATTATTCCAATATTCCGTGAAGCATCAGATATGCAATTCGATCACATCGCCCTCGCTGACGCGATAATCCCGCTTGACCATCTGTCCGCCAAATTTCCCGGAGCCCCAGACCTTTGCATATCGGAGCTTTGCAGCAAAATCTTTGTGAACCGAGAGGGCAACATCGTCAATCGTGCTTCCCTTTTTAAGGATAACAGGTTCTGACAAATCTGGTTCCTTTCCCGGAACTTTCGTATAGACCCGGACGATGTCAAGAAGCTGATAAACCTCCTTTTTCAATTCATCAAAATTCATTCCCTCTTTGGCCGAGATGGGTAGGATGGGAAAGGTGTCTTTGAAACGTTCCTCGACCTCCCGATAGGCCCCCATCGCATTCTTAACATCACATTTATTCCCAATAATGAGTGCCCGCAAACAAGCCCACCCCGTTTCCAGTGACGGAATCGTCCCTTTCCCGGCCGCCTTTATTCTCATGTCGCTCAGTTGTCCCAGTAGAACTTCCATTTGGAAAACGGGGTCTTCTGTCAGGTCCGCCAGGAGAAGAAGGGCATCCGCATTTCGAACGAGGTTTGGGAATCCAGGTTCGATATGATCCAACTGAATGGGCGGGGTATCGACCAATTGAATCTGTAGATTTTCAAACTTCATCATTCCGGGGATCGGTTTTTGGGTGGTGAACGGGTAGTCCGCTACCTCGGAAGTGGCGTTAGTGATCTGGGAGAGAAGGCTTGACTTACCAGAATTGGGAAGTCCCAGAAGAACGACCTGGGCTGCCCCCTCCCTTTTGATGTTATAGGCCTGCTCTGCCCTTGCGGCGGCGGGTCTCTTCTGGAGTTCCTCCTTCAATTTAGCCATCCGGCTTTTGAGCTGCCCCCGAAGTTTCTCGGTCCCTTTATGCTTCGGGATGACAGCCATCATCACTTCAAGAGCCTTTATCTTTTCCGGCGTGGTTTTGGCCTGCTTAAACTTAAGCTCCGCCTCTAAGTATTGTGGGGTGAGATTGGCTGGCATGCTAAAAACACTCGTTAACAGTGTAGCGGTTACGGTAACGATGCCCCTGCCTGCCGCCTGCCGGCAGGCAGGAATTGCAAATCGCAAATTTTCAATCTAAACTCTAAAATCTGACATTTGAGATTTCTAATTCTATCTGTATTTTATAGGAAATTGATAAACAGTCAACCCTCTGACAGCACGGTAAGGCCAGATTATAATCCCGGCTGGCATCAGAAAAAGGCATAAGATTCGAAAGGGGCTCGCCTTAATATCGATGAAGAACGGCAGTGTAAGGCGACGATGCCGCAGAAGATGATGATCCGAATATTGATGTTAGTGAGTAATAAGTAAAGTACAGGAATATCGTCAGCACGAAGGCAAGACAAAGAATGTGTCAACCAGGACGAATTTAAATGTGTAATGCTTTCACTTCATATCCAAATCAAATCGTCTTAAATGGTTCATCGATCTTCCATGGTTGTCCTGACCACTTCCTCAATGGTGGTCATCCCTTCCTTTATCTTGAATATTCCACTTTGCCTTAATGTCTTCATCCTTAAACGGATGGCCTCCTTTCTTATTTCAGAGGCTGAAGAACGAGATAATATAAGCTCTTTCACCTCTTCTTTCATGGGCATGACTTCATATAGTCCAACTCTGCCTTTATATCCGGTATTGTTACAAATGGGGCATCCCTTCCCTTTGTATACCGGGAAGGACTCAACATCATCCGGTGGGATCCCCAAATCGATTAAAATTTGAGGATGGACTTTGATAGGCTCCCTGCAATCCATGCAGATCTTTCGGATTAAACGCTGGGCCAGGATGAGTATGACTGCCGAAGAAATTAAAAAGGGTTCGATACCCATATCCATCAATCTTGCAACGGTTCCGGGTGCGTCATTGGTGTGAACGGTGCTCAAGACAAGATGCCCGGTCAGGGCCGCCTGAATGGCGATCTGAGCGGTTTCAAAATCGCGAATCTCCCCCACCATGATGATATCAGGATCTTGACGGAGAAAAGAACGGAGGGAAGAAGCAAAGGTGAGGCCGATCTCATCATGCATCTGAACCTGATTGATCCCCATAAAATTGTATTCGATCGGGTCTTCAGCAGTAATAATATTTTCAGTTTCTTTGTTCAATTCGGATAAGACCGAATATAGGGTAGTGGTTTTTCCACTCCCTGTTGGACCGGTCACTAAAATCATTCCAACGGGCTTATGAATGGCTTTTTTTAAATCCTCTAAAGAGGATGATTCAAACCCAAGTTTTGTCATGTCCAATTGTAAAGCAGATTTATCTAATAAACGGAGGACCACTTTTTCACCAAAAAGAGTGGGGATGGTTGAGACCCGGAAGTCCATTTCCCGTCCTTTGGCCAGTCGTAACTTGATCCTTCCGTCTTGGGGAAGTCGCCTCTCAGCAATATCCAGCCTCGCCATGATCTTCAAGCGGGAGACCATAGAATTTTTGATCTGAAGGGGAAGTGACATCTCTTTTCTCAATACGCCGTCAATCCTGTATCGAACTCGGAATGTCTTCTCATAAGGTTCAAAATGGATATCGCTAGCTCCCAATTTTATTGCTTTAATCAGAATTCCATTGACAATCTTTATGATGGGACCTTCGATCTTTTCTATTTCATCGAGCTGCACTTGTGTTTCAATGACTTCAACATTATCAACCGCACCATGGACGAGGGCACCAAAGTCATCCACATTAACGAAATCATCGTCGGCCATTAAATCCTTTCCCCCATGAGATGTCTTTTCATCATCCAGAGTATAATCACTAGCTTGAAAAGAAATATTTCCCATTCCCGCAATATTGCCACCCCCTCCATAATATTTTTTTATTGCATCGATGATCCCATTTTCTGAAGCTATGACCGGTTCGGCGTTGAAGCCGGTTATAAATTCAACTTCATCAATCACGGTAAGATTGCTGGGGTCAACCATGGCCAGCGTCAATTTGGTTCCAACACGATTGACGGGAATGATAAAGTACTTTTTTACAATACTGGATGGGATCAACTTGATCACATTTGGATCGATCTCCAACTTGGAAAGATTAACGGGAGGAACTCCATACTGTACACTTAGAAAGGATAATAGTGTGTCTTCTTTAGCATACCCCAATCTCACCAGGCTCGATCCTAAGCGTCCCCCCGCCGATTTCTGTTCTTCTAACGCTTTTTGAAGTTGTTCGGTCGTAATATAATTTTTGTTAACAAGCAATTCACCCAGACGATCAGCCATTTTTTCTCCTTTTCATTTTTGAATTAAGCAGATTATACAAAACCACAGAGTTTTAGACGCAGGTCACTTGGACTATCGGCATAAATCAGAGCTTTTTCTTCCGATATCACCCTTTTTTCCACAAGTTCTTTAAGGTGGAGGTCAAAGGTTTGCATCCCTTCCTGTCGTCCTGATTCCATCACTTTTTTCAATTGTCCGAATTCACCTTTATGTATGAGTTCCTGAACAAAAGCAGTGTTAATGAGAATTTCCAGTATGGGGATACGGTTTCCGGATTCACTGGGAATGAGTCTTTGGCTGACGATGGCTTTAAGATTATATGAGAGCTGTGCCAGGACCTGATGGTGATATTCACGGGAAAAGAAATTGAGAACCCGTTCAATCGCTTGGGTGGCATTGGTTGAATGGAGAGTGGAAAGCACCAAGTGACCGGTTTCAGCAGAGTGAAGGGCAAACTCTACTGTTTCTGAATCCCGCAGTTCCCCAATATAAATGACATTGGGTGCCTGTCGCAGGCTATTTTTGAGGGCCTCTTTAAAAGAGAATGTATCCATACCCACTTCCCGTTGGGTCACCAAGCTTTTTCTATGTTGAAATACATATTCAATCGGATCTTCTACTGTCACGATATGACCATCTAATTTAGAAGCACGAAAATCAATCATTGCCGCCATGGTCGTCGATTTGCCAGTCCCGGTGGCGCCGGTAACCAGAATTAAACCTCTGGGAGAAAGGATAAGTTCTTCTAAAAGAGGGGGTAAATGAAGCTGCTCAAAATTTGGAATCTTTACCTGAATTTGACGAATGACAGAGGCGACCGTTCCCTGTTGAAGATATACATTTACTCTAAATCTGGCCATTTTCCCTAATGAATAGGCAATATTGAGCTCTCGATTTTTCAAAAACAGATTCCATTGTTCATCGGTGAGCAATTGCCGGATGATCTGCTTGCTATCCTCTGGGGAAAGCGGTACCGCAGCTAAATCATGAAGTTTTCCCTCGACATTCATGCGGGGTGGTGCTCCGGATGCGATAAAGATGTCCGAACCTCCGGCTTGTACCATCTTTTCGAGTAATTTGACAATTTCGAGTACGGCCATCTTTTCTCCGGTTTCAAGATGCAAGATTCAAGTTCGAAGTTTCAAGTTGCAAGTTTTTAAACTCGAACTATCTTTGGTCCATCGTCCATCGTTCATTGTTTCTCCGAATTCCCGTCTCCGAACTATTATTCACTCCGCACCCGCATTCCGCATTTGACTATCTCCCCATCACCCTATCTCCCCAATACTCAATCCCTGATATCATTGTCTTAATCCGGAAGCACCTGCCTGGGGTCTGGGAGCTTCACTGATGCGGTCATCAAAGAGGTCGGGATTCGAGGCATACATCTTTGTCTCTTTGAGGTCAACTTTTCCACTCATGGCATGGTTCTTGAGCACCTGATCCATACTCAGCATTCCGAACTTTTGTGACGTTTGAATGATAGACGAGAGTTGGTGGGTTTTGCCTTCTCGAATGAGATTTCTAACTGCGGTTGTTGCTACCATG
>Ga0315282_10004183_pt1 | contig 25260 bp, 19 predicted proteins | sample YL17G07_20_MG_FD_203693 | JGI IMG/M metagenome (GOLD analysis project Ga0315282, IMG submission 203693) | Sediment microbial communities from Yellowstone Lake, YNP, Wyoming, USA - YL17G07_20 | ecosystem: Environmental > Aquatic > Freshwater > Lake > Sediment | place: USA: Wyoming | collected... | reverse complement strand
ATGAGATCCACCTGGACCCGGAAGCCGCGCAGACACTCCGAGAAAACAGCCCATCCGATTTAGTCTGCCCCGCGCAGCGCCCGCACCCGGGCCGCGCGGCGAACGCACCCAGGGGCGGTCCGCGCGTCATTGGGTGCTACACTCCCCGTCATCATGCGAATACCGGATCCCCCTTCGGGGCCCCTCCCGACGGCGCTCGCTCCGCCCGCTCCGTCCGACGGTCCCGTCTCCCCCGCAGTCCTGGCCGGTATCAGCTTCGCCTCTGCGGCACTGCTCATGACCGAGCTGGCCCTCACGCGAATCTTCTCGGTGACGATGTACTACCACTTCGCGTTTCTGGCCATCTCCATCGCGCTGTTCGGCCTGAGTGCGAGCGGCGTCTACGTCTACCTCGCCCGCCGACGGCTGTCGCGCCGTCCGGCCGTGTCGCTCCTCGCGGGCCATGCCCTCCTCTACGCGGTCGTCACCTCGGTGGCCCTGGCCATCCTCGTCCGGCTGCGGGTCGGACTCGACTACTCGGTCCACAACCTGGTGCTGATGCTCGCCATCTACGCCTGTGCCGCGCTTCCCTTCTTCGCTGGCGGTTCGGTGATCTCGCTGGCGGTCTCGCGGCTGTCTGGGCGGATCAACCTCGTCTATGCGGCCGATCTCGGCGGTGCGGCCGCCGGCTGTGTGCTGCTCCTGCCCTTGCTGGACCATCTGGGCGCGCCGGGAGTGGTCCTGATGACGACCACCTTCGCCAGCCTCGCGGCCGTGCTCTTCGCGCCCCGACAGGCGCGGCCGTGGGCGACCGCCGCCGCTGTCTGCTGCATCGCCGTGCCCTGGGGGGCGACGCTCGCTGGCGTCGTCTCGTTCGACATCCTCGACACCAAAGGCCACGAGGGCGACCGCGTGCTGTTCAGCAAGTGGAACTCGTTCTCGCGCGTCGCCGTTTACGACCGGCGCCATGGCGACTGGTCGCTGAGCGCGCGCTACCACGGGCCCTTGCCGGACACCCGGTTCATGGACATCGATTCGGCGGCCTCGACGCCGATCCTCCACCTGGCCGGGGACGTCTCGGAGGCCGGCTACCTCCGGTACGAGCTGACCGCCCTCGCCTACCACCTGAAGGAGCGGGGCAAGGCGCTTTCAAATCCGGTAAATGGGTGTACCGCCCTCGTCATCGGGCCCGGCGGCGGGCGGGACCTCGTGTCGGCGCTCGTCTTCGGCGCCAGGCGGGTGGACGGCGTCGAAATCAACCCCATCATCGCCGACGACGTGATGCGTGACCGCTTCCGGAGCTTCTCGGGCGGCATCTACGCCGACTCCCGGGTGCGTATCTTCGTCGAGGACGGCCGCAGCTTCGTGCGGCGGTCCCATGACCGCTACGATGTGATCCAGGCGTCGCTGGTCGACACGTGGGCGGCGACGGCCGCGGGCGCCTACACGCTCACCGAGAACACCCTCTACACGGTCGAAGCGTTCGATGACTACCTCGACCATCTCGTCGGCGACGGCGTGCTGACGATCACGCGGTGGGTGTTCGACGGGCTGCGGCTGGTGTCGCTCGCGCAGGAGGCGTGTGCCAGACGTGGCTGGGATGCGGCATCCCGGCTGGCCGTGATCCGGCATGACAGGGTGGCGACGTTCCTCTTGAAGAAGACCCCGTTCACACCGGCCGAGGTCGCCCGCCTCGCGCAGGTGTCGGCGGAGCTCGGGTTCCAGGTCCTCTACCTGCCCAGCAGCGGCGGTGCGGGCCCGGTGGCGGCGGCGAGCGCCGATGGCGGGTCAGAGTCCGATCACGAGGCGGCGATCAACGACTACGCCCGGTTGATCGAGGCGCCCGATCGCGGCGCGTTCTACGCGAGCTACCCGCTCGACATCACCCCCACGACCGACGACCGCCCCTTCTTCTTCCACACGACGAAGCTGAAGGACCAGATGAGCGTCGCCTTCGGCAAGCGCATGCTGTTCGGGAACGGTCTGAGCGCGCTGATGACGCTGATGGCGATCTCGGGGATCCTGGTCGTCCTCTTCATCCTCGGCCCGCTCGTCGTCAGCGGCCGCGATCTGCTCGGAAGCGGCTGGCCGCGGTGGCTCGGGTACTTCGGGCTGCTGGGCGCCGGTTTCATGTTGATCGAGGTGGCCATCCTGCAGCGCTTCGTCCTGCTGCTCGGTCACCCGGTCTACTCCCTGACGGTGACACTTTTCTCGCTGCTGCTCGGCACGGGCCTCGGCAGCTTCGTCAGCCGGCGGATCGCGGACACTCGCGTGCGCCCGCGGCTGCTGGTCGCGCTTGGTGGCATCGTGGCCATCGCCATGCTCGCCGTCGTCTTGTTCCCCCCGCTCATCGCGTCGGTCATGGGTGCGCGGCTGGCAGCCCGGATCGCGCTCGCGGTGCTGCTCCTCCTGCCTGCCGGGCTGGTCATGGGCATCCCGTTGCCGGCGGGCGTCCGCCTGTTGTCCACGAGACGGCCGGAACTTCTCCCGTGGGTCTGGGCGATGAACGGCGCCCTTTCGGTTGTCGGCGCCACCTTGGCCGTGTTCATCGCCATGAACTGGGGATTCTCGTCCACACTGCTGGCTGGCGCCGGGGCCTACGCGGCCGCAGGAGTCCTGATCGGCACCTCCGGCGGCTGAACGCGTCTGCCCTGGACCCCGGGACCTCGCTCCTGGGCTCCGTCCTTGATTCCGGCCAGCCCTGCTCCTGCCCCGGAGATCCCTCCTGTATTCCGTCAGTCTGTTCGCCTAACTCATTCGCTCAACGTAACTTAGTATCAAGTGAAACTCTTCAGGTCACATTTACGTCTAACACCGTTCAGAGACTGAACGTCATTCGGGCCGCTGAACGCCATTCAGTTCTCCATCACCGGCCCGGGAAACTGCGACAGACATGCGAAATGGGGTCAGGTCCCATTTCCACCCGACCATGAGCAGCAAAGAACGTCACGAGCGCGAACGCGAGGCCATGCACCGGGCCATCCTGGACGCCGCGCGCGAACTCTTCGTCCACGAAGGCTACCGCAACGTGTCGATCCGCAAGATTGCGGAGCGCATCGAGTACAGCCCCGGCGCTATCTACAGCTACTTCCCGGGCAAGGACGACATCTTCTTCGCGCTGGCCGAAGAGGGCTTCCGCCTGCTGAGCGAGTCGCTCGCTCACGTCGCCGAGGGGGTTGATGATCCCCTCGAGGTGCTGCGCCACGGCTTCTGGCACTACTACGAGTTCAGCAAGTTGCACCCGGAGTACTACGAGCTGATGTTCGTCGATCGGACCGTTCCGCAAATCAGCGACGAGTGGGAGCGGTTCGGGTTCGTCGCCGAACTGCTCCAGCGGGCATCGGCGTCGATTCGGCGGTGCGTCGAGCGGGGCATCTTTCCGCCGGAGACGGTCCCCGACACAGCGTTTCATGTGCTCTGGACGGCCGTCCACGGGGTTGCGGTCGTCAGACTCTGCAACCGGATGGGACCCGGCGAGGATGCAGACAGCCTGGCGCACGACACCATCGAGACCGTGCTCGCCGGCATGCGGGCGGGGGTGAAGGCGACGTTCCGGCCGTCGGCGGATTGCTGCCCTGCTGCGGCGGCAGTTCCCGGGAATCGTGGAGTCATCGATGAGCAGTCATAACCGTTTCTCGCGCGTCATCCTGCTGCTACTCGGCAGCTCGTTGCTGGCTCTTGCGTGGGCGGGCTGCGGCGGTACACCGTCGCCAGTGAGCGCCGCCGAGGAGAAACCCCGGGCGGAGGCCGCCGCACCGAGCGATGCCGTGGCCGTCCCCGCTGTCAAGGCGGTCACGGCCGACATCGAGGCGGCCATCGAGATCGCGGGCAGCCTGGCTCCCCAGAGCCGCGTCGGCGTCACCGCACAGCTGCCGGGGACGCTCGAGCGCGTCAACGTGCAACTCGGCGACCGTGTGGCGGCGGGAGCCGTCATCGGGATTCTCGATCGGCGCGAGATCGACGCGCAAGTAGAGGCGGCCGAAGCGGCGGTCGGCGTCGCGCGGGCGGCGCTGGAGGCGGCCGAGGCCGGGGCGCTCAACGCGACCCAGGAGCTCGAGCGGGCCCGGAACCTCTTCGACAAGGGCGCCCTGCCGAAGCAGCGGCTCGACGCGGCCGAAACGGGGCAACGCGCCGCTCGTGCACAACACGACCTGGCCAAGGCGAGTCTCGCCCAAGCCGAAGCCTCCCTGCGGCGGGCCGGCGAGGTTCAGCGGGATACCATCCTTGCTTCACCGATTGCCGGGGTGATCGTCGAACGCAACCAGGATGCGGGCAGCCTGGTCGGCCGCGGCGAGGCGCCGATCGTTGTCGTCGCCGACACCCGCGTGCTCAAGCTCGAGGCGGGCGTCTCCGAGTTCGAGGCGGGACGGCTCCGCATCGGGTTGCCCGCCCAGGTAGCGGTGGCCGCGCGTCCTGGGCAGACGTTCCAAGGACGGGTCGCCGCCCTGGCGCCGCAGGTGGACGCCAGGAACCGGCACTTCCGGGTGGAGGTCCGCGTGAACAACCCGGGAGATGCCCTGCTGGCCGGGATGTACGCGACCGCACGCGTGGTCGTCGCACGCGCAGCCGCGGCGCTGGTCGTCCCGAAGGATGCCGTCTCGACGCGTGAGGGCCGGCGCACGGTGCTGCGGATCGACGGGGCGACGGTCAGGCCGAACGAGGTTATGGAGGGAATCGCCGACGATCAGCGCGTGCAGATCCTCTCCGGGCTTCGGCCGGGCGATCTCGTCGTCGCTGATGGCCGGCGCGAGCTCGCGGCCGGCACGCGGGTGAAGCCGATCGAGGCGCCGGTCTCCCGCGCGAGCGGCACCTAACTGGCCCCTGAGCCCTCATCCCTGCAGGTTTCGTATGTGGATCTCTGACGTCTCCATCCGGCGCCCGGTCCTGGCCACGATGGCCATCGTCAGCTTCATGGTCCTCGGCGTCGTCTCGCTGACGCGGCTGGGCATCGACCTCTTCCCCGAAGTCACCTTCCCCTTCGTTATGGTGACGACCGTCTACCCAGGCGCGTCGCCCGAGGAGGCCGAGACGCTGGTCAGCCGGCCAATCGAGGATGCCGTGTCGGCGATCAACGGCGTCAAGCGGGTGGAGTCGCACTCCACCGAGTCGCTCTCACGCGTCTTCATCGAGTTCCACCTGGAGGTGGACGAGCAGGCGGCCTCGGCCGAAGTCCGGGAGAAGGTGGCGTCGGTCCGCTACCGGCTGCCGAAGGAGATCGAGGATCCGACGGTCGCGCGGTTCGACATCTCGGCGCTGCCGATCATCACCTATGCCGTCGGCTCCACCCTCCCGCCGGTCGAGGCGCGGCGGATGGTCGAGGACGACCTGAAGCCGATCCTGGAGCAGATCGAGGGCGTGGCAGCCGTCGACGTCAACGGCGGCGAGGTGCGCGAGATTCACGTGGACCTCGACCCGGGCCGGCTCGAGGCGCTGCACCTGCCGATGAGCGCGATCGCCGAGAGCCTGGCGGCCGAGAACCTGAACGTGCCGGGTGGCAAGGTCACCTCTGCCGGGCGCGACGTGTCGCTGCGCACGCGCGGCGAGTTCACGCGCGCGGACGCGATTGGCGACGTGATCCTGCGGTCCACGGGCGGGTCGCCCGTCCGGCTGCGGGACATCGCCAGGATCGAGGACGGGTTCGAGGAGCGGACCTCGACGACGCGGCTGGATGGACGGGACGCCGTCTCGTTCGCGATCCGGAAGCAGGCGGGAGCGAACACGGTCGAGATCTCGCGCCGTGTCAACCAGGCGCTCCAGAAGGTGCGCCCGCAGTTTGCCGCCCTGCGCATCACGCCGGTGCACGACGACGCCGAGTTCGTCCTCGAGAACATCAGGGACGTCCGCTTCAACATCATCTTCGGCGGCGTGATGGCGGTCCTTATCATCTTCGTCTTCATGCGCGACTGGCGCTCGACGGTCATCTCGGCGCTCGCGCTGCCCACCTCGGTCATCGCCACCTTCTTCTTCATGTGGCTGGTCGGCTTCACGATCAACATGATGACGCTGATGGCGCTGTCGCTCGTCATCGGCATCCTCATCGACGACGCGGTGGTCGTGCGGGAGAACATCTACCGGCACATGGAGCACGGCGAGGACGCGATGACGGCCGCTCACCGGGGGACGGCGGAAATCGGGCTCGCGGTGATGGCGACCACCTTTTCGATCCTCGCGGTGTTCCTGCCGGTCGGCTTCATGACCGGGATCGTCGGGCAGTTCTTCAAGTCGTTCGCGCTGACGGTCGCCTTCGCGGTCGCGATGTCGCTGCTCGTGGCCTTCACGCTCGACCCGATGCTGTCGTCGCGCTTCGTCCGGTACATCAGCCCGGAGGAACGGATGCGGACGCGGTTCGGCCGCATCCTCGAGTCCTGGGGGCGGGCCTACGACCGGATCGATCGCCTCTACCACGGCCTGCTCGGCCGCGCCATCCGCCACCCGTGGGCGGTCGTCGGCATCGCCACGGTCGTCTTCCTCGGCAGCCTGTCGTCGCTGGCCTTCATCGGCACCGAGTTCATGCCGCTCGAGGACCGCGGCGAGTTCGACGTGCTGCTCGACATGCCGCCGGGCACCTCCTTCGACGCGAGCGTCGCCGCGGTCGCCGACGCGGAGCGACTGATCCTGCAGCGGCCGGACATCCGCCAGGTGTTCAGCACGGTCGGCACCGAGGGGGAGGTCCGCCGGTCCGTCCTCCGCGTTAAGACGACGCGTAAGGACGAGCGGAAGTACGACATCCAGGTGATCAAGGACGACGTGCGGGCGCGGCTGGCCGCGATCCCGTTCGCGGACGTGAAGGTGGCGCGGCCGCCGATGTTCCAGGGGGTGCCGAACGAGGCGCCGATCCAGGTCTACGTGCGCGGCGACGACCTGAAGGAGCTGCAGCGGGTCAGCGGCGAGATCATGCACGCCGCCCGCCGCATCCCCGGCGCGGTCGACATCAGCACCACGCTGGTCGGCGGGCAGCCGGAGATGGTCGCGCGCGTCAACCGGCCCTTCGCGGCCGACATGGGCTTCAGCGTCGGCACCGTCGCGATGCAGCTGCGCGGCATGGTCGAGGGCATCGTCCCGACGCGGCTGCGCGACGGGAGCAAGGAGTACGACATCCGGCTCCGCCTGGCGCCCGAGTTCCGGAACGACTTCGCCCGAATCGCGCGGGCGCCGCTCTACTCCCCAACCGGCGCCCTCGTGCGCACGGGGGACATCGTGACGCTCGAACCCGGCGTGGGCCCGGCGCGCATCCAGCGGGAGCAGCGCAGGCGGCAGGCGCGGATCGGTATCGACCTGCAGGGCCGGTCGCTCGGTGACGTGACCGCGGACGTTCGCCACGCGATTGCGAAGGTCCAGCTGCCGCCGAACTTCGAGGTCGGCTTCCAGGGCGACGTCGAGCTGATGCAGGAAACGGCGCAGGGGATCATGCTGGCGCTCGTCCTGGCCGTCGCGTTCATCTACATCGTGCTCGCGTCACAGTTCGACTCGTTCGCCGAGCCGCTCATCATCATGCTGTCGCTGCCACTGGCCATCGTTGGCGCCCTGCTCCTGCTGCTGGTGACCCGGCAGAATCTCGGGATGCCGGCGATGATCGGGATCGTCATGCTGATGGGACTGGTAACGAAGAACGCGATCCTGCTGGTCGACTACACGAACCAGGCGCGGCGCAAAGGGATGGCCGTCGAGGAGGCGATCCTCGCGGCCGGACCGGTCAGGCTGCGGCCGGTCCTGATGACGACGATGGCGATGATCCTCGGCATGCTGCCCTCGGCGCTCGGCCGCGGCCAGGGCGGCGAGTTCCGCGGGCCGATGGGGCTCGCGGTCATCGGCGGGCTCATCACGTCGACGGGGCTGACGCTGGTGCTCGTGCCGTGCGCGTACCTGCTGCTCGCCCGGCTGATGGAACGCGTCAAGGTGTGGCGCCGCGCGCCGTCGCCCGCGGTACGGGCGGCCGTGCGCGTGACGGGGGTCCTGTTCGTCCTCGCGCTCCTCGGCGCGTTCGTGGCAGCGGCGCGAGCGTTCGCGGAACCGGCGCAGGCGCCGACCTCACGCGGCAGCAGCTCGGCGCGGCCTTCACCCTCGACCGTCGTTCTCACGTTCGATCAGGTGCTTCAGATGGCGATGGAGCGCAACGAGGCGCTGAAGATCAGCCAGGAGCGGTACCGCGAGTCCCAATCGCGGGTCACGGAAGCCAGGGCGGCCTTTCTGCCATCGGTGGATCTCCACTTCCTCTATACGCCGGCGCAGGACTTCCCGCTCATCCGGATCCCGGCGGGCATCTTCGGGCCCGAGGAGCAGACCTTCAAGGCGGCTTTCACGCGCCAGAACATCGTGCGCATCGACTTCACGCAGCCGATCTACACGGGCGGACGGCTGTCGACCGGCTATCAGATCCGGGCAGCCCAGGAGGACGAGGCGCGCTTGGAGCTCGATCGGTCGCGGCAGAGCCTCAGGCTGCAGGTCGTCCAGGCGTTCTACGCGGCGTTGATGAACGAGCAGGGCGTGAGGGTCGCCGAGGAGAACGTCCGCCTGGCGGAGCACCACCTGTCGCTGGCCCGCACGCGGTTCGAGGCCGGCACCGCGGCCCGGCTGGACGTGCTCAAGAGCGAAGTCGATCTCGCCGGTGCCCGCGCGCGCCTGATCCGCGCGCGCAGCGCGCGCGACATCAGCCTCCAGACGCTGCGGACGGTGCTGTCCCTCCCGCCTCAGACGCCGGTGTCGCTCGAGGGAACGCTCGAGCAGGTCGAGGCCGTGCCGTCGCGCGATGCCCTGTTTGCCGCGCTTTCCGCGCGGCCCGACATCCGGGCGATCGGCTCCCAGCGCGAGATGGCCGCGCGCTCGATCACGCTGGCCAACGCCGAGATGCGGCCGATGGCGGCGGTCACCGGGAACCTCCAGTACCAGGAGGACGCCTTCTCGACGCTGCTCGACACGCAGAACCGCAGCTACCAGATAGGCGTCGCGCTCAAGATCCCGCTCTTCGCGGCGCCGAGTGCGCTGGCCAGGCGTGCGGCGGCCACCGCGCAGGTGCAGCAGGCGGACCACGCCGTCAGGGCGATGCTCGACAGCGCCACGCTCGAGGTCGAGTCGGCCTACTCGGAGCTCGAAGCCGCGCGGGAGATCGTTGCCACCCAGCTGAAGGCCGTCGAACTGGCGCGCGAAGGGCTGTCGATCGCCGAGGTCTCGTACGAGAACGGCATCATCACCGCCGTCGAGCTGAGTGACGCGCGCCTCTCGCTGATGCAGACCGAGTGGGACCTGACGCAGGCGAAGTACGCGCAGATCGTGGCCGCGGCGAAGACGAAATACGCGGCGGGCACTCTGTAAGGCTTGCCCCTCACCAGCCCACGACCGCCTTCAGTATCCGCTGCCACCACGGCGCCAGCATCGCCTTCAGGCCGACGTCGGCCAGCAGACCGCAGCCGGCAAGAACCAACCAGCGTGCCTGTGCGCCGAGGTCGAAGGGAAACCGTCCCAGCCGCGACAGGACAGGTCCCGCCAGCACGACGCCCAGCAGCACATAACTGAGGATGCGGATGACCGACCACGGCACCCACGCCAGGCAGCCGGTGAGCACCGGGTGGGCGGACTGCGCGGCCAGGGCGCCCACGAAGTGCCCCATGTAGTTTATGAGGATGGCCCCCATCGGCATCGACAGTAGACTGCCCGAGAGCAGCGAGAGGGCGGTGAACAGCGCGGCGTGGACCGCGTGGGAGGGAAGGAACAACCGGGGGCTACTCTCGGCCCCGACGCCGGTCGCGACCCAGGCGAACATCTCGTGCCGGTACGCCGCGCCGTTGACGAAGAGGCGACCCGCCCGGAACGGCGCGGCGTACGACAGCAGCGTGGCGCACACGGCCATGGCCGCCGCCCAGACGAGCATGAACGCAATCGCGCGGCGGACCAGCCCCTGGCGGAGCGCGAGATACAGGAAGGGAAACGCGGCGAGCGTGTTCAGCGCCGGCACGAGCGGCCGGCTGCCGATCGTCCAGCCGGCCACGTACGAGAGGCCGGTGCCGGAGAGAATCAGTAGCGGCGCGACGCTCGACCGCACGAACGGAGACGACTGCAAAGCGTCCAGTCCCTCGCCTGCAACCACGTTGTCGGACTCCGCCTGCGGTTCTTCCCCCTCCGCCGACAGGCTCAGAACGAATGGGGAGGGACGCCACGAAACTCGGTCCTGCCGGCTGTTCGCTGCCCGTCAGGCGCCTGGCGTCACGCCTCGTCGAAGTGCGTCAGCGCCTTGAACTGGCGGAAACGGGCCCTCAGCTCCTCCTCGCTCAGGCGCAGGAGCCGGTTGAGGCTGAAATCCTCCACGGCAAACGACGCCAGCACGGTCCCGTAGACGATGGCGCGGGCCATGGTCGCGTCGTCTGTGTTGCCGGAGAAGGCGAGATACCCCACGAAGCCGCCGGCGAAGGTGTCTCCGGCGCCGGTCGGGTCGCGGACGTCCTCGAGCGGCATCGCCGGAGCGGCAAAGAAGTCCCCGGCCTCGGCGCGCGTCATCATGACGCCGTGTTCGCCGCGCTTGATGACGAGCGTGCGCGGCCCCATCCGCTGGATCGCCGCCGCGGCCTTCACGAGGTTCGCATGCCCCGACAGCTCGCGCGCCTCGGAGTCGTTGATGATCAGAATGTCGATCCGCTTCATCACCTGGCGCAGTTCGTCGGGCGTCCGCTCGATCCAGTAGTTCATCGTGTCGGCGGCCACCATCCGCGGCTGCTCGATCTGGTCGAGCACGTCGAGCTGCAGCCGGGGGTGGATGTTGCCGAGAAAGACGTACGGCGACCCCCGATAGGCGGCCGGAATGGCCGGCTGGAACTTCTCGAACACGTTCAAGTGCGTGTACACGGTTTCGCGCGTGTTCAGGTCGAAGCCGTACTCGCCTTTCCAGCGGAAGGTCTCTCCCGGCAGCTGTTGCAGCCCGGCAAGATCGATGCGGCGTCCGCCGAACACCTTCCTCGCCGTGTCGCCGAAGTCTTCGCCAACCACGGCTACCAGCCGCACCTGAGTGAAGAAGGACGCGGCCAGGCTGAAGTAGGTGGCTGACCCGCCCACGACGCGCGACACCTCGCCGAAGGGGGTCTTGATCGAGTCGAAGGCCACGGAGCCGACGGCAAGTACTGGATTCATGGCGTTCCTGGTCGTCAGATTAGAACCGGTTCCACGACCTGCAGCACCAGGCAGGTCGTGAAGCCGGTTGTCGTCATCAGTCGTCAGTTGTCGGCCTCTGCGATCTCTGAGCTGACCTCGGAGAGCGCCCGCGCCTGCTCCGGCCTGAGGTCCCACAGCTCCACCGCCGCCTCGTCGCAGGCCGCCTGGATCGCTGTCACATCTTCGCCGCGAGCCACCGCCAGGCTCGCTTCGCGCCCGAGCCGGCTGAGCACCCTGTGCCGCCCGTCGCCGACGTCGAAGCGCCGGAGCCGCAAGCACTCGAGCATGCCCGGGCTGCCGAAGCCCTTCCCTCCGGAAACCGAGTGCGCGGCGGCGAGGAAGCCCACGACCGCGCTGTTCATCACCGCGCAGAGATAGTCGGCTTCTTCCCGCGAGGCGACGGCCACCAGCGTGCAGGTCTCCTGCGGGACGATCGGGCGCCGCCCGATGAGGTCGTCTTCCCGCTCCTCGACGACGGCCGCGGTGATCCGTCGATCCAGCCGGCGCCAGACCACCTTGACCGGAGCGATAGTATAGCCGCCCACGGCAAACATCGCATAGAAGGGACCGCGCGCCATCAGCGCGCGCACCGAGCTGCTGCGCCGGGCCGCCAGCTGCGGCTCGTGCTCCTGCAGGTAGGCGTACGTCCGCGGATAGCGCGACCGCATGGCGGATTCCGGGATGGGGTGGCGCGTGGCCGGATCCTGCGTCAGCAGGACGTGCACGGACGGCACGGCGAGGTAACGGCGGACATCGGCCCACCGCGCGAGCGGAAAGAGCAGGTCGGGCTCGACGACGGCCTCGGCGGCGGCGAGCGGCCGCTTGCCGTGTGCCGCGAGGTTCTTGATCGCGACACCTCCCGGCCGGCGTCCCAGCACCTCGACCCACAACACGCCGTTGGCACCGCCCGTGTAGGCGCCCGCGTGCGCCGTGTAGTCAGAGGGCCCCGTGAGCGTTTTCGGATCGATGCCCAGGTGCCGAGGCGTCACGATCCACGGCGAGGCGGCGTGCGATCGGTCCACAGGCACGGCCAGCCATTCGGTCGCGGTCACGCCTGATCGGCCGCCGCCTGCCGCGCGATCGCGGCCACCGTGCGTCCACCTGAAGTAGGGCACCGGATAGCCGGTCGGCCTTCCCTTCTCGACCGCAATCGTGCTGGCACGGTTCGCCACGTCGCCGAACGGCCGGATGCGAGCCATGTCATCGACACGCAACACCGACAGCCACGCACCCGACTCCCCGAGCCGGAAACGACGGAATCCCTCGCCTGCTCCTCGCGTCTGGAAGAGCGACTGCGGCACGACGAAGCCGAGCCGTCCGCCGTCGCGCAGGAACGCGTCGGCGGCGACGTAGAGCGCGAGCGCCGCCAGATCCTTCTTCCCCCCGCCGTGGCGGGCGTCCATCCCGGCGAGCGTGAACAGGCCGTAGCGCCGCCACAACGGCGAGGTCGCCTCGCGATCGCCGCGGGACAGCCGGTCCCAGATCATCCAGGGCGGATTGCCGGCCACGAAGTCGGCCGTGTCGCGGTACTCGGCCGGCGGGGCCAGGATCGCATTGCAGCGGCGGACGGGAATCTCGATGTCCTGGTCGGCGGCGAGCAGGCGGCCGGCCGCAGCCAGATAGTTCAGCCGCGCGGCCATGACGGCCAGCGGATCGAGGTCGAAGCCGACCACGTTCTGCAGGACCTTCGCCGACAGCCGGCGCATCCCCTCGCGGTCGGCCGCCGAGGACACACCTCCCAGGACGCGGGCCAGCGCGCGAACCAGGAACGTGCCCGATCCGCATGCAGGATCGATCAGGCGGACCTGAGGATCACCCTCGTAGCCGATCCGGTCCAGCACATGGTCCGCCAGCCAGTCGGGCGTGTAGTACTCGCCTCGACGCTGCCGAACGGCAGCCGGGACGAGCTGCCGGTAAAGCGGCTTCACGAGGTCGGCGGGAGGGGCGTTGCAGACGGCCGCCATCCTGTACTGGGCAATGCGCGCAACCATGCGGCCGACCAGCTCCTCGACCGACGGCGACCAGGCGGTCAGGTACCAGGCGAGAAGGTCGCGTTCGACGAAACACCGAAGCCCGAGACGGTGGAATGCCCGGTCGGATTCAATCTCTTCGAGATGCTCCCGCACGTTCGCCGGCCGGTCGGCCGGCGAGCCAGGGCCGGGCTCCGGGAGGCGACGCTCAGTTGCGACCTGCCAAGCCAGCAGCTTGAGCACCAGCGCGTAGTAGGTGCGGACGGCCACCAGCAGCCGGCGTGCAGGCGCCTGGCCCCGGTCCGCCCAGGCGCGCCGGAGCGCGGCCTCGACGCGGGGATCGCCGAGATCGTCCCGAGCAGTCGCGTCGCGCGGGCCGCTCCCGGTCACGCCCGGTTCAGCGTGAAGTTCGGAGGGACGCGCCCCGCGGGACAGCGCATCCAACAAGACGGCAATCGCTTCTCGCGCGAGCCCGCCGTGCCGGCCGAAGTCCCGGACGAGCTGCTCCGGGGTGAGAAGCAGGCGCCCGCCGCTACCGCCTGTCGAGGTACTTGGCAATGATCGGGGCAAGCTCGCGCTTGGTCTCCTCCGGAATGACCTCGGGCCTGGTGATGATGGCGGTCGCCAGCGCGCTGCCGCAGCCGCACGCGCGCTCGGCCGGCACGCGCCGGATCGCCTCCAGGATGATCCGCTGGGCCGTGCGGGCGTTCTGCTTGAGATTGGCGACGATCATGTCAACCGTCACATGGTCGTGATCCGGGTGCCAGCAGTCGTAGTCGGTCACGAGCGCCAGGGTCGTGTAGCAGACCTCCGCTTCGCGGGCGAGCTTGGCCTCCTGCAGGTTCGTCATGCCGATGACGTCCATGCCCCAGGCCCGGTACAGGTTCGACTCCGCGAGCGTCGAGAACTGCGGGCCCTCCATGCAGACGTAGGTGCCGCCGCGGTGGACCCGAGCCCCCACAGTCACCGCCGCCTCATAGGCGATGGCGCTGAGCGCCGGGCAGACCGGGTGGGCAAACGAGACGTGCGCCGCGATGCCGCGGCCGAAGAACGTGCTGATGCGTCCCTTCGTCCGGTCGAGGAACTGGTCGGGAATGACGAGATCGAGGGGGCGGTACTCTTCCTTCAGGCTGCCCACGGCGCTGGCCGAGAAGATGCGCTCGACGCCGAGGAGCTTGAACCCGAAGACGTTCGCCCGGAAGTTGAGATCCGAGGGCAGGAGGCGATGACCCGCGCCGTGCCGCGCGAGGAAGGCCACCCTCCGGCCGTGAAGCGTGGCAACGACGTAGGGCCCCGACGGATCGCCAAACGGCGTCGTCAGCTTCACCTCCTCGCGGTCGGGCAGATCCGCCATCTCATAGAGGCCGCTCCCGCCGATGATCCCGATCTGAACCGACATGGGTCTCCTTCCTCGATCGCGCCGTCGCCAGCCCGCCAGCCGCACCGCCTGGCGGAGGCGCCAGGCGCGCACGGTCACCCGATCCGAACGCCAGCGCCAGCCAGACGCCGCCCGGCTCATTGCCGTCCCGCCTGAACCACGAACGGCGGAGCGTATCACAACGCGAAGCGCCGGCTCCAGGGGCGAGCGGCTGCGGACCGCGCGGCGGCTCCCTCCGTCCATTCGTCGATCGGGTCGCCTACCGCTTGGCCTGCTTCAGCTCGACCAGCACGCCGTGCGCGCTCGCCGGATCGACGAACGCCACGAGCGAGCCCCCGGCGCCGTCGCGCGGCGTTTCGTCAATCAGCCGGGCACCGCGTGCCTTGAGCGCAGAGAGCGCCTCGTGGATGTCATCGACACGGAGGGTGATGTGGTGGAGACCCGGCCCGCGCCTGTCGGTGAACCGGGCGATGGGCGAATCGGGAGCTGTCGGTTCGAGCAGCTCGAGGGCGGCATCGCCGGCCGGGATCCAGTGCGCGCGCACGCGCTGGGACGGCACCTCTTCGGGCGCTTCCACCTCGAGGCCGAGCAGGTCGCGGTAGAACGCCAGCGCGGCAGCCAGGTCACTCACCGCAATCCCGACGTGGTCAAGAACAGCTTTCATGCTCATCACGCGCCGTCACGAGTAACGAGCGATGAGTAACGAGTCGTCGGCCGAGTGCCCGCCACTGGTTACGCTGCGCGCCACTCGCCACTCGCTACTCGTTACCCGTTCCTCGTTACCCGTTCCTCGTTGCTCGTTGCCCGTTACCGTTGCCCCTTCCTCGCTACTCGCGCCCTGCGCGGTTCCCCAGCGCTCTCGCCACGATTTCGTCGGCGGCGCTGTACGGGTCGATCGCCCGCGACCCGATCCGTTCCACAATCGCCTCGAACTCGCCCGGCTGGAGCACCCGCCGATCGACGTAGTCCATGAAGCGGTCGGCGAGGATCTCGCGCAGCCGGTACTCCGCGCGCGCCTTGCGGCGCTCGACCTGCGCAGCGCCTGAGTGCGCGCGGAAGCGTTCGATCGCCTCCAGCAGCTCCTCAACGCCCTTCCCCGTCGTCGCTTCCGTCTTCACGATCGGCGGCCGCCAGTCGCCCTGCCCGTGGTTCTCGAGCGCCAGGAGGGATTGAATCGAGGCGACGGTTCGGTCGGCTCCTTCGCGATCCATTTTGTTGACCACGAAGATGTCCGCAATCTCCATGATGCCGGCCTTCAGTGCCTGCACCTCGTCGCCGGTGCCGGGCACCAGAGTGACGATCGACACGTCCGCGGTCCGGACGATATCGACCTCGTCCTGGCCGACCCCCACCGTCTCGATGAGGACGTAGTCCTTGCCCGACGCGTCGAGGATCAGGGCAACCTCCTGGGTGGCGCGCGCGAGTCCGCCCAGGTGCCCGCGCGTGGCCATGCTGCGGATGAAGACGCCGCTGTCGCCGGCGTGCGCCTGCATCCGGACGCGATCGCCAAGGATGGCGCCGCCGCTGAACGGGCTGGTCGGGTCGACCGCGATGATGCCGACCATCGAGCCGCCCTGCCTCAGCGCGGCGGTCAGGCGGTCGACGAGGGTGCTCTTGCCGGCGCCGGGCGGCCCGGTGACGCCAACGAGGTACGCACGGCCGGTGCGCGCGAACACCTGCTGAAGGAGCGCGGCGGCAGGTGGGGCCTCGTCCTCGATGAGGGTGATGGCGCGGGCGAGCGCCCGCGGGTCGCCCGAGAGCACCCGCTCGGCGAGCGAGGCAATCGAAGAAGCCTGGCGTGGTGAGGTCAATGGCGCCGCGTCAGTCCGCCAGCAACTGCCTGGCAATCACCAGGCGCTGGATCTCGCTGGTCCCTTCGCCGATCGTCGTCAGCTTGACGTCCCGGAAGTACTTCTCGGCCGGGTAGTCCTTGACGAACCCGTAGCCGCCGAGGATCTGCACCGCGTCCTCGGAGGCGCGAACCGCGCACTCGCTGGAGAACAGCTTCGCCTCCGCCGACTCGCGCGTGGTCCGCCGCCCCTGATCTTTGAGGTACGCCGCGCGGTACGTCAACCACCGGGCGGCCTCGATCCGCGTGGCGTTGTCGGCCAGCTTCCACTGGATCGCCTGGAACGAGGCAATCGGGCGGCCGAACTGGAACCGCTCCAGCGCATAGTGCCGCGCCGCCTCGAAGGCCCCCTGCGCCAGGCCCACCGACAGCGCCGCGATGCCAATCCGCCCCGCGTCGAGCACCTGCAGCGCGTTGACGAAGCCGCGTCCCTCCTCGCCGAGCAGCTGCCCGGCCAGGATGCGGCAGTCCTGGAAGACGACCTCGCTCGTGTCGCTGGCGCGCATCCCGAGCTTGTCTTCCTTCTTCCCGGGCGACATGCCCGGCGTGCCCCGGTCGATGATGAACGCCGAGATCCCGCGGTGCCCCTGGGATCGGTCGGTCACGGCCATCGCCACCATCACGTCGCCCACCCGGCCGTGCGTCGTAAACGTCTTCGACCCGTTCAGCACCCAGTCGGCGCCGTCGCGTGCGGCGGCGGTCCGCATGGCGCCGGCATCGCTGCCGGCCGTCGGCTCGGTCAGCCCCCACGCCCCGATCTTCTCGCCGCGCGCCAGGGGCACGACGTAGCGCCGCTTCTGCTCCTCGCTGCCGAACATGTAGATGTGTGCCGAGCAGAGACCGTTGTGCGCGGCCACCGAGAGGGCGATCGCCGGATCGACCCGACTCAGCTCCTCGATGCAGATGCAGTAGTCGACCGCCGACATCCCCGACCCGCCGTACTCCTCGGGGAACTGGATGCCCATGAGGCCGAGCTCACCGAGCTTCGGCATCAGCTCGGTCGGAAAGTGCCCGGTCTCGTCCCACTCGCGCACGTGCGGCCGGATCTCCGCCTCGGCGAATTCCCGGACGGTCCGCCGCAACAGCTCCTGCTGCTCCGTCAATCGGAAGTCCATATGGCGTCCACGCGGCCGGCGGACGTCCCGCCGGCCATCGACAAGCCACGATCACCGGGTCACACACAACCACGCCACCACGTACTTCTTCCGCCCCGTCTTCTGCGTCGATGGGCGTCTGGACATGGTTGGCCTGGATGGGCGCGAGCCACGCGAGAAAGAGCAGCCACGGCATCGCGCACCTCCTCCCGCCTCGCGGAGACGAGGCCCTCAGCCAGTGTGCACCTCGGCCGACGCGGCGCGCCGGCGCTCGCGCTCGGACCAGTCGGTGTGCGGCGCCTGGTTGCGGATCAGCCAGCCGTAGACCAGACCGCCGTAGGTCTGCCACCGGATGGTGCGACGCTCGTAGAAGGGGACCAGCGCGCGCTGCAGCGCCGGCAGCCGGTAGAACGGGACACCCGGGAAATAGTGGTGTTCCAGGTGGTAGTTGGAGTTGAGGAACGCGAAGTCCCAGAAAGAGTGGCCGCGGACGAGCGTCGTCCACTTGGCCGGATCGCCGGGTTCGATGTCGTAGTGCTGGCCGAGCCGGTTGAGGGTGAAGGCGATCGGGAAGACGAAGAAGACCGGGACGACGTAGGCGCGCAGGGCAGCGGCGGCGCCGGCGAACCACCACAGGCACCCGAGCGCACCGAGGTGGACGCCCATCGCCAGCCGGCGTTCCCACGCGATCCGCCACCGCAGCTCCGCAGGATAGCCGGCCGCTTCGCGCCGCGCGGCGCGGAAGTAGATCGGGAACAGCGCCGGCGTGCAGTAGAGGAGCTTGAACCAGCGCGCGTTGATCTTCGGCGACAGGTGGTGACGCTTCGGATCGTCCTCGGTCGAACCCAGCTCGGCGTGGTGATCCAGGTGCCACCGGGTGAACTGGCTCGCGGACATGCCGCTGGGGACCGCGTAGCAGAGCCCGAAGAGCCGCTCGAGGCGAGGGCGGCGCCGCGCGAAGACCGTGTGATGGACGACCTCGTGGAGCAGGACCGTGAAGTTGAAGACGGTGAACCCCTGGATGAGCGCCAAGGGAATCCACACGAGGGGGTGGAAGAACCGGACGAGACCCCAGGTCGCGAGCGCGAGCAGGGCGAACTGCCGGACGGCCACGATGAGGTGGCGGGCCGCAGACTTGCGGTGGAGCTCGCGGAGCGTGGCCCGCGGCAGGGTGGCACCAAGCTCAGCGCGGAACCCCGACGCGTGCTGGCTGTAGTAATGCGCCTTCACCGCAGGTCCGCCCTCGCGAATACCCGACAACCCCTGGACTGACTATAGCACGAGGACGGCCGCCGGGCCGGTGCCTCGGGCCTGTGGCTCCGCGGGGGCTCCGCTTTCGACCTAGTAGTAGACGGTCACCCGGAAGGCGCCCGAGTTGTCGACGAGGTAGTCGTCATTGATGCCGAGAAACAGCCGGCCGCCGTCCCTCATTCTGATCGGCCCCTCGTCCTTGCCGATGAAGAAGTAGTTGGTCGAGTTGCCGCCGATCTTGCCGACGAGGGCGCCGATGCCCCGGCCCGGTATCGGCCGGTTCGCGTTGCCCGACGTTTCCTCGCCGTCCGCATCGATATGGCGTCCCCGCTTCCACTGGATGTCGCCGCCGTGCGTCGAGAAGTAGACGGTCTGGCCGGCGCGAACGTCCAGGCCGGTGTCCGTCCAGGCGGTGTTAGCCTGTACCCACACCTCCCGCTCGCGCAGCCCGCGCGGCCGGCCCACATCCTGGTCCGGGCGGCGCGATCCTCTGTCCTCGGGCGGCGGCGCCTCCTCGTCCAGCTCGATACGTCGCACGTCCTCGCGCGACACCTGGACCATGCGGCCGCTGCCCCACAGGCCGCGCTCTTCGAACTCGATCACGCCGCGGCGTACGCTCACCAGCACACCGTTCACGCGCCGCCCGTCCCGCATGACGAGCGTGTCGGCGACGACGGTCGCGCCCGCGACGAGGACGAGCGCCGCCAGCACCCCGATCCTGATAGCCACCTTGTTCATAGCACTCTCCCACCGGAACCGCCGGCCACCGGCCTGAAGCCCGGTCAGGCCTCGGGGCCTCTGACCTCGGACGTCCGTTCCAGCCTCGGGCTTCCGCGGTGCGCCGTGCCCAAGCCGGGAGCCCGAGGGCCAAACTCCAAACCCGGTTGAATAGTATCATTGCCGGGTCAGGAGGGCTCGTGCAGATGCGACGTCCGATGTGGGTTTTCGTCATGGTGCTGGGCGCCCTCGCCCTTTCCCGACCCGCCTTCGCCGATCTCACCGCGTTCCTGGGCGCCACCACGACACCGGTGAGCCGCACCGCGCGGGGATTCGCGATCGGCACCGGGCTGGTGATCGTCGGCTTCGAGTTCGAGTACTCGGACACCGTCGAGGACGAGACGCAGAACGCGCCGGGGCTGCGCACCGGCATGTTCAACGGCCTTCTGCAGACACCCGTGCGCGTCGCGCGCATGCAGTTCTATGCGACGGCCGGCGGCGGGATCTACCGGGAGACGATGGGCACGGCGTCGGAAACGAACGTGGGCCTCAACGTGGGCGGCGGGATCAAGCTGTCGCTCGCCGGCCCGCTGCGCCTGCGGCTCGACTACCGGGTCTTCAAGCTGCAGGGCAGCCCGCTGTCCGACACCACACCGCAACGGTTCTACGCGGGACTCAACCTCAGTTTCTGACAGCGGGAATCGGGAGTGGGCCCCCGAGGACGAGCGGCGCGGGGCTCCGGCTCGTGAAGAGAGGACAGCATGAGGCAGGCGCCGGGCGCACGAGGCGCCCGAAGCCTGCCATCGCCAAAGGAGGAGGCCGGGTCCCCTACTGCATCTTGGTGACGGTCTGCAGGTCGAACGGGAGCGGCGGCGCCGTTCCCTTCACCTCGTTCCACTTGTCGAAGTACGCCTTCGCCTCGGCCGGGTACACCTTGTACAGCAGCGACAGGAACCAGTACTCGACGTTCTTGACCACCGGCGTCGCGTACATGACGTAGAGGACCGAGCCCTGAGGCATCGGGCCGGTGGTGGCCTTGTAGACAGTCCACCCCGCCGCCTGCTGCTTGAAGTCCTTCAAGTCCGGCAACTCGCTCTTGGCTGCGCCGTCCTTGAGCTTCGCGATCATGTCCTCGAAGTCGGCGGTCTTGTCGGCCTTGACGTACACCAGCATCAGGCCCGCGTCACCCTGGAAGGTCACCGCTGGCTTCTGCGGCTGACCGCCCTGTGCCTGGGCCTGCTGTTGCGGCTGCTGGGAAGCCGTCTGCGCGGAAACGCCATCCGCGAGCACGAGCACGACAGCCACCGCGAGCCCCAGTTGGATCACAAACCTAGCAAGACGCATGCGGAGCCTCCTTGGGCGAAAGAGTGTTACTTTACCGTACTGCTGGGCCGGACGTCACCGACGAAAACCGCCATCACCTCGTTGGCGAGGAGCAGGCCCCGCCGCGTCAGGCGCAGCCGGCCGCCCTCGCGCACGGCCAGCCCCGCCTGGAGGGACGGTGCTAGATCCTCCCTATACCGTGCCCAGGCGTCAACCCCGTATCGGCGTCCGAGGGCACCGAGGTCCACACCCTCGGTCAGCCGCAGCCCGGTGAAGGCCGCCTCCTGGAAGCGCTCGATCGAGGTCAGCTCGCGCCGCTCGGTCACGATCGACCCGCCCCTCTCCACCCGCGCGGTGTAGTCGGAGGTGGCGGACACGTTCTTCCACCGGACCCCGCCGAAGGTCGAGTGCGCGCCGCAGCCGAACCCAAGCCATTCGCCGTCGCTCCAGTATTTCAGGTTGTGGCGCGATTGCCGGCCCGGCTGGGCGACGTTCGAGATCTCGTACTGCGCGTAGCCGGCCTCTTCGAGCCGCTCCATGGCCCACTCGTACATCCGCGCCGCCTCCTCGTCCGGCGGCAGCGACCAGCCAGCCCGTGCCATCTCCTCCCGCAGCGGGGCGTTCGGGTACAGCTCGAGGAGATAGAGGGAGGCATGGTCCGGCCTCGTCTCGATCAACGCCTCGACCGATTCCTCCCACTGCTCGACGCGCTGCCCGGGCAGCCACATCATCAGGTCCAGACTGACGTTGCCGAAGCCGGCCGCCCGCGCCTCGGCGACCGCGGCCCGCGCCCGGGCCGCGTCGTGGATGCGCCCCAGCCGCTTCAGCTCCTCGTCGCGGAACGACTGCACGCCCAGGCTGACCCGGTTGACGCCCGCCGCGCGATACTCCGCCAGCCGCGCCGGCGTGACCGTCTCGGGATTCGCCTCCAGCGTGATCTCCGCATCGGAGCTGACCTCAAACGCCGTGGCACAGGCCGCCACCAGCCGCGCGACCTCGGCGGGATCGAGCAGCGATGGCGTCCCGCCGCCAACGTAGACGGTGTCCGCTTGCAGCCCAGGACCGAAGCCCTGACCCACCGGTACGCCCTCCGCGCTCCCGGCGCGCAAGGAGGTCCCGGCGCCCCGGATCTCGCGCTCGAGCGCCGCGACGTAGCGCCGCTTGAGGGCCTCGTCCAGCAGGCCCCGGTTGAAGTTGCAGTAATGACAGATGGAGGAGCAGAAGGGGACGTGGAGGTAAAGGCCGAGGGGCATCTGGAACGTAGAACGCGGAACGGAGAATGCCGAACGGAGAACGCCGAACCCCATTCTACGTTCTACGTTCGACATTCTACGTTGACATGCGTCAGCTAGGTGCCCGCCCTGCCCCCCGGCCACTTCAGATCGGCTTTGCCGTCGCTCTGCTGCAGGCCGGAACTGCGCAGCTGCGCGCGCGCCTGTCCCCCGGCGCGCGACGGCAGCGTCCTTCTGGTCGGCCGGCCGCGCTTCCAGAGGATCAGCAGGTCATCGACGCCGCCGTTCGGGGGCAACTCCCGGTAGTCGGCGCCGTCCAGGTCGAGGAACTCGCACATCTCGTGGAGGCGCGAGCGCATGCGGAAGCCGATGCGTACCAGCAGCGCATCGGGATCGGTCGTGTCCGGCTTGTCCTCGTAGTTCGAGGTGAAGATCGTCGTCCGGCGCTCGTTGTAGCGGGTGTTGACGATGAGGTTCAGGGTTTCCTCGACCCACTCGGAGGTCTTTTCGGCCCCGAGGTCGTCGAGCACGAGCAGGTCGGCCTGCATGACCGGCCGCAGCACCTCGATTTCGGTCGTGCGCACGACGGGATCGTAGGTGCTGCGGATCACCCGCAGCAGATCCCGCGTGTCATAGAAGAGGCCGCGCGCTCCCCGCGTCCGAATCACCTGCTTGAGGGTCGCCACGGCCAGGTGGGTCTTGCCCACGCCCGGCGGCCCGAGCAGGAACAGCCCTCGATCGACGACCGGAAACACCTCCGCGAGCCGGCGCGCCTGGCCGACGGCCTTGGTGAGCTGCTCGTTGTAGACCAGGAAGTTGTCGAGGTCGCAGTGCTGGTACCGGCGCGGAATCCGGGCATCGGCGAGCAGCTTGTCGACGATCCGATCACGCCAGCACTCGCAGCGCGCGACGCGGCGTACGCCGTCCTGCTCGACTGCCTTCCATCCGGTGTCGTCGCAAACGGGACAGGGCATTGCTCGTCGGCGTCAGGTCGGCGCGTGTGTCGCGCAGGGGGTTGTCGCGGCCGCAGGATGTCCCGCCGCGAGAGGAGATCATACTCTGTCGCGCCTCGGAGTGCACGCGCGAGTTGTTTGGAGGTCGAAGACGTGGAGCGCGGACGGTGAGCTGGAAGCGATCGGATCCCTGACCGGTGGGCCCTGGCCCCGGACCCCTCATCAGGACCGTTTCCGGGTGGGCACGTCGGAGGCCGCGTGCGGCGGCGGCGTGGCAGGCGGTCTCGAGACCACGGGCGGCGTGGTGCGGACCAGGTCCGCTGGCGCGGACTTGACCAGCGCGGTGTTGAGCCGCTGCTCCCAGTCGTCGATGCCGCGGGCCAGCTCGCGCTTGACGTACTCCATGAACTCGTTGACCTCTTTCTGCATCTGCTCGATCTTCCGGCGCATGTTGAGGATGATCTCCACCCCCGCCAGGTTCACGCCGAGATCGCGGGTCAGCGACAGGATCGTCTCGAGCTGCTCGAGGTCTTCCTCCGAGTAGAGGCGCGTGTTGCCCTCGGTGCGCGACGGCTTCAGCAGCCCCTCCCGCTCGTACAGGCGCAGGGTTTGCGGGTGGATGTTGTACTTCTGCGCCACCGCGCTGATCATGTAGTAGGCTTTGCCGCCTCGCTTGGTTGCCATGACTGCATTCCCTGTTCCTTCCTGACGTCCTCCGTGTTGATGCGCCCGAACTCGCGCAGCAGCTCCTTCGACCGCTCGTCGAGGACCCTGGGCAGCATCAGGCGGACTTCGACGACCAGGTCACCCCGCCGGCCGGGCTGCCGCAACGATGGCGCGCCGCGGTCGCGCAGCCGGAAGCGCTGCCCCGACTGCGTGCCCGGGGGAACGCGCAGCTTGATCGGGCCGTCCACGCCTGGCACGTCGATCCGCGCCCCGAGCGCCGCCTCGTGGATCGCCACCGGCATGACGATGTGCAGGTCGTCGTCCTCGCGGCGCAGCAGCGGATGCGGCAGGACCTGCACCGCGATGTAGAGGTCGCCGGCCGGGCCACGCTGGGGTCCGCGGTGTCCCTTGCTCGGCACCCGCACCCTGGCGCCGTCGGCCACGCCGGCCGGAATCCGGACCGCGATCGTTTCGGTCCGCGCCTCGAGCCCCTGGCCGCCGCAGACGCTGCAGCTCTGCTTGCGGCGACGGCCGGTGCCCTCGCACGCCAGGCAGGCCTTCAAGAACAACATGTGCCCGCGCGCGGAGCGGATGCTGCCGGTCCCGTGACACTGCAGGCAGACCGTCTCCTCGAGCGTCAGGACGCCCATGCCCGCACACCGCCGGCACAGCTCGCGCCGCGTGAGCGTCACCTCGCGCTCCGCCCCGCGCATCGACTCCTCGAACGAGAGTGTGACGGGGGCGTGCAGGTCGGCCCCGCGCTCCAGCTCGTCCACCGATCGTCCGGCCGGCCGGGTCAGCACGTCGGCGAACAGGTCGCCGAAGGTCGATGCCTGCTGCCCCTCGACCGAGGCTACCGAGAAGTCGAAGCCCGTGAACTCGAACGAGAAGTCGTCGGCCCCCGTTTCGGCCTCCCCCGACTGGTCGTACCGGCGCCGCCGCTCCGGGTCCCGCAGCGTCTCGTAGGCGTGCGAAATCTGGCGGAAGAGCGATGCCGCCGCCTGGTCGCCCGGATTGATGTCCGGGTGATACTTGCGCGCGAGGCGCCGGTACGCGCGCTTGATCTCGCCAAGCGTGGCACCGCTCGTCAAGCCGAGGATAGCGTAGAGGTCCATAACCAGGGACCGGGGACCAGGGGTCAGGGCCCGGGGCTGGGGGGATCAGGGCCCTGACCCCCACTCTGATCCCTGTGCCCCGATCTCTGAGCCCTGCAGATCACTTCTTGTCCTCGTCGACGACCTCCGCGTCGATCACGTCGCCCGGCTGCGACGTCGAAGGACCGGCGCCTCCCTGTGACGGCCCGGTCCCGCCGGGCGCGCCGCCGGGCGCGCCACTCGGCCCCGCCTGCGTCTGCCGGTAGAGCGTCTCGGCCGCCTTGTGCTGGGCAGCGGTCAGCCGATCCATGCCGGCCTGGATGGCCGCGGCGTCGTTGCGTTCCAGTGCCTTCTTGATCTCATCAATCGCCGACTCGATCGCCTGCCGATCACCGGCGCCAAGCTTGTCGCCCGTCTCCTTGAGCAGGTGCTCGGCGGCGTAGACCGCCTGGTCGGCGCGGTTGCGTGTCTCGACCTCTTCCTTCCGGCGGCGGTCCTCCTCAGCGTGCGAGTCGGCGTCTTTCATCATCCGGTCGACCTCGTCCTTGTTGAGGCCGCTCGACGCCGTGATCGTGATCTTCTGCTCCTTGCCCGTCCCGAGGTCCTTCGCCGAGACGT
>Ga0315282_10004181_pt1 | contig 25265 bp, 16 predicted proteins | sample YL17G07_20_MG_FD_203693 | JGI IMG/M metagenome (GOLD analysis project Ga0315282, IMG submission 203693) | Sediment microbial communities from Yellowstone Lake, YNP, Wyoming, USA - YL17G07_20 | ecosystem: Environmental > Aquatic > Freshwater > Lake > Sediment | place: USA: Wyoming | collected... | reverse complement strand
ATGTTCTTCGGGCTTTTTCAAGCCTCCATTGGCCTCTTGAATATGGCCTTCAGACGGGCTTAGAGCATATCCCATTTTGGGATATTCTCAAGCGCATTGCAATAATCCGTGGCGTCTTGAAGGACGCCGCCTACCGCCAACGCTACAGGTTATTCCTCGAAAGGTTGCGAGCTGCTCGCAGCCATGCAGGTCTCACCCAAGTCCAGGTCGCCTGGAAGCTGGGCCGCCCTCAGTCCTTTATCTCCAAGTGCGAGTCAGGTGAGCGCCGCGTCGATGCCGTCGAGCTGCAAGAGTTCGCCCGCCTGTATCACAAGCCACTGAACTTCTTCGTCAGCTGAGCCCCGCTTCCGTAAGCCGGGGCAAAAATCGCCTTGCTCTGTGAGGGCACGGCGGGTCTATACCTTCATGGCTTTGTCTCGCCAGCTCAGCAGTTCTCAACAGACTCCCAGCTGTATCAAAGGGTCTCGGAACGGCGGCCTCTGAGCCGCAGAGAAAGCGAGGTCGTCAAGCTGCGTTTCAGGCTGTACCAAAGGATTTCCTTTGGTGCATCATCCAGCAGTTACGAGCAAATCATAAACGAACCTGCCATGCGGTTGTGTTAGAATCGCCGCCAGGGTCATCGGCGCTTAGCGCGAGCCTTTTCAGCTAGGACCAGTGATGCAGGTTTCGCCGTGTCAGTAGCTCCCCAACCAGGCCAAGTTGTCGCCGGCAGGTTCTTCAGTGAGCCTATGCGCGTGGAGACCGTTGTCCAGACTGGTGACGGGATGTGGCGGCTCGGTTTGGTTGGAACGCGGACAGAGAAGTTTCGGAGTGTCTCACTTTCAACGACAGACTTGGCAAGCCTCACATTCCAGCGGCCTACTCAGGCTTTTAGGGGTAACGGGAGCCTGCTGAAGCTCGGCATCCAGGCCTATTCCTTAGGTATCGCCTTCGAGTTCGATCCCTACTTCGGTCTTTCAGTCTCCCGCGTCGACCCCCTGCCCCATCAACTCGAAGCGATCTACGGTTGCCTGCTCAAACTCCCCCGCGTCCGCTTCCTGCTTGCTGATGACGCAGGGGCCGGCAAAACCATTATGGCTGGCTTACTTCTCAGGGAACTGAAGCTTCGCGGACTTGCGGAGCGGACTCTTGTCGTCTGCCCGGCCAACCTAGCCTTCCAGTGGCAGCGGGAGCTGAAGGAGAAATTCGACGAGAAATTCATCGTAATGCGCGGCTTTGAGCTAAGAACTCAATTCGGCGTCAACCAATGGCTTGAGAACTCGCAGATCATCACCTCTCTGGACCTCGCCAAACGCGATGACATCCTGCCGAGTCTCCGTCAAGCGAAATGGGACCCGGTCGTGGTTGATGAAGCGCATCGCATGTCAGCGGCGGCAGAAGACAAGAAGAGCCTACGCTACAGGTTGGGTGAATTGCTGCGGGATACAACCGACCACTACCTGCTCCTGACTGCCACTCCGCACAAGGGCGACCCCCTAAACTTTACCCTCTTCCTGCGTTTGCTAGACGAAGACGCCTTCGCCGATGTGCGGTCGATCCGCGAAGCCATGGACCGTCGCCGCGCGCCTTTCTACTTGCGCCGACTCAAAGAGGCAATGGTCTACTTCCCCGAGCAACAAAGTGACGGGGAATGGATTGCGAAAAAGATCTTCACCAAGCGAATCCCTCACACGGTCAACTTCCGAATCGATGGCCCGGAGTTTGACCTATACCGTGAGGTGACTCGGTTTGTGAAATCCCAGAGCGCGCGAGCGGCAGCACGCGAAGATGACCCTCGCGCCCGTGCCGTCGGCTTCTTGATGACTTTGTACCAACGCAGACTGGCGTCCAGCACTTTCGCCGTTCAAAGATCGTTGGAGAATCGCGCGCGCCGACTTGAAACAGCACTGAAGCGAGGACAGCAGTTGTTGGAAGAGGCCGTCGAGCTTCCTGACCCCGAAGACCTCGAAGAAATGGACGAGGCCGAACGGGAGAAATGGGAAGAGCGGTTGGCCCTGATGTCCGTGGCCAGAAATCCACAGGAGCTACGCGAGGAAATTGAAGATCTTCTCCGCCTTGCGAGAATGGCCGAGGGCGTTGAGGCTACCGGGGCGGAGGCCAAGCTCTCCAGACTCAAAGAAGTACTCCAGCAACAGGGCTTTTTCGACCGGTCTGACCAGCGCCTTCTGATCTTCACCGAGTTCAAGGATACGCTCGACTATCTGGTCAAGCGCCTGCGAGACTGGGGGTTCCGCGTCAGTTTCATTCACGGTGGAATGAAGCCTGGGTCGCGTGAGGATCAGGGCACGCGTCTTTGGGTCGAGCAAGAGTTCAAGGAAGGCAACTTCCAGATTCTCGTTGCGACGGAAGCAGCCGGAGAAGGCATCAACCTTCAGGTCTGCCACATCCTTTTCAACTACGACATCCCTTGGAACCCTAACCGGTTGGAGCAGCGAATGGGCCGCATCCATCGCTACGGCCAGACAGAAGACTGCTTGATCTTCAACTTTGTGGCAACAAATACCGTCGAAGGGCACGTCTTGCAGCGGCTCTTGGAACGGCTGCAGGAGATCCGCGATGCGCTGGATGAAGACGCCGTGTTCAATGTGGTCGGCGAGATCCTTCCCGCCGCTCACATCGACCGAGTCTTGCGAGACTATTATGCGGGAAAGCTGGGAGACCAGGACCTTGAGGCTCGCATCCTTCGCGACGTAAACGAGGATCACTTTCGTGCCATTTGTCGGACTGCACTGGAGGGACTGGCAACCAAGAAGCTCAACCTCGCGATGCTGGTCGAGCGCCGTGCACGCGCCCAAGAGCACCGTGTGGTCCCGGAGACGATCGCTCGGTTTTTGACCGATGCGGCGCCGCTGGTTTCATTCAACCTGACCCCCTTCGCCTCATTACCCCACACGTTCGATCCCGGCCCGACTCCAGGACGCTTGCGGAGGTTTGAGCAACAGCCCGATTGGCGATTGCCTGCCCTCGTCAGCCGCTATCCTCGGCTCTCCACCGACCGCGAGATTGCTGACAAAAACACCTTGGAATGGGTCACTCCAGGCCATCCACTCTTCGAGGCGCTGCGGCGGACGGCACTAGAAGAAGCCCAGCCCGTTTTCGCCGATGGCGCGTGCTATTACTCGTTGCGGCATGAAGCCCCCGCAAGACTGGATTTCTACCGGGCGCGTGTCGTGGATGGCACCGGCAGAGCGGTCCACGAGCGTTTGTTCGCAGTCGAAATCCCTGAAGGCAGCGAGCCCGCACTCCGCGAGCCGACGCTGTTGGGGGACCTCCAGCCTGCCCCAGCTCTGGTCCACCTACCTGATGTGGCGAGCCTCCCTGAAGCCACGAGCGTGCTCCAGGAAAAGGCACTGACGCCTTTCCTCGAAGAGGTCAAGATGGAACGGATCGAGGAGGTCGAGCGCATCCGTGAGCACGTGGAGATTTCGCTCACCGAACTCATTGCCCGCGCTGACTTGGACATCGGGCGTTGCGAAGACCAAAAAAACCGCGGAGTGGAGGGGGCAGCTGGCCTTCTCAAGATTGCCATTGATAAGCACGACGAGCTATGCCGCCGTCGTGAGCGCCGCCGAGAAGAACTGGAACGGCAGAAGGCCCTGCACCTCGAAGGAGTGGAGCGATTCGCCGCGGCGCTCGTCCTGCCACATCCGGAACGCGAGCGCCCCGACCTGCGCAACCTGCGCCCGAATCCGGAGACGGAGGCGACCGCCATGCGCGTCGCCACGGAGTACGAACGTGCGGCTGGCCGCGCCGTGGCGGACGTACACGAGAAGGATCTCGGTTATGACTTGACGAGTCTGGACGCGCGCAGTGGTGAGTTGCGGTTGATCGAAGTAAAGGGTCTGGCAGGAAGGGAGGGCGAAATCATACTGACTCCGAACGAACATCGTGTGGCTGAGGATCGCCGTGATTGTTACTGGCTCTACTTGGTCACCGCGTGTGCCTCGGATAGCCCGCAGCTAACCGTCGTGCGTGACCCTGCAAGCCAAGAATGGCAAGCCATCAAGAAGGTGGATCACTACTCACTTTCGGTCGGCAATTTGAGACAGGCGAAGGATTGAAATGGAAGATTCGGACCTGGGGAGTTGTGCGCAGAACACAGAGTGTAAGGCAAAAGCGAGGCATCGATGGACAACTTTTATCGAGACGTTTACACCGGATTCTACAGGCGACGCTTGGAAAGCGGACCAGACGCTGGTTGGGTCTCCAAGGCAATTGACAAAGTCGACCGGCGGCTAGGTCAAGGGAGGCTACGAGCGGATGCGAAATACCTGCTCCTCGTTACTTTCACCGAGATGATCGTCCAACCTATTCGCATGAGGAATCTGGACACTCCGTGGCCGAGGGCTGGAGTGGACCTTGAGGCAGCGGTGAGCGCCGACATCGAGTTGCTGGTCATGAAAGCAGCATTAGAACGGCGATCGTACCGGGAGGTTTCTGGGCACGCGGTGATCGATGCGCTGAGCAAGCATTGGAAGAAGCTAAGAATCGCGAAGTTTGATATCTGGGAGTAATGGGATCTGATCGACAGGAGCGAATACATGCCAGGAACCGATGAGGATAAGAGGGCCGCCGTTAATTTGAAAATCTCCTTAAGTAGCTATGTAATCACTGCTGCTTTGGGAGTGATAGCTGCACAGGCGGCGATCACAACTTTTGTGCTGGATAAGAGAGAGCTGCTAACTTCGTTTATCGCTTTCTCCGCTCTTGGATTTGGTGCGTTGATAGCAAGCATATACTTCGGCGGAAAAGGTATCACAGATACATACAAAAGCGGATTTGAAGGCGATTGGAAGGTGGCTGATCCTAAACGGCAATTCAATCTGCAGGCAATTCTCGCGTTGGTCGGTGTTGGACTTGCTGTAGTTTCAATTTTCCTTGGAACTCCCAAAGCGGATACCCCAAGAGCCCCTGCTGACTATGACAAGGTACAGACAAGCCTGATTGAGCTTCGGAAGCAGGTTAACGAGTTGGAGGCCAAGTATATGGCGCTATCAGGGCAACAAAAACCGCAAGTCCCGAGTGGGACACAACAACCAAAGAATCGAGCCAAGCAGTGAATTGATGGCGTGGTCTTACGGTTCACAGACTCGTATGATACCGAACGAATGTAAGCGGCTGGTTGAAGTGGATTTTCCGGTGGCGGAGGTGAGTCGCCACTCGGCGCGGGAGAAGTCTATCCGTCACGGGCATCCTTCGACGTTGCACCTCTGGTGGGCGAGGCGGCCCCTGGCGGCTTGCCGTGCGGTCCTGATGGCGCTGTTGCTGCCGGACCCGTGCCACATGCAATGTCCCGCCGAGTTCAGGGAAGAAGCCCGACGCCTGCTGAAGCCCATGCCCAACTGCGGTGCAACCGGGACCAACAAAGAACTTCGGGACGCGCTTCTCAAGTTCATTGCCGACTTTGCCAACTGGGATAACTCCGCCAAGCCCGCCTATCTGGAATGCGCCCGCGGGCTGGTAAAGGCTGCCCACGGTGATGAGCCGCCACTGGTGGTTGATCCGTTTGCGGGAGGAGGCTCAATTCCGCTCGAAGCTCTGCGCGTTGGTTGCGATGCCTTTGCCAGCGATCTGAACTCGGTTGCGTGTTTGATTCTGAAGGTGCTGCTGGAGGACATTCCGCGGCACGGACCGAAGTTGGCCGAGGAGCTTCGCAAGGTTGGAAAGCAGATCAAGGAGGAGGCCGAAAAGAAACTGGCGGAGTTCTACCCACCGGACCCTGATGGTGCGCGTCCCATTGCCTATCTCTGGGCGCGGACGGTGCGCTGTGAAAGCACCCTTAGGGAAGCCAAGAGTGAAACCGAGGAGTCTGTATCGTGCGACGCCGAGATCCCGCTGATGCGCTCCTTTTGGCTGTGCAAGAAAGCCAACCGTCGACGAGCGTTGCGCCTAGTCCAGGAGCGGCATCCCAAGAATCCCAAGGACCCTCTGAACACGTTGGTAAACCCCGAACGTGGGCTCTGTCTTGAGATTTTCGAGCCGGAGTCAGAGGGCGACGTGCGCGGCGGGACCGTAAGTCGTGCGCGAGCCGTGTGCCCCCTCTGCGGAAAACCTCTTGCGCCTGACCGAGTGCGGGCGCAGCTTTCGGCGCAGCGCGGTGGAGCAGATGTGATCTTCGACGCCAAGGGCAAACGCACCGGTGGCGCGCGGTTGCTGGCTGTGGTGACGCTCGATGAGGATAAAGCCGGGCGGCAGTACCGCCTGCCCACGGAGCGCGACTACGAAGCCGTCCGGAAAGCGCAGAAGCGACTCAAAAAGGTCTTGGACGACTGGGAACGCAACGGGCGGAAGGGCCTCTGCCCAGTGCCCGATGAGCCCACACCTGCCGGTGGCGGCTCTGGCGCGGGCCGCGCTTTTGCGATCGGAGGCTACGGTGTAGAAAGTCAAGGAGATTTTTTCACAGCCAGGCAGAAACTGGCGTTGCATGTCTTCGCCACGCGAGTCTGCGAAAAGTTCGCAACTGGACGATCAAAAACGACACTCGCAGAACTGGCTGAGGGACTTGCTTGAGCAGTTTCGAAACTCACGGAGCTTTCATGTTCCTTTTGTGCCTGGGAGTCTCTGGCAGAATGTCCTCGCCATTTGTATGCGCGTCCCGCTATCGGCATGAACTGGGACTACGCGGAAGGGGTTGTGACCTCTGACTCCAGCGGAAGCTTCGAAGTGTGCTTGGAAAACCTGGTGAATGGGATCGAGTCAATAGGGGCTGACTGGGGTCGCGGCAGTCCGCAGATCGCCAACGCTTGCCGGCACCCTCTTCCGGATGAATCGGCAAAGCTGTGGTTTACAGACCCGCCGTATTATGACGCAATCCCCTATGCCGACCTTTCTGATTTCTTCTACGTGTGGTTACGGCGTTCCTTGTGTGACCATCCGCTGCTATCCAACCCTTTTGAGAATATTCAACTGACCCCTAAGTGTCCCGAGATCGTCCAAGACGAAACGAAACACACGCCGGACGGTCGAGCCAAGGACAAAGCGTTCTTTGAGGAGTCGATGCAGAAAGCGTTCGCCGAGGGGCGCCGCATTTTGCGGGAAGATGGAATCGGCTCCGTGGTCTTCGCCCACAAAACAACCGAGGGATGGGAAGCTCTGATCTCCGGTATGCTCAAAGGCGGCTGGACAGCCACCGCTTCATGGCCCATCACAACTGAAATGAGCTCTCGCCTAAGGGCGAGGGACTCGGCGGCCTTAGCTGCCAGCGTCCACCTCGTTTGCCGTCCCCGCCCGGAAAATGCAGGAATTGGCGGCTGGGAAGAAATCCTACGTGAGCTTCCCAACCGCATCGGCGACTGGATGGAGCGGCTCTCGGGAGAAGGCATTCGGGGCGCGGACCTGGTGTTTTCCTGCATTGGCCCGGCGCTGGAGCTCTTTAGCAAGTACGACAAGGTCGAGACCGCCGAAGGCCGCGGAGTAAAGCTCGACGAGTTCCTCATCAAAGTGTGGGAAGTTGTGGGCCGGACGGCGTTGCAGCAAGTCCTCGGCACTGCCGAAGCTCGTGCGCGCAACAGCGCGGCAGGAGCACTTGAAGAGGATGCGAGGCTCACCGCTTTGTTCCTTTGGACACTTCAGAGCACTGATGGAGATCGGAACTCGAAAGCCGAAAATCGAAAGTCGAAAGAAGGCGAGGATGACGAGAACGAGGAGGATGAAAAGGAGAGCGGTGGCAAGGCGAAGAAGGGCTACGTGCTGATCTATGACGTGGTGAGGAGGTTCGCTCAGCCGCTCGGTATCCACTTGGAGAACTGGGAAGGTCGCGTCATTGAAACCGAAAAAGGCACCGTACGCTTGATTCCTGTCCCGGAACGCGCTGAGCAACTCTTCGGCGAGGCCGGGACCGAGGCCGCCGCCCTGGCCATCGAGCGCAGCGGCGGCCGCGAACCTCAGTACTTGCTTTTCCCCGAGGAAGGCCCCGAGAGCAAGGGCCGAGGTAAGACTGCGCAGGAACCGCGTCGCGGGAAGCGTGGGAAAGCCGGAGGTGGCGCGGAGGCAGTGGCGAGCCGTCGCGAGGCGACTACGCTTGACCGCGTCCACATGGCGATGCTCCTCCAGGCGGGCGGCCAGGCGACGGCTCTGCGCGCCATGCTCGAAGCCGAGATCGAGCGCAGTCCCGACTTCCTCCGCCTCGCCAACGCTCTTTCCGCGCTCTACCCCAAAGACAGCGAAGAAAAGCGTTTGCTCGATGCTATGCTTCTCGCAGTCCCTCGTAGGTAAACGCCGTGAGCCCAAATGACCGACCTACGGTTTGGCAGATTGCCGGCGGGCCTCAAGACCGCAGCTATGCCGACCAGTTCCTCAAGCATGGGGTCGCCCTGATCGGACCAGGGGATGCAGGTAAGTGGAATTCAGACCGAGACGACAGCGATTTTGAGGGTGGGTACGTGAGACGATTTGCCTCCGAAGTAAAGGTGGGCGATGTCTTTCTTCTACGGATTGGTAGAGCGAGAGTCCGAGCCGTGGGGAAAGTGGCGGGAGGCTACGAGTATTTCGAGCAATTCGATGACGTTAATGGTTGGGATCTTCAGCATGGTCGGCGCGTGAGATGGCTACCCATCGAGCAAGAATGGGCTGAACAACCCTTTGGCGCGAATCCCACGAGGCTCTCCCGAACTCAGAACCCACAGGTCATTGAGTTTGCACTGAACTGCCTCGGGTCAGAGCCTTCAAGCTGGAGAGATGCCCCACTTCCGCCGCTACCACTGCCTCCGCCACCACTCGTGAATGTGCCCGAGGAGCTGGCGGACCTTGTCGCCAAAGTGCTGGATCTTTCTCCGCTGTACCGAGATGCCGAGACTTTCGGGCCTTTGCCCAGCGAGGATGAATTGATCGCGCACCTCATTGTCCCCTTCTTTGAGGCGCTGGGCTGGCCAACCCCCCTTATTGGGGTGAAATGGGAGAAGGTTGATGTCGTTTTGTTCAGCAAGCTCCCTCGCTCGCGGGAAACTGTCAAGTTTGTGGTGGAAGCCAAGAGGCTGGGGGCCGGGATCGAAGGAGCACTGGAACAGGCGAAGTCATATGTCAATGCACTCGGTGTCAAATGCGACGTTGTGGTCACCGATGGGATACGGTATCGGCTCTATTCGGCCCAGAATGACTTCGCCCCCGTCCATTACGCCAGTCTCGCCCTGCTGAAAGAACCGGCACTGGGGCTATTCAACGCGCTGCGCCGCGCAAGCGACTAGGAGGCAGTTGTGGAACCTTGGTACAAGGTAACGACACCGCGAGCCGAAGTCCGCGAGGGGCGTTCGTTCAACCCCGACGAGTTTGCGATTGCCCTGGAACAGGTGGTCGCCGGCAAAGCGCCGGAAGACTACCGCGAGCCTAAGCAGTTCTTCAGTCGGACGGTGTTCACTCGCGCTTTGACGGAGCATCTAGGGCTGGTGCTACGCCGACTGGCCGGACAGACTCAGAACACGGCGCCCGTCCTTAGTCTGATCACGCAATTTGGAGGCGGAAAGACCCATACGCTTGCGGCACTCTTCCATCTAATTGACAAGCCCAAAGTGTCTGCTGCGCATCCTGACGTGCAGAAACTTCTGGATGGCGTTGGGCTGAGCCAGATCCCCAAGGCTCGTGTTGCCGTTTTTGTGGGCAACGCTTGGGATCCAGGCGAAGGAAAGGAGACGCCGTGGATCGATTTGGCAAGACGCCTGGCAGGGGCTTCAGGCGTCGAGGCACTAGGTCCGAAGGCCAGAACAACGCCTCCGGGCACAGAGGCGTTGCAGCGGCTATTCCAAGCGGCGGGTGGAAACGTTTTGCTGCTTTTCGACGAGGTGCTGAATTTCCTCAGCCGGCATCGTGACCTCGATGAGGGTTTCTACGCCTTCCTCGACAACACAGTTCGGGCGATGACGGGGACAACCGGCAGCGCAGCCATGCTCAGCTTGCCCCGGAGTCGTATGGAGATGACCGAGTTCGATGCGCAATGGCTCGACCGGATCAGCCACGTCGTCACCCGAGTATCGCGGGACCTTATTGTCGCTGATGAGAGCGAAGTCAGTGAAGTCGTGCGTCGTCGGTTGTTCGAGGATATCGGTAAGGAGAGTCCTCGGAAGGCGGTTGCCAAGGCCTACGCCGAATGGTGTTTCAAGCGACGAGCGCAACTGCCACCGGAATGGACCGCCGTCGATACAATCACAACCGACGCCAAGGCCAGAGAACACCTTCAAGCTCGTTTCGAGTCCGCCTATCCGTTTCATCCCGCCACAATCTCAGTGTTCCAGAGAAAGTGGCAGGGACTGCTGCATTATCAAAGGACACGCGGCACTCTAGCTATGTTCGCGCAGTGGATTTCATGGGCCGCTCGCGAAGGATTCCGCAAAGCCAGGAGAGAACCCCTCATTACTTTGGGATCGGCGCCCCTCGATGTGCCAGAGTTTCAAGCGACCATCCTGGGGCAATTGGGAGAGCAGAGACTGCTGCCTGCCATCGAAGTGGATATTGCTGGCACTGCCAGCCATGCGAAAGCCCTCGACGCAGATGCGAAAGGTGAGCTCCAGGGAATTCACCGGCGAGTAGGTGCGGCTATACTCTTTGAGTCCACGGGGGTAGCTACAGACCGCGCCGCCCATCTGCCGGAAATCCGCTTTGCATTGGGAGAGCCGAATCTGGATGTGACATCCATCGACAATGCCGCATCAGCATTGGAGAAGCGGGCGTTCTTCATCCGTAAAGTCGGCACGGACGGTTTCCGAATCGGCTACAAACCGACTCTGAAAAAGGTGGTGGGGGATCGTCGAGCCGCATTGGACGAAGCCGAAGTCGCGAAAGCCGTTCGCGCGGCTGTGAAGCAAGAGTTTGAAAAGGGCCGGGTGGTTCCTTTGTACCCCTTCCCGAGCGAAGGATCGGATGTCCCAGACACGCCAAAGCTGACTATTGTCGCCTTAGCGCCCGAGAATGAGTGGGAACCAGCCGGGGCGATCAGAAAGACTCTGGCTGAGTGGACGCGGCAGCGGGGGACCTCGTCGCGCCTTTATCCTGCTGCCTTGGTCTGGGTGGTTCGAAAACCTGGGCGCGCTTTGCAGGAGAAGGCCGAAGCGTGGCTGGCTTGGAAGCGAGTGGCCGAAGATCTTGGCTCGGGAGTACTAGGGGCGGATTTTGAGCAGTCTGAACGGGGAGAAGTCACGAGGCAGATCAAAGACAGCGAGGAGGCTCTCCGTGATGAAGTCTGGGCCAGCTATCGCTATGCCATCGTCGCCGACCCGCAGGGGACTGACGGGCTCCGCGAGATTGACTTGGGGGCAGGCCATGCCAGTAGCGGTTCAGCAAGTCCCAGTGCGCGTGTCGTCGCTGCCCTGAAGGCAGAGGCGTTACTGAATGAAACAGTGGGAGCGGGCTATCTGGAAAGGAATTGGCCTACTGCGTTGAAAGAGAGCGGCGCATGGCCGCTTAAGGGATGCCGGCAAAGTTTTCTGGACGGGTCATTGACGCGTCTACTCGACCCTGAGGATGTGCTCCGAAAACAAATCGTGACCCTTGTCGAGAAGGGCGATTTCGGGCTTGCGTCTGGACCTAAGCCGGACGGGGCGTATGAGAGAGTGTGGTGGAAAGAGTCCATCGGACCCGAGGAGGTCGCGTTCGACGACAAGACGTTTTTGCTGGCGCGGAGTCGAGCAGCCTCTTTCAAAGTGGGACCACCACCGACGGCAGCGCCGGCGCCAACGGAGCAGCCACCGCAGCTCGTCCTAGAGCCGCCGTTCGCACCACCTGTGCAGCCGACGGGGACTGTAACTGAACAGACGGTGCGTCTTTCTTTGCGCGGGGCCATCCCGCCCGAGCAATGGAACAAACTCGGGACAAGGCTCATCCCCAAACTGCGCACCTCGGGACAAGAGCTCTCCCTTAACCTCGACGCCTCCCTCACGGTCCGTTCGTCGGAGCTTGGTCGCATCGAAGCTGAACTGCGCCAGGCTCTCCAGGACCTTGGGCTGGAAGGGTCGGTGCAAATCGAAAAGAACCAGACTTGAGCTTCTGAGCAGCGCACCAAAACACATCCTTTGGCGCAGCTAAAACAAACGGGTGGCCGCTATGAAGAATGAAACAGATACACGCGCACTTTGCGCAACCCTTTTGATACAGCCGAAACATGGGATGCCTGGAACCTCCCACGACCAACCGGCTGCGCAGTGGATGGCGACCAGAGGATTTCTCAAAGGTAGGGCGTTCCACAGGCGCAATCCCGGTTATTTGGCGGGAAGAACTCTCCAGGATGGTAATCCAGCAATCCGGTTCAAAGACGCCAGTTTCCGAAATGCCGACTTCCCAGACCGAATCCCCGGTAGCGGCAGAATCTCCTGACTGGCAATAACTCGCGGTGAGATGAGCGAATAAGCTCTTCGGCGAGCAACCGGAGAGCACTTTCCGAGTCGGCGACGATCCGCCCAGAAACGGTCCAGCGTGCGTCGAAGTGGTGCGTCGGATCACCACTTCGACGGTAAGGGCGTGATCCGGACACAATCGCCAGAGGTGAAAGGACAGGCCACATCCACGGTTTGGCGACTACACCGCGAAGCGCCGTTGGATGTCACGTACTGCCCCGTTTGTTTTCGCGAAAACAGGGAGATGAATCTGACGCCTAATTAACCTTGAGGGTGAGCGCCGTGCTACGGCTCGCGCCACTCGATGTGCCCGTTACCGTCAATGTATATGTACCGGCGGGCGTACCGGTCTGGGGCAGTGCCGGGGTCCCGCCTCCACCACCACCTCCGCCGCAGGCTACCCAAACCACAACACACAACATTGATGCCACGAGGCCCACGTACACACTCCGCCGTCGAGGCACGGCAACAGTGACCACCGTCAGCAGCCCCAGCAGCAGAACCGCTAACGGCACGCCGCGGAGGGGCGCACTCAATGGAGGCCAACCATCAGGTCGAGGGAGAGCCAACGATCTTGCAGTGGTTCCGAGTTTCACCGTAAACGGACCGGGGTCCGTGCCATTCAACGTGACCTGTGTCGGCGTGACCGAGCAGCTCGCTCCTCGTGGCGTCGAGCCCTGAAACGCGCAACTGACCGCCACGTTGCCCACAAAACCCGTGGGTTCGACCTGCAAGTTGAACGTCGCCGTGCTGCCGGCGCTTACGGTCGCAGAAGTGGCCCCACCCGACTGCACGTTGAGCGTGAAGTCCGTTCCCATCCCTGAAAGCGCCACTGTATGCGGGCTGCCCAGAGCGTCCGAACTGATTGTGAGCGAGCCAGTCCGATTGCCGGTCGTAGTGGGTGTGAAGGTGACATTGATGCTGCAACTGGCCGCCGCAGCAACAGAAGTTCCGCAGTCATGGCTCTGCGCAAAGTCGCCTGTGGTGGCAATCCCTGGTATCGTCAGCACCGCGTTCCCTGTGTTGCTGAGCGTCACCGTCTGCGGCGAGCTCGTCGAACCTACACCCTGAGAGCCGAAGTCAAGACTTGTCGGCACAAGGGCTATCGCATGAAGGCCCACGGTTACGTTCCAAATTCGGCTCTCGGAAAGAAGCTCGGCCGGGTCTTGCCGGACCATGGGGGTGGGGTCCTCCACAACGCATTGGACAGTGTGTGGCCCACGGTCTAGCAGTGTCGTGTCAAGAATGAAATCCAACCCCCCACCTTGGGGGAGATCGTCGACCAGCCATGTGACGGTCAAGCCGTGAGTCAAGGGCGAGGGGGTTGATACCGTAAATCCTTGCTGCCTCCCCAATTCAAGGGCGAAATCTGATTCCGCCGGTTCGCTGGCGTCCAGCGGCGAAACCAGGTTGTAGACCCTCTTGACGATTTGTTCAGTGTTGATCTGTTCAAACGGCATGTCTAAGTAGCGCATCTTGGACGAGTAGGTGGGCCGGAAAAGCCCGATCACGCAAGCCCCAACTCCCTCGTAAAGTCCCGGCACGCCCGGGTCAGCGGTAGCCGTCGGGATCGGAGTGTTAGGTTCAATCCAGTAGTTCCACTTGATCAGTTCCCGCTCCGTTTCCTTGGTGATGTTGGGTAGGCTCGGCTCGTCAGAGAGATCGCAAACCCTGCCCTCCGTCTCCACATATTCGTCACCGAGTCCTCCAAAACTGTGACCCAGTTCATGCAATACGAGTTCGATAAGCCATGGGTGGGTTGAGGCTACGGGGAAGCCTGAGCCTCCGTATTGAGGGTCATTGACGATTACCAATTTGAGGTCCGCCTGCGCCGGTTGGAGGCTATTTTGGACAACAGTGAGAACTTTTGATCCGTCGACGCAAATCAGCCTCACAATCCCTGCACAGTTGTACGCTGCGTCGAACGCCGTATCCACGTATACGGGGGGATCCAGCTCAGGGTGGTCAGCTCCCGATTGGTTGCTGATCACATCAATTCGATGAACATTGAAGTAACGCTGATACTCCAGAAAAGGTTCCTGCGCGAATAGGCCATCAATAGCCTGCTGAACGTCGGCAGCGTACTTGTCCATTTCATCCGCAGTATACCCATCGCCGAGAACAGCCAAATCTACTCGATTCAGCGGATCGCCGTTGTTTACGATCGTCATAACAGACTCAGCCCAGGCAGGATGAATGGAGGCAAGGAGTAGAAGCCAAATAGCCGCGGCTCTCAACCTCCGGTTCGCAGCGCTGGCCAGCAAGGCATTCTCTTGCCGTTTTTCTGGTTTCATGGGAGTGTAACGGCACCGAGAAGCTCTAACGTGAAGCACTCGCCCTTCCGAGCGGCGAGGTAGATCCGCAGCTCTGTGGTCTCGGGATCATCGGGAAGAGTAACGACAAACTCCGGCCTGGAGTAGTGCAAGACTTGACCCGTCAACTCGCCCGTCGGACCTGGAGCTTCGGCGCGAAGAACGCGCGGATCTGGAATAAGAGCCCAATCCCTCTGCTGCCCGTCCCCATCGTAGGATACGACTAGGAGATGCTCCACCGTGAGTTCGGGCGATCGCTGCCGCGGCACGGGTCCCGCGGCTCGCCGACTTCCGACGATCGTGAACAGTTTGGCCGGGGAGTGCCATTCAGCTTCCGGAACCAATTGTCGAGGAGTCCCGACGTAGGCAGCCCATTGGATTGTAACCTCGACGTGCGACGAGAGTGGGGCGGAGTATTCCCTCGGGAGCGGCTGTGAGGCTAGTTGACTGACCGTTCCCAAACCACCCTGCGCGGTGTTGGCCCTACGTAAAGCGATTGCTGCTGGGCGAACAGCAGTCCTCCGTCCAACCCGTATCGGGTAGTCCCGGACTGAACTTCCTTCGAATTCTTCATGGGTAGCAGTGATCTGATAGAAACCCGGTGGTAGAGACGGAACGAAGTAGGTGCCGTCTGCAGCGCAAAGTGAAGCGCGCTCAAAACCTGTCCCTTGATTCCTTGCTGTGACCGTGGCGCCGGGGATGGCCACATCAGAACCGAACTCAGTAACTCGCCCAAGGATCGCGCCGGTAGTGCCGGGGCCTGCCGAATTTGCGGGCAAAGGGTGGTCAGCCCCGACCAGCAAGGTCGCGACCATCCAGACTAGGATCGCACCGGTGGTCGACATAGGACCTCCCGAAGCTGATATTTCGTTTCATATCATGACTAGAAAACCACGCTTTCCTGTTTCTTGTCGTGGAAACTCCTTCGGCTGCGGCGATCGATCATAACGCCTCGGCGCCTCTATCAACTTCCGTGTCTGCCCTGCTCAAAGGCCCGTGGCTTTCCGTTCCTCGCTCACGCGGGGTTTGGCTTTAACTCGATTTCAATTGGATTGCAGAATAGGCGGCCTCCCTCACGTGAGGTCAGGGGCCTTGCCTCATGCCGCGTGGCGTTGGAGCATCCGGCGGGCGAACGCGGGTATGTGCGAGGCTGTCGCTTGCAATAGATATAGCCACATGTATGCCATTGTCAAGCAAATAGAAAGGCTTTCGCCATTTTCGACAAAGTGTCCCTTTGGGTATGCGCTGGGATTTGAGGCCTACTGCGGTGCGGAACACTGAATCGTGATGCCTAGGCACTTAGCCTGCGCGCGTCGCGGTCCCGAATCATCCTGGTTGCCGCACACTTCGCGGTAAGGGAATCTGAGTGCCTGTGGTAGACCGACATAGCCATTTGCCAAAAGCGTGCCGACGTCTTTTCCGCGCGCTCTGGTCGGCCGCGGGCGGATCACTCCCCATCAACGGGCCAGTGTTGACTGAAGGTCCGCAACTCCCGGATCGTCGCCCACCCGGAAACAACCGTCCGCAATCGCTCAGCGACAGCCTGCAGCGGATTGGTCGTAGGGTCGCAACCCGGACGAGTGGCCGCATCGGGTTGGTGTGCCGGGATTACTGTCGAGAACAGCCTAACCCCCCACCCAAGCCGGATTGGTCCTGGGAAACAAGCTTCCAGGAAACTGAACCACTACCCAAAGCCTTTGTCCCGTGTGTCGAAATCATGTCCTTTCAACCTAGAAGCATGGCTGCTCGCCTCGATCTCCCCTGGCCATCCGCTATCTGACGGAGTTGATGATCTCTAGAAATGGCCTCTGCTGCCTGCAAAAACCCTTAGGGAGGTTTTTGGCATACCAGCTTGAGTGAAGAAACCGATCCCGATGCGCCGGGGGATGTCGCAAGGTTCTCCAGAGCGAAGCGAGTTCGCGGCTCCTGGCCGCTCTGGCTGGGGAGGGGTACCCTCAACCGTAATCAGATCAAGTGCAAACGCTGAGCGACTTTCGGGCACGTAACTTCACGGCCGAGTGACCGCCGACGTCAGGGGAGGAGCCGCAAGGCGCTGGCATAGTTTCCGAGTCGGCGACCATTCGTTCAGAACCGATCCGACGCGTAAGGAAGCGACAGCAACGAGCCCAGTTGGCCACTTGTACTGGTAGCGCGACAGGCGCAATCCCCCCCTGGCCAGCGGCTCTCCTTTCAGCCTGATTGCCCAATCTTGTGGGGTAAACTGGAGGGTGCTTTGGTGGGACCTACAGTTCGAAAGTCTACACTGGAAGTCTCGAGGTTAGAACGCCGGTGCGTTGTGTCTCGAGGCCACTAAAGGTCCAAGGATGGGGTAATCGCAAACCACGGCCCATTTTGGGCTCTCCGCTTCCCCTAGGGCGGGGAATTCATCCGGCGCAGGAGGTCTTGGAGACGGGGGCAGACCGTGGCGGTATCTCTGCTTCCCATCCCGGTGGCCCCAGTGGCCCCGGTTGATTCACGCTTGAAATCCACCGCAGGTTCTTCCCGGTCACACAAGCTCACGCCTCGACGGGATAAGCGCGTGAGGCCAATGGATTCATCGCTGTCTCAACAGCGCTTCCGTAATAGCGTCCAGAAACTCGGGCACGTCCGCAGGAACGCGCCCTGTGACGATCTGCCCATCAATGACGGCTGACCAGTCCGAGTTGTAAGTGCCTCCCATGATTCTCACGGCGTCCTTGCAGGCGAGCCAACCCGCAATCCTCTTGCCCTTCACCAAATCCGCTGCTGCCAGAGCGATTGGACCATGACATATGGCGGCAATAATCTTCCCTGCCGCGTAGGCCTGCTTGAGGAACTCAACCGGCTGTCCAGCGGCCACCATATTCCAAGGAGAGAAAGCACCTGGGATCTGCACCAAGTCAAAATCTTCCACCTTCACCTCGGAAAGCTTTCGCACCTGATAATCGCTGAGGGGAATTTCTTGAAGAGGAACGGATATCCCAAAATTGCCCTGCACTACGTCCAGACCCAGCATGGGAGGCCGGGAACGCAGCGGGGGTGGAAACGTGGCCAGCGTCACCTTCGCGCCTCGGTAAATGTACTCGAGCACGGGAACAGCAAGCTCGATATCCTCAAAATCTTCGCCGACGATCACCAGGATTCTCTTGTTCGCAAGGATCCCTTTCCGCCGGGGCACAAAACCGGGGTCAAAGGCGCTACACAGAGCTCCCACAAAAGCTGGAGTATCCACGGTATCCCGGGCCGTAATCAGCCGTCCATCTTTCACCACGGGTGCATCTTTGAATGTGCCGATGCGTTTCAACATGAAGGCGACCACGCTGTCGCCCGTGCATTCCTTTCCGTTCATGAGGCCTGCGGCGATTAGAGGCATCGAACCGGCGCCAATTGCGCCCACCACTGCCCCTTTGTTGTAAGCCGCTTGAATAAAGCCGATCACAGCGTCTTCCGTCACCATGACATCGGCGGAGTGCCCGCCCAGCACGACCAAGGCATCGTATCCCCCTGGGTCCGCTTGGGGGACGGGACGCGCGGCATGGCGCGCGCTCATCACCGGGATGGGATCGACGCTCAGTCCCCACATGCCCTGAACGCCTTTGGTGCTTATGTTCGGTCGGGTGAACTTCCATTTCACCCAATCCACCAAAAGAAACTCGACCTTCGCGCCGAACTCACTCAGGTAGGATGCCAGATAGTACGCCTGGAAGTCGCTGAATTCGCTGGCGACAACGAGCCCGATGGTCTTGCCCGCAAGAGGTCCTGCGGGCTTCGTTTTTCCTGCAACCTCGCCCTCCCACACCGTGACTCCCGCCTCCTGCCGGACGGTGACCCCCGTTTTCTTGGCGATCTCAAGAAAATCCGAGGCGCCGGTCGCTTCCCCGGCAGAGAGAAATACAAAGCTAGTCACGATGATGGCGCTGCCAAACCTGCTGAGTCTCGTGTGCATTGTTGTCCTCCTTTCCCCACTCCGAGGAGTGGTCACCTTGACGGGGATATTGTCCTCCAAGTTGGGGGTCTTCTGCCAACCTGATGTGTTTCGCCGCGAGACCAATCCTCGGCGAGCCTGAGAAACCGAGAAAAGCGAGTAACCACGGCACGGTTGAGTGATGGGGTGATCGGGAGATTGGTTGATCGGAACATTGAGCGATTGCGAGAATCAAGACGTACCTGCCGCGGCACCCGCCCCGCCTTGCCGTGGCTGCGCCAGCCGGCGAGCAAAACCACCCCCGAGGCTCTGCGCGTTAGCCGGCTGAGGTTTCACTTTGGGAATCTGAGCCAGAATTGCTCTTGCTTGCTCAGCCGAGCGCTTCCGGCGGGGGACACGAGCAACCCGAGACCGAAACAAGTTCCAAGACGAAACAACATCGCTCAGTGCGAGCGCCCGTCGGAAGTCTCGAATTCGACCGACGTGCCATCATTTGCGCGGAGGAGTTCGCCGAGCCGCGCACGATCGCTCGACTGGGCTTGATGTTATCTGATCAGATTCAATCTTATGGCCATGCCGTTTACGTGCCGACTTCTCGACAGATCTATGGCACAGCCAGGCGGCTAAGCATACAACGGACCCTCGTACTTCGATAGCTGGTGATATGTCCTGAGTGTCGCCTTATGTTTACCTGCCGGTCCGAGTTCAATCCGAGGTTCTGGCCGAATGACGGCGCACTCGGAAGTAACCTTCCCACTTCCTGAGCAGCGGGGCGCCACTTGGCCGGATAACACCTTTTTCGGAAAATGGAACTTGGAATCGGTCAGGCGTGTGGTGACCTTGTAGGTGTATTGTCAGACGGCTTTCCGCGACGAGCGCCGAGGAGGGGCTGCCTTTACATAGCTCTTGCGCAACGCTGGACCATCCCCACTGACGTGCCGAATCTCGCGGCCAGCTGCCGGAGACTGCCCTCTTCATTCCGATAGGCCTCACCGATGGACTGTCTAACCTCTGGGCTCAGATAGGCTCGGGGCGGCCGACCGATACGCTTGCCTTTGGCGCGCGCGTTCCGCATCCCGGCTTTGACCCTTTCCACGATAAGCGACCGCTCGAATTCTGCCATCGCGCCGATGATCTGAAACATAAGCCGGCCTGATGGAGTGCTCAGGTCGAGGTTGTCTCGCAGGCTGACAAAGGCAACGCCGAGCGCCTCGAACTCTGCCAGGGCGTTGACCAAGTGACGGAGCGATCGGCCGAAGCGGTCCAGCTTCCACACGAGGACCGTGTCAAAGCGCCTCTGGTGCGCGTCGGCCATTAAGCGGTTGAGTTCAGGGCGACTGTCTTTCGACCCGGAGACTCCGGCATCGACGTACTCTCCGAAGATTTGCCAGCCGCGATGTTCGCAGTATTGCCTGAGTTCACGGGTTTGCACGGTTGGGTCTTGACCGTTGTTCAGAGTAGATACGCGGGCGTAAAGCGCTGCCCGCGGAATGTTTTCTTGTGAATTGCGGAGGGAGAGCTCTTGGGGTAGCTTGGTAACAGCCATTGTGACCTCCAGTGTAGGTCGCCTTGGTTAGCGCCGTGTCCGGTGCTTCCAACACCGGCGCGGCGCGTTCCTTCACGCCTTTTTTCTCTTCAAAGATTTGCGGGCACGCTCCACGTCCCGGTCTGACCAAAGGCGAATTCTGATGTTGCCAACCTTTACCAGAGGCGGGGGTGTAACTTTGCCCTGTGCAATCGCCCGCTGTAAGTGAGGCTGGCGCATCTTAAGCATTTCGGCGACCTGAACTGTGGAGAATGTTCGCTTCACGGTATGGGTCTATACCACACACGAAAACCCGTGTCAAGCAAAATCGACACATGCCCCGACAATTCTCTTAAGGGTGAGAACTTTTTGTTCTCAATCTGATTTCCCGTTGAGTGGGCTGTTTGCGCTTTCCGATGAGATCAGGTTGGCCCGCGTGTGTCACCGTCCAGGCACTCCGCGATGATGAATAGTCTTTTGGGCTTCCGGTTGGGGAGGTGTCCGGTTTTGGCGAAGGCTGCGGCAAGCGCTCGGCGGATCGCGTCGGCGCTGTCGTCAGCCTGCAAAGCGCGAAACAGATGCTCGCCTTCGGGTTTGGGAAGCTCGGGGAAAAAGACCTGAACCTTGAAGGACGCCGGTTTGATGGTCATCTACAGTGGCCGGCTGAGTGCCGGGATGTGGCGAAAGCCGAAAACGCCCATACGGCTGGCAGCCCTTTCAATGGTCTCGCCTAAACTCCGGGCACTCGCATAGAATGCCTCGCAATCGCGCAGATTTGGCTCAGGACGCGCTCAGGGACTCCCTTTGCTGTAGAATGTGGGGCTGCCGCCTAGCTCGCCGGGGCGAAAAGCCGGGGACCCTGCCCGGTTGGCGGCATACCCTCACAGGGAATCGCTGAGGGAGCGATGGCAGATACCGCCTTCTGGTGTGACCCTGAAGCCCGTTTCCGGGCATTCCAGGCGAAAGATAAATATAACGACCCGTTGTGTGCCTGTTGGCATTCTACGGGATGGACTGCCGCTGGTGAAAATTGGTGTCTGAGTGGCGGCACAGAATACGTCCGCACTCAGTTTACTTGGCTGGCCGAACGTGCCGCAGTGGAACTCCGTCACCCTGCGGGCCACGCGGGGTGGTGATGGGATGAACCTCGAGGAGCGAATTGAAAAGGAACAGGAGAATAACGACCGGCTGGCACGCGAGATTGAGGATCTCAGGGCCCAAGCTGCCTTATTGCTATCTTCCGCCGAGGCGCTCCCCCATCGTGAAAGGGGCAATGCCACGCGGAGGGCATTACGCGAGATAGACACCATTCTTAAAGGGCCGGTAGGAGAGCGGAGGCGCCAGAAGAAAGAAAGTGACGACCGACTGGAGGCTTTGAAACGCGATTGGCAGGAACAAGCGTCCACTGGGAAAGATCAAGCGCCGGCGGCCAGCGAGTTTGAGACTGAGGGAGCGATGGCAAACCCACCAGACGGCTCAAGGCCGTTCCAAGAGTTTCCCAAAAAGGCAATTGAGTTAACAAGAAAAGCAGGGAAAAAGTATCCCAAGGGCTTCGATGGATTGCAGGCAAAAAACGTTGACATGTCCGGTTACTTTGCACAGGTAGACCTGACGAAGAAACAACTGGAGTGCTATTCGCTGCGGAACGAATATGACCTGCCGCTCGCCGAGGTTGCCGGTCGCCTCAGCATTAACCGAAAGACCGCCTACGAGCACATCCACGAAGCAGAGAAGAAAATAAATCTCCAATTTGGGAAGCGTCGCGACCAGTTCGGCAGAATTAAGAAAGCTCCGATTGCAGACTGACTGCCCTGTGCCGAGTCCCCACGGGAAAGACATCCCCCTTGAACCTCTAGTGAAACTACATTCGCTATCATTGCAATAGGTTACGACCCCACAACTACCCCACAGACCCCACATGTGGGCGCTAAGGGTGAGAGGAGTTACCAGAACGTGCGCTCCCTCACACAGATCGGCGCTCCGGCCTTGTAACGCCACCGTGGGCGATCACGGACTCAAGACCTGGACCGGCGCGCAAGTTGGTGTGCGCTTGTCGTATCCAAGAGGGCAATGACCGAGGCACGAGTCTTCAGTGGCTTCGACTGGAAACCGCCTCAAGGGCGACGAGTAGCCCGGCAACTCACAATCTCTCTCGGTTCGTCCCGGAGCTTCGGGGATCGGGAACCGCCAATAGGGGCGGTGACCCAGGGAGCGACATCCTGGACGGAGGCCAACCCGCGTCGTAAGGCGCGATGCTGTGGACACACGCGCCGTCTCATGCGCTGAGGTGAGACGGCGGTTCGGGCGACGAAGGGACTGAAGCGAGGGAGAGACAAAGTGCTGAGGGAAGAAGCAAGCGCTCCCCGGTTCTTGGGTCGGCAAAATGCGGAAGAATGCGACAAAACGCGAGATTCGGGCGGGCCTTGAATGGCTCGGACTCTGCGAACTTACTGAGTATGCCGCAGTCTCGGAGCGAACCTTGCGAACGTGGATTCATTTAGCCGTTGACCCGCTTCCTGCCACGCGCGTACGCGGAAAGATTCTGGTCAACCGGCGGGGGTTTGATGCGTGGCTGCGAGCACATCCCGTGAAGCCAGCGAATTCCCTTAAGCGCACCAGACCGACGGTTAGCGCAACCGCTGGACAAGGTTAAGTGATTGAGAATATGAGTCCAGAACGGTCAGATGTCCCAATGATGTCCCAGAACAGCGGGAATGACCAACCCGAGGTAATTGACTCGGCGGAACTGGCGGCACGCTGGCGAGTGCCGGAATCGTGGATTCGCAATCACACTCGCGCCCGCACCCCGAAGGAAGAACGCATCCCTTGCCTACGTCTTGGCCGCTACGTCCGCTTTGAATGGGGATCACCCCGGCTGGCGGAGTGGCTGGCGAACAAGCGGCACTAACCCGCAATTTTTCTCTTGACTTGCTTAACGATAAGCAAGACAATCATGGGCATGGGTCACAAGAAAAACCCGCACGCACAGGCACTAGGCCGTCTAGGCGGAAAGGCGCGGGCGGAGAACCTGTCCGATGCGGAAATCGCCAAGATCGCCAGCAAGGGCGGGAAGGCAAGGGCAGCGAAGCTGACCGCTGCTGAACGCAGTCGGATTGCGAAGCTAGCCGTTGCCGCCCGCGAACGCAAGAGAAGGGGGAAAAGCTAATGCGAAGCCGAAAACAGCACGGGCAGATCATCCGTATCGGGGACCGCTGGTATGTGCGCTATTGGGAGCGCCGGAACGTCGGCGGCAACGTCGAGCGCAAGCGGGTCACGCACCAGCTTGGCCCCGTTGCGACGCGGGGCAAGCGCCCGCCCGCAGACATCGTGGGCGAAGCCGAGCGGCACATGACAACGGTCAATAGCGGTACCATTCCTGCCGAGCGAATCGTTACCATTGGCGATTTCGTCGAGCGGGTTTACCTGCCCTGGATTGACCAACACAAGCGGCCCTCCACGGCGAAGGGCTATCGGGACATTTGGGAAGATCACCTCAAACCGCTTTCGGAGCAAGTCTGGCTGAGGGACACGCGGACATACCACGTCCAAGGCTGGCTGAACCAAATCGGGGCGGGCAATCTGAGTCGCAACACCCTAAAGCACGTCAAGAGTGTCGCCAGTGGCATATTTACCCTAGCAAAGCAGCAGGACTATTTCCAAGGGGAGAACCCTGTCCGCGATACCGCGACCAATCCTGGGGCCGCTGAGCCTCAAGAAACCTATGCCTACACGCTTGACGAGATAAAGAGCATCCTTGCCATGCTTCCCGAACCTGCCGCTACAGCTTTCGCGGTTGCAGCATTCATGGGTTTGCGGCACGGCGAGATACAGGGGCTCCTCTGGGAGAACTACAGCGACGGCGAGATGCATGTTTCCCGCTCGATCTGGAATGGCCGTATCACGGACCCCAAGACTCGCAAGGGCCGCGCGCCCGTCCCCGTGATCCGCCAATTGGCTGAGCGGCTGGAAATGCACAGGCTGCGTTCAGGGAACCCGCAGAGCGGGCCGATATTCACCAATGCTCTCGGTAGACCGCTGGCCCTCGGGAGCGTCGTTAACCGGGTCATTCTCCCGGCGCTGAACCGCTGCGAAGTTTGCAGGAAGGCAGAATCAGACCACCAGAGAGCGGACCACGAGTACAACCGTGACAGTTCCCTTCCCGAGTGGCACGGCTGGCACGCTGCTCGGCGCGGCCTGGGGAGCAACCTGTACCGCTTGGGAGTGCCGGATATGGTAATTCAGCGAATCCTGAGGCACGCGAACGTCAGCACGACGGCCACTTACTACATCAAGACTGCAGCTGACGACGTTCGGAATGCGATGGCGATGCTCGAAAATCGAATCGCAGAGTCGAGCCAAATCCAATCGGACATCGTTGGGACACCTAACGATCATCCGTCGGGTGGACCTACCACGATTCAATAGGGGGTAAGTAATTGGGATTGTAGGAACTGGCGGAGAGGCAAGGTCTGCACCGGACTGTGGCGGGGTCCGTTTCGATGCTGTTGGGCAACGCCTGACACTGGCTGGTTTTCAGTCAACACTGCGGCGTTACACAGGGTCTATATTGGCCGGCGGCCAGTTTCCGGGAAGCCGACTTTTCATTCCCAATCCGTTCTGTGTGCGCCCAGCACCCGCAATGCGCATAGGAGCCCTTTGGGAAATCTTGGTCTGCTGCCGGGACCACTTCACGGTTGATCCAGCACGGAGAGGTGTTGCTGCAGACGGCGCTTCTGCGAACCCCCTCCCCTCCTTGAACTCCTCCCGTTAGACCTGCGGTCGTTGACTTATCGATATACGCGGCGTATGCTAGCGACATCCACAACTAGCCCGCATCCTACGGTGAGGCCAGCACCGCATGGTCGGCCGGACCGTTTCCCACTACCGCATTCGGGAAAAGCTCGGGGGCGGCGGCATGGGTGTGGTCTACAAGGCCGAAGACACCAAGCTCGGCCGCTCGGTGGCGCTCAAGTTCCTGCCCGCAGAACTCGCCCAAGACCGCAAAGCCGTGCCTCGTTTCCAGCGCGAAGCGCGCGCCGCCTCGGCGCTGAATCATCCCAACATCTGCATGATTCACGACATCGATGAACACGCGGGTCAGCCCTTCATCGCCATGGAATTTCTGGACGGTCAGACGCTCAAGCAGCGCTTGGTGGGGAAGCCGTTCCCGACCGAGGAACTGCTCGAGGTGGCGATTCAGGTCGCCG
>Ga0315282_10004180_pt1 | contig 25266 bp, 29 predicted proteins | sample YL17G07_20_MG_FD_203693 | JGI IMG/M metagenome (GOLD analysis project Ga0315282, IMG submission 203693) | Sediment microbial communities from Yellowstone Lake, YNP, Wyoming, USA - YL17G07_20 | ecosystem: Environmental > Aquatic > Freshwater > Lake > Sediment | place: USA: Wyoming | collected... | reverse complement strand
TCTTGTGCTTGGGGAACCTCGCCCTTCCCTCGAGGTAGTTTTTGAATGCAGTATAAACCCTCGTGGCAACGTTCTGGACGACCTGGCTGTGTATCTCTTTGAGCCTTTCGTCATTTTTGCGCATGTCCAATGCAATCCGTCTCAAGTCGTTCTCCGAGAGGCTGGCGTGCTTCTCCCTCCATGTGTTAATCCTCAGATCCCTCAGCTCATTGTACAGCCGGCACAAGGCAGACAGGTGGCTCTTCAGCAGCCTCCCCTGCTGCGGTCTTGGGTAAAGGCGGTACCTGAAGGCAGCGAGCACACCAGCCACCACAAATATCTACCTGAAAAGGATATTTAAAGCCCATTCATCCCCCAACTAAAGTTGGGGGTTTTCTGGGCGCCCATCTTTATAAGCAACTACTATACGGGCAACCCGCCGGCCAAGCAGTCTATAGATGCCAACGGGTCATCGCTCTCCATTAGCATAGAAAGGACCTTTGGAAGATACATGGTGTGATGGTAAGCGGATCTCAAGGCCACAACCTTGTCAGCGAACGGTTTATCTTGACGGCGCCGTGTTCGCAAATCTCGTGGCAGACGTAGCACTTTATGCACTTGGACTTGTCTCTCTTGGCGTGGCGCTCAATGGTTATGGCTTGGGCAGGGCAAGCCTCGGCACAGTTGCCGCACCCGGTGCATTTCGAGGGTATGAAAGAGACTGACGGGCTAATCGTGGGCGCAAAGGATCCGGCGAAGGATGCAATCCTTGAGAAGAAGGTTGACGGCAGTTCGAACTTCGCCACAGAGAACGCGTCGCCGAGAATGTCGATGTCCTCAAGGTTCTCGGGCCCGAGGGAGCGCCTAGAAGCCTCCCTCACATGGGGGACGTCCTCCGGGTCCAGGCCCGCCATCGCGAACGAGACCATGTCCAAGGCGAGGGCGTCGGTGCTCGCCAGCACCTTTCCGAGCCTCAGAGGGCTTCCTCCCGTCGGTCCGTTCCCCTCCATGCACACCACGGCATCCATGACGTTCAGGGAGACGAGCGGGCGTATGGCGGAGTACACGTCGACCATGGCTTTTGCCATGCGATCGGGCGTCTTACCGACCGAATGGATCACGCCCTTGCCCGAGCCGGGTATGCAGCCGAGTGCCAGGTTCTTCAGCGCGCCAGTCATAATGGTCTGGACGTGGGTCTTGAGCTTCGGCACGTTGATCAGCCTGTAATCGAATATGGGCCTTGCCAGACCGATGGACTTTATCAGCTCGCCGTTGACCTTCACGATCTTGGGGGGCAGCCCCTCGAACTCCACGAACTCCGAGCCGCCCTCCCTTATTGCATCCAGCATCCCAGTCGCCGAGAAGACCTCGCGCGCCTTGCCGGGATAGGCGTTGCCTGGGGAGTCGCCCACGTTTGCAGTCTCCCCGGCGGCCTTTACGATCTCGATCAGGGCAAGTACCACTCTGGGATCGGTCGTGACACCCTCCTCCGAGGTCTTGGCGTTTATCATGCTAGGTTTGATGAGGAGGCGTTCACCTCTGGGGGGTTTCCACCCGATCAGGTCTATAGTCTTCGCAACGGCGCTCCGAATGTCATCCTTCGCGTCCACGACTGATACAGAGTAGCGCATGTTGATCTCGACCAAATTGGTAAGGAGGTAAAGTGATGTCCTCCACCGATTTCAATCGGTGGCTTCCCGCTTCATCCCCCAAGGCTTGCCGCCAAGCGTGGTCCTCCACGTCTTGCAGGCTGGCAGAGGCCTCGGAGTCCCGGTGGGGTCATATGGCCGCGACACCTGCCGTACGGCGCGGGCGCCCGTCATTTCTCTGTTCACCGTCGGATGCATCCCCAGAGGTAGCGCTCCATCCGAGCGTCCAGGGGCAACGCATCCTTTGTCACTAATTTTTATCTATCGGACCAGATATAAGTTTAGCGGCATTCATCCACCGATTAAAATCGGTGGTCTTCTGTCGCATCATTATAAATGATATCGGGCTTCTGCTGTCCGTTAGGTACATTTCCGCAATTTGCTTGCCATGTACAGCGAGAAGGCCCCCTTCATCCTCTGCGCTTGGACCTCCGCCGAGCCCTTCTCGGGTAGCGCCTTTCTCAGGTCGGAGATAATTTCCTCCAGCTGAGCCGTACGATCCTTGTCGACCTTGCCCTTTAGAACGCCCTCGTAGTAGGGGATCAGATCCTTGGAGCCGCTCTTGAGGATCCCTTGAAGTGCCCTTCCCATGAAGAGCGTGAAGGAGGCGTCTTTCAGGTACCTGACGGCGGTACCATGCTCGGTCTCGGGCGTAATGGACAAGAGCCTGTTCCTAGTCGCAGCTACCATGTCGAAGGATGAGGCTGCCTCAAAGGAGGAGGGCATGGATGGCGGAACATAAGCAGGAGGCTTGCCCCAAAGCTCCAACTTCTCGGCAAAGAGCGAGTCCGGCGGGCTGAAGGCGTAGCACTCCCCAGTGCAGCACGTGGCGGCGCACTCTACTGCGGGCGAGTCGCTCTTCGGGCAGATTCGGCCTGGAACCGGCATCCGTCTGCTTGCGGGCGATACCGGTTTCAGCTAACCGCTGCCCAGAGCGAGCGCACGAACCTGCTCAGCTGCCAGAAGGCACTGCTCTCGTTGGAGGCGCGCCGGATCAGCACCCGTCCCTCTGAGAAGCCCATCACGTCCCCCCACTCTGATTCTAGCCTTGCGATCCCAAGCGAGGGGGAGATCCTGAGACCGGGAACGGCGTGGTTGAATATATTATCGAGGGCAATCATGTCAAAGTATCCATATTTGGAACCCTCAGGCGATAGCAAGGAGACCTCAACAGATATGCGATCGGCGTCGGTGGGACATGGGCGTATGTAGGATATGCTCGGTTTCGGGGTCCCTCTGGGAACCGGTGGACTGCATACGAAGTCATTCGCATTGTAGAGTCCTGCCCGGAAGTATATGCACTCTGAGAGGGGAAGCTCGCCCGAACAGAACCTCCGCAGCATCGTGATGCAGGAGGTATTGCCGCAGTACCCGCAGTCGGTCTTCGGAAAGTTCTTGTAATTCTCATAAAGACTCTTTGCCATTGTTATCACCTCACAGTATGGTCTTTGATATCTCGGAGAGGGCGCTGAGGAAGACTTCCACGTCCTGCTCAGTATTGTAGAGGTACACGGATGCCCTCACCGTCCCGTTATCCAGCTTTAGGATATGCTTATGCAAGGGGAGGGCGCAGTGGTGACCTGACCTGACCATCACGCCTGCCGCTGCGTCTAGCGCTACTGCCAGGTCGTGGGGGTGAAGTCTTCCTAGGTTAAAGGAGAAGATTCCGGCCCGCTTCCTCGGATCCCTTGGACCGTAGAGGGTAAGAGATGGCACCTCTTCTAGACCCTTGAGCACCCTCTTCGTGAGGGAGGCGTCGTGTGCCGCTATGTTGGGCAGGCCTATCTCCATGAGGTACGAGGCGGCAGCCCCCATCCCTATGACCTCAGCTATGGCAGGTGTGCCGGCCTCGAAGCCAGACGGACCCTTCCTCAGCCTGTAATAATCAATCCCCACATCCTCGATAGTGCCGCCCCCTATGCAGAGCGGCTCGATCTTCTCCTGCAGATCTTCACGTATGTACAGGGCACCTGCACCGGTCGGGCCACACATCTTGTGACCTGAGAAGGCGAGGAAGTCACACCCCAGAGCCTTCACATCGACCTTCGTGTGCGGCACGGACTGTGCTCCGTCGACGAGCACGAGGGCGCCGCGATCGTGGGCCATCTTGACGATCTCCTTCACCGGGGGCCTCACGCCCAGAACGTTGGAGGTCTGCGTAACGGCGACGAGTCTCGTCCTGCCGTTCATGGCCCTCTCAAAGTCGGAGAGATCTAGGAAGCCCTCCCCGTCGGACATTACGACCTCCACCTCTGCCCCCACCCTCTTGCGGGCCCTCAGCCACACGATGAAGTTCGAGTGGTGTTCGAGGATGGTCGTGACGACCCTGTCCCCCTTCTTCAGACCCAGCCCGTTGGCAACAAGGTTTATGCCCTCTGAGGTGTTCCTCACCAAGATGATCTCCTCGGGCTTGGCATTTATGAGGCGGGCGATCTCCGCCCTCGCGCTCTCGAAGGCATCGGTAGCGATCTGTGCTGCCTTGTATATCCCCCTTTCAATGTTTGCCCTGTACTCCCTGTAGTACTCCAGCATCTTGTTCAGGACCGGTTCTGGCGTCAGGCTGGTCGCCGTCGAGTCCAGGTATATGCGACCCTGCCTCAGGAATGGAAAGTCTTTTCGAATGGCCTCAGCGTCGAGCATTGGATCACCAGATTGAACATGAAAATAATTGCCTTATTTCGATTTAAAGGTATGGTGGGGCATATTTCCTAAGTTTTTATTCTGGAGAGGTTTAGCAACATTTATATCTTGTTGGATCAGAGATTTGAAACGTTCAGGAGGCAATATGTATGGGAAGAACCGGAGTTCTAATCGCGTTTGCTGTAATAGGCTACTTCATCGGAGTAGCGGCGTACTACATGGGTAAGCACCTAACGCCTTGGCTACTGCAAGTTCTGCCATTCTTGGCTCAAGCGGACTGGGTAATAGCGGGTATAATCGGGGCAATCGTAACGGTGATACTCGTGGTCGTCTGGTCCTACACCACAAAGAGTTCCTAGCCCAACTTAGGAACTATCTCTTTTTCATCAATGCCTACCTTTTCTGGCCTACCCAATCCCCTGCTCGTGAGTTTGTACTGCATAAGCCAGTGGTTCTCGGTGGAGTTGTAGACGGTCGCGATGGGGATGGCATCGAAGCCGTGTATATCGAGGAGACCAAGGAAAAAGAGACCCCAGATAGAGGGCGGGATACCGAATCCGCGATCGGCGGCTATCTTATACGAGGGAGAGAGGTTCCCTGAGAGTTCGCAGGTTATAAGGTTCAGCGGCGCATCGTATGTGAACTCAGACTCGACCCCCTCGTAGAGCAGGTAGAGCGAACTCAATAGGTTAAGGGAATCTGGGAGGTTGGACAGTACGAAGGGCGTGGAGGATTTCACCGACTCCAACGTCTTGCGTCCGAGTTCGGTGAGGGTGGGATTGAGCTTGGAGCCCATCTTCGTGGAGAGGCTGTCCATAAGGTGCAGGTAGAAGAACGGCAGGAACTGGTTTACCTTGGGGTCGATGATGAAACTCTCGGGTAGCCATGAGTTCTCAATCACCGGCATGAGCGGACCAAAGTCCCTAGCGGTGCTCCAGTCTACGCCGGTCATGGCACCCTTGAGAAAGGTGCAGATCTCCCCACCGGCAAAGTACTCGGCCACGAGGGTGGTGCTCTTGGAGCCGATGAGTACCATCTTCTTGAATATGATGAGTTCCTTCCCGTCTGCGAGCATGAGGTTGTTCTGGGGTGCGAAGGGGAGGTACTTGATGGTTATCAGGTCCGAGAACCTGCGCAGGGTAGCAATGTCCTGCTTGGTCGCGTTTATCATTATCTTTACCTCGACATCGCCTCTGGACGCCGCGTTCAGCGCGTCGTAGCATTCATCGAATATTATCTCCAGCCCCTCATGATTCAGCGTGAGCAGGATCTCTTTGGAGGCGTTGTTGATCATCTCTTTGAGCCGCTTTATGGTATCCTCCTGATTTCTAGTTATCCAGTACTCCCTCTTCTCCAGCTTGTCAGCAGCTGAGGAGGTCTCGTGGATCTTTCTCAGCTCCACAACGGCATTCTTCATGAGTTTGAGGTCCTGCTCCAGCTCCTTTATGGGGTCTGTCAGTACGGCAGTCGGCGCAAGTCCCTTTGCCCTCAACGGTTTCCCTGGGAAGAAAGTGACAAGGTGACGCTTCGCCAAGTTCTTTAGGACGGGGTAGATCTTCGTACGCGGGACTTTGCTGTTGGCGGCTATGTCTTTTATCCCGCAGGTGCCCGTCTGCATTAGAGTTAAATATACTTTTGACTCATATTCTGTCAGCCCAAATTTGGTTAGAGCTTGGGCGAGGGATTTATTCTGTAACTCCACTTGGTGTCACCGAAGTAACAGGCACTGCAGTTACACTATTTAATGGTCACACCATTCTTATAAAGTTTGGGATTTTACCGTAGAGTGGTGACCGAAAGTGAGCAAATTCGTAGATAGATGGGAGAAGACAGACTCTCCGAGCATAGGCACCAAGGTGAAGGAATCGGTTCGCCCACCAGGTCCACTGAAACCGAGGTTAGACGCCGCTGTAAGATCCATACAACTGCAGACCCAGAAGCTGGAGATCGCCAACCAAAGGTTCCAAGAAAGAGACAGGATGATGTTCAGCAAGGTTGTTGACGCTTACTCCAAGCATGATATAGACCACGCAAAGATCTACGCGAATGAGTTGGCCGAGATACGAAAGATGTCAAAGATGCTGATGCAGGCCAAGATGGCTCTGGAGCAAATAGTGATGAGGTTGAACACAGTCACAGAACTCGGCGACATCGTCGTGACACTCGCTCCCGCAATGGGAGTGATAAGGAGTGTCAGGACAGGCATCGCATCCCTACTGCCAGAGGCAGAGAGGGAGCTCGGCGACATTAGCACGACCCTCAGTAGCATACTCGTCGACGCCGGACAGGGCGCAGGTCTGAGCCTGAACTTCGACAGTGCCAATGAGGATGCAATGAAGATCCTCAACGAGGCCGCAACGGTGGCGGAGCAGAAGGTAAAGGAGAAGTTCCCAGAACTTCCAGCGGGCGTAGCTACGGGAGAGAAGGCAGGGTTCTAGGAGAGCGGATAATGGCTACTCCAAAAACCCCTTTTTTTCTTGTAACGGTAGGGTCATATGTTTCAAAAGTTCCCCCTTCAGGCTTACAAGGAACCCCAAATCCCCAGACAGTCTAGTCCAGGAGGTGGAGTCTCTTGTTTAAATTATTCAAGCGGGCTCCACCTCTTAAGGACTGTTTGGATGACACGATTATCAGGTTGAATCAGCAGAAGAAGAAGTTAGATATTCTCAGCTACAAGATCAAGAGCAGGGAGAGGGTGCTCTTTGAGTCTTGCACCATTGCCCTCCAGAAGAAGGATTCAGAGAGGGCAAATATTTACGCTAACGAGCTTACTGAGGTAAAGAAGGTTCACAAGACGGTAACGAACGGCACGCTGCTCCTAGAGCAGCTCATACTCAGGATGGAGACCCTGAGGGAGGTTGGATCGACCTTCGCTCAGCTGAAGCCCACCCTAGAGGTCGTCAAGCAGATCTCGGGTCAGCTCTCAGAGGTCATGCCGGAGGTCTCCAACGAGTTGGCAAACATCGGAAGCGTCCTTGGTGACGCAATGATAAGCATGAATATTGACGTGAGCCAGGACATGATTATGAGGATACCCGACTCGGTGATGGGCGAGGAGATAATTGAGCAGGCGTCAAACCTCCTCAAGAGCAAGATAGAGGAGGAGCTGCCCGTTCCGCCCAAGGAGGAGATGTACGCGCGAGCAATACTGCTCGGAGGGGGCGAGGAGGAGGTGGAGGTTCCCATCCCGAGGATCGTAACGAATATCGGGAAGAACGTAAGGAACAAGGAGGAGGCGGTCCTCGTTTATCTGAGAACGAACGGCGGAGAGTTCGATCTCGGGGAGTGCAGCAAGTGCTGCAAGGTCCCGGAGTCGGAGATACCAGATATAATAGAGGACTTATCTAGAAAGGGGTTGATAAAGATAATGACTGTCGAGGAGGCAATCGCAGACGATGGCAGTAAGTGAGCTGGAGTCCGCGGTCAAGAAGTATGCCGGAGAGGCCATAAGGCTCGATAAACAGGGTTCAAAGGGATTGGCCATCACCTACTACCAGAAGGCGATAGACGTCCTGTTGAAGATGGTGAACCTTTATCCGAACTACGAGCTGAACAAGATCTACGTCCAGAAGGCCATGGAATACCAAGAGAGGGTAAAGGTTCTTCAGGTCGGCTCGTCGGCGGAGTCGGCGGATGATGATTACTCCACGCCGGAGATAAAGCCACTTAACAGGCCCGACTTGGCGACCAAGGCCGTGGAGGGCCAGCCAAAGAAGGCGGCTTATGAGGACCTATTGGTGGTGGACAAGCCGAACGTCAGGTGGGAGGACGTATCCGGGTTAGAGGATACGAAGAAGGCGCTGAAGGAGGCGATAGTTTATCCCGCTAGGAGGCCAGACCTCTTCCCGCTCGGCTACCCCAGGGGGATACTCCTATATGGTCCACCGGGGTGCGGGAAGACGCTCACCGCAGCGGCCGTTGCCACCGAGATAGACGCCGCGTTTTATTCTGTGGATGCGGCATCGATAATGTCGAAGTGGCTGGGTGAGGCCGAGAAGAACGTCGCGAAGCTCTTCAGGTCGGCCAGAGAGGTCGCGACGAGCAACGGCTCCGCGATAGTGTTCATAGACGAGATAGACTCCTTACTTGGGTTACACTCCAACGAGGTTGGTGGGGAGATAAGGGTCAGAAATCAGTTCCTGAAGGAGATGGACGGCATCATGGACAAGGGCAAGACATGGCCGGTTTACGTCATAGGCGCTACGAACAAGCCCTGGGCGCTTGACTGGGCATTCATAAGAAGGTTCCAGAAGAGGATCCACGTGCCGGTACCGGACTACGATACGAGGTTGAAGATGTTCCAGCTCTATACGCAGAAGCTAGTTATGGAAGGTGTAGACATCCAGGAAGTCGCAAGACTTTCCGAGGGATTCTCAGGAAGTGATATCAGGGATATCTGCCAAGCGGTTCAGCTGAGGGTAGTAAGCGAACTTTTTGAGTCAGGTCTGATCACGGATATGAGCTCAAGGCCACGTCCCATAAACATGGACGACTTCAGGTACGTCTTCGGGCGGCGGAGGCCCAGCGTCACGCAGGACATGATAAAGGCATACGAGATGTGGGCAGAGAACTTCAAGGCGACCTAGTGCAGGCGCCCTATCTCCCCTCCCGTTTCTATTTCCAATTTTCATTTTTTTGTTTTCGATTGGTTTTTTAGCCATGTTAAACATAGTAAGATGCATGGTCAAATGGATCATTACCCACGGCGATTCCGACGGCATATGCTCCGGGGCAATAGCGCTTGCAGCGTTCAAGGAGGCTAAACTGTTCTTCTCGCACCCGACAGGTCTCGCGGAGGACCTTAAGCAGGTGGACGGGGACGTGATAATCTGCGATATAGCGCTCCCAGCCCACACCCTCGACAGGGTGCACCAAGAGATTGTGCGGATAAATGGTAGCGGGCACAAGACGATATACATCGACCACCACCCGTTTCCGCCCAATTTTGACCCTAAAGCCTTCCCGTGGGAGCTTCACCACTCCCTCATCGCCAGTGGGGCGGAGCAAACATTCGCCACGTTTGAGGACAGACTGACCTTAGACCTTAGCAGGGTCGCGATCTACGGTGCCATCGGCGACTATCTCGACAGAACTCCAAACATCGACAAGTGGTTGATGTACTGGGACAAGAGGTCGCTATACCTGGAGAGCGGGCTCCTGATACAGGCCATTGACTCCATGGGCAGAAACCACGACCTAAAGAGGGAGGTCGCCAGGTACCTTGCGAACAACAACCTCCCAAGCCAGGACGAGAAACTCGTTAGGAGGGCTATCGCTGAGGCGATCCGCGATGAGGAGATGAGGAGCCAAGTAAAGGAGGTCGTGAAGGTGGTCGGGGAGGTGGCCTACGTCCTTGACCTCGACTGGTCCCTAAGCAAGAGCGCGATAAACTCGAAGGCACTGACGGGGGCACTGGTGGGAATTGGTGCCGAAACCCGAAGGGAGTTCATTGATATGAGCCTCAGGACGCATTCGGAGAGATTGGATCTGAACAGGATGGTCATAGCCATTACGGAGAAGATGGGGGGTAGTGGAGGCGGGCACCCGAAGGCGGCAGGGGCAAGGGTGCCTAGGGAGAAGTTCCAACTCTTTGTGGAGGAGCTGAACCGCTTGATTTCAGAGGCTCTCAAGGAACCTACTGTGGAGTACTAAATCAAAAGTCAATATTTGACTAAGTAAAGTTTACAGAAATATTTATAAACATAAATAACTGTTAATTCGAAATCAATCTAGGAGGAATATATAGTGAAGCTAAAATGTCCAGAATGCGACGGAGATATAGAGGCCAAGGAAGTCATTGAGGGAGAGATCTTAAACTGCAACGACTGCGGGGCCGAGCTGGAAGTTGCAAAGAACAAGAAAGGAACTTTTGAGCTGAAGGTAGCAGAGTCGGAAGGGGAAGACTGGGGAGAGTAGAAGCAGGTGGCACCGTCCCTATCTCTTCTCTATGACAGGATAAGGACCGAGGAGAAGGAGCTCATCAACGCAGCAGAGAAGAGGGGGGTAGATCTGAGAGCAGTGGATGCGAAGGAGCTCCACCTGACGCTGACCGATCCTACAAAGGAGGGGGAACTCTTCGGGGACGTCGCGCTCGAGAGGTGCGTGAGCTACTTCAGGGGGCTCCACATCACGGCGGCGCTGGAGGGCAAAGGGGTACGGGTCATCAACCCGCACAGCGTGGCCAGCGTCTGCGGCAACAAGCTCCTCTCCAGCATCCTGCTAGCAAGGGAGGGCATACCGACCCCCAAGACGGTTGTGGCGTTCACCAAGGAGGAGGCGATGAAGGCGGTGGAGGAGATGGGCTACCCCGCGGTGATTAAGCCGGTCTTCGGCAGCTGGGGAAGGCTCATAGCTCCGCTGAAGGACAGGGAGACCGCTCAGGCCATACTGGAGGACAGGGAGGAGATGGGGAACCCGCTCTACCAGATATACTACCTCCAAGAGATGGTGGAGAGGCCCCCAAGGGACATAAGGACGGTGGTGGTGGGGGACGAGATCGCGGCGTCCATATACAGGTACTCTGCGCCTGACGACTGGAGGACGAACATCGCAAGGGGCGGTAGGGCCGAGGTCTGCCCCCTGAGCGAGGAGCTGAAGGAGATAATCCTAAAGGCGGCCAGGGCGGTTGGCGGTGGCGTCCTAGGCGTGGACGCCATGGAGACCAAGGAAGGGATAGTCATTCACGAGGTGAACAGCACGGTGGAGTTCAAGGGGGCGATGTCCGTATCTGACGTCGACATACCCGGAAAGATAATAGAGTACGCGCTGAACCTCGCTAAAAGGTAGATCTCTTCTTCGCCTTCTCTAGCTTTGTGTCCACGACATCAAGGCATTCCTGCAATGACTGCATGGTGCTGAGTATTGTCTCGCGCCTCGCCTTCAATTCTTCGAATTCCTCTGTCATCACTTCGGAGATGAATATGGAGAATATGCTTGGAGGGGCGACGTGTGGATTGTCCAGATCAAACATATCCTTCAGGAAGCTCTCAAAGAGCCTGTTTATTCCGAGGGCTATCTCGCTCTGTTTTAGGATAACCTTCTCGAGGGTCTTCTTTCCGTTGTCTGTGATCACATAGACCTTTCTTTTCCTGCCCTTGTTTGAGGACCACTCGCCCTGCACCAGTCCCTCGTTCTCCAACTTCTTCAGAACGGGGTAGACGCCGCCAGGAGTAGGTTTCCAGAAGCCCTGCGTGGTTTCCCGCATGACTCGCATCATGTCATAACCGGTAAGGGGCCTCTCGTTTATCATGAGAAGCAGAGCCATGCCCATGTATCCCTTCCTGCTCCACTCCAGGCTCTTGGAGACTGGATCGCTGAACATGGTTCATCCCTCTGCCTACATTTGACTGAATATATTTGACTCCAATATATGAACCTTGTGTTAGGAACTCGATTCCTTTGGCATTAAACTTTGGCATTAAATAGAGTAAATCTCAGAGTCGACATAGGAGGGTCTCTTAACAGTAAAGAGCCTTGGCGCATGATATTTCGTAGGTGCATCGGAAATTTTTTAAAGGATCTTCCACAAATAAGCGAAGGTCTTTGGTGATCTTTAATGGCAATGACCATATCAGAGAAGATCTTGGCTAGGGCCTCTGGCAAGGATCGCGTAGAGGCCGGTGATTACGTGGTCGGAAAGATCGATCTGGCAATGATCCACGACCTCACTGGCCCGCTTACGCTCAACGTCCTCAAGGAGGTGGGCTACGACAAGCCATGGGACCCCGATCGCGTTGCGATAATATTAGATCACCAAGTTCCTGCGAACTCCACCGTTACCGCTGCACTCCACAAGCAGCTCAGGGATTACGCCAGAAAGTACGGTCTGAAGAACTACCACGACGTGGGAAGGCAGGGCGTCTGCCACCAGATACTGGCAGAGAGCTACGTAAAGCCAGGGATGTTGGTAGTGGGAGCGGATTCTCATACCTGCTCGCTCGGCGCGCTCGGTGCCTTCGCCACAGGGATCGGGTCGACCGAAATGGCTGCGGTCTTCCTGACGGGAGAGCTGTGGTTCAGGGTTCCCGAGACGGTGAAGTTCGACCTTAAAGGGAAGTTGGGGGAGGGAGTGTCCGCAAAGGACATCATACTCAATATCATCGGAAGGGTAGGGGTAGATGGGGCGCTTTACTGCGCCGCCGAATTTACCGGAGAAGGTGTGGAGCAGTTGAGCGTTGACGGAAGGCTGACCGTGTGCAACATGGCAATAGAGATGGGCGGAAAGACGGGGATAATCAACCCGGATAGGAAGACGCTGGAGTATACGGGCGTGAAGTCTGCCCCCCTGAGGAGCGACCCAGACGCCGAGTACTTGAAGGTTGTAAAGGTGGATCTGGACGAGATTGAGCCACAGGTGGCCATGCCCCACTCGGTGGACAACGTAAAACCAGTAAGCGAGGCTGGCGAGGTGAGGGCGGATCAGGTCTTCATCGGGTCCTGCACGAATGGTAGGCTCGAGGACCTCGAGGCGGTGGCAGGGATCCTGAAGGGTAAGAAAGTCAATCCGAACACCAGACTGATAGTAATACCTGCTTCACAGAAGATCTACCTCGAAGCCGAGAGGAGGGGCTACATCAAGACGTTCGTAGAGGCCGGCGGGGTCGTCTGCAACCCCAACTGCGGTCCCTGCCTTGGCGGGCACATGGGGATCCTAGCAGATGGCGAGACGTGCGTAAGCACCTCCAACAGGAACTTCATGGGCAGGATGGGAAGTACAGCATCGAAGGTCTACTTGGTCTCGCCCGAGACCGCGGCGGCGACCGCCCTCGAGGGAAGGCTAACTGATCCTAGAAAGTATGTGAGGGGATATCGGACATGAGTGGATACAAGGGTAAGGTCTGGCTCTTTGGAGACGATATAGACACGGACGTGATATTCCCAGGAAAGTACCTCGTCCTTACGGAGCCAAATGAGATGGCGAAGCACGCGCTGGAGGGGCTGGTGCAGGGCTTCTCCTCAAAGATCGCTAAGGGTGACATAATCGTCGCCGGAAAGAACTTCGGCTGCGGCTCAAGCAGGGAGCACGCGCCACTAGCACTCAAGTACGCAGGGGTTGGCGCGGTCGTTGCTAGGTCTTTCTCCAGGATATTCTTCCGGAACGCAATAAATATAGGATTGCCGGCGGTCATATCCAAGAACGCTAGGGACATGTTGAAGCAGGGGGAGATAATCTCAATTGATCTCGAGGGAGGATACATACAGAGGAGGAACGGCGAGAGGCTGCCCGTTGAGGGGTACCCGAAGTTCCTGCTCGAGATTCTCAAGGACGACGGACTGCTGCAGAATCTCAAGAAGAGAGTAAACAGGGAGAGAAGAAGATGACAAAGAAGACCTATAAAATTGCCTTGATGCGTGGGGACGGGATAGGCCCGGAGCAGACTGAGGGCACGCTTAAGGTCCTCTCTGCGCTGGAGGAGACGGCAGGATTCAAGCTTCAGTTCGTGGAGGCGGAAGGCGGCGACGAGTGCCTCAAGAAGAGGGGGGAGGCGCTGCCCGCCGAGACCGTAGAGATCATAAGGAACTCTGACGCCTGCCTCAAAGGACCCGTGGGCGAGAGCGCGGCGGACGTGATAGTGAAGCTGAGGATACTCTTCGACCTCTACGCGAACCTGCGACCCATAAAGTCGTATCCAGGGATTCCGGCGATGAGGCCGGACATAGACATGCTCTTTGTGAGGGAAAACACGGAGGACCTCTACAAGGGGTACGAGTTTCGGGTTGGAGAGGACACAGTTGCCCTCAGGGTTATCACCAAGAGGGGTTGCCTGAGGATAGCTGAGGCAGCCTTCAAGCACGCCCTCAGAAGAAGGAGGAAGGTCACCGCGGTGCACAAGGCAAACGTCCTGAGGGTGACCGACGGCCTATTCAGGGATACGTGCAGGGAGGTTGCCGCAAGATACCCGGAGGTCGCCTTCGAGGAGCTGTACGTCGACGCGGCTTCCATGCACCTCATCAAGAGACCGCACGAGTTCGACGTGATAGTGATAACGAACATGTTCGGGGACATCCTGTCGGACGAGGCCGCGCAGATAGGCGGCGGGCTGGGCATAGCGGCGGGTGCCAATGTCGGGGACAGGTACGGCCTATTTGAGCCGATCCACGGCTCGGTGCCAGCGAAGGCGGGCAAGAACGTGGCGAACCCTACGTCGATGATCCTCTCGGCGAAGTTGATGCTGGACTGGTTAGGAGAGGGTGACGCCGCCAAGAGGGTCGAGGCCGCGGTCTATAAGACCCTCTCTGAGATGAAGGTCGTGACGTACGACCTGGGCGGAACCGCGAAGACGAACGAGATGGCAGAGGAGATCGCGAAAAATATTCGCGCCCTGTGATCTCGGGCGCTCACTTGGTCTCTTCCACGTCGATAATGCCGTCAGTGGTTATTGCGAAGAGGCACTCGCTCTCGGGGTGCATAGGGGAGTCGATTATTCGGGCGATCCTCCGGCTCTCCTTCGACTTTCTGAGCCAGATCCTGTAGGTGGTGCCGTGGGCCAGTATGTTCCCTCCGGCGGGCTTGTTCGGGTTCCCGAAGAAGGTGTCTGGAGTGGACTGTATCTGGTTCGTCACGACGACTGCCATGTTGTAGATGTCCGACATCCTGAGCAGCTGGTGCAGGTGCTTGTTCAGCTTCTGCTGCCTTGGGGCGAGGGCCTCCCTGCCTGGGTACTCCGACCTTAAGTGTGTTATCACGGAGTCCACAATCAGCAGGCGGACGTTGTTAGCGGGTACTAGGTTGGCAGCCTCATCTGCCAGAAGTATCTGGTGATCCGAGTTGTAAGCCCTGGCGTAGATTATGTTTCCCAGTATTGTGTCCGAGTCAAGCCCAAAGTTCTTGGCTATGTTCATTATGCGCTCCGGCCTGAAGGTACCCTCAGTGTCGATGAAGAGCGCCCGTGCCCCGAGTCCGCCCTGCTCCACGGGAAGCTGCACGGTCACGCAGAGCTCGTGGCAGATCTGGGTCTTACCTGATCCATACTCGCCGATGAGCTCCGTAATAGCCTGCGTCTCTATACCCTTTCCCAGCAGGTTGTCGATCGCCTTTGTGCCGGTCGTGACAAAGCCTATGTTTGCCCTCTTCGAGAGGACATCCTTGGCAGTCGTGAACCTGATGTTGAGCAGCGCCCTTGCATTCTGGGTGATGGCCGAGGCCTTCTCCTCCGTGAGTTCGGCTATCTCGGTAAGCGTGCGTGTGGGCGTTACCGCCAGAGCCTCCACCGAGGTGATCCCTGCATCCCTTAGCTTCTCGGCGGTGGCCGGTCCGACGCCCTCGACGTCTTCCAGTTCGTGTTTTACTGCCAAAATTTTTCTTCTCCTAGTTTAGAGGGCGTTAGAGGGAGGATTTAAACCTTTCAATTGTTGGACTCCATTAACCTGCCCTAGCTGAAGGACGATATTATTTTAAAGTTATTGAGGGGGGAGGGGATAGCAGGGCGAAGGTATTGCGAAAACACCTTCGGGAAAAGCTTAAATTAACGATGAAAGCAATACTATGGTAATTCGATGGGTGCTCAACGGGGGATAACTGTGGTGACCGCCTACCAAACCTATGGATAGACTCTGTGGCGCGGATTTTTTACGGCGTAATCTCGACCTCTGGGGCGACCGAAGAAATGTTGAGGGTGTTTTTGCATGGATAAAGTCAGAGTGGGTATTTTAGGATCTACCGGTTCGGTGGGACAGAGATACATGAACATGCTCAGGGACCATCCCTGGTTCGAGGTAGTGGCGCTCTCCGCCTCCAGCACATCCGTGGGGAAGAAGTACAAGGAGACTGCCAAGTGGATCCTCGACAGGGACATGCCGGCCGAGGCTGCCGAGATGAAGGTGATTCCGGCCGAGCAGAAGGCGTTCAAGGCGGAGAAGGTGGAACTCGTCTTCTCGGCGCTCCCCTCCGAGGTTGCGAAGACCGTGGAGGCGGAGATGGCTGAGGCCGGCTTCACGGTCGTCGCAGATACAAGCGCCCACAGGATGGATCCGGACGTCCCGATCTTGATACCTGAGGTCAACAGCGAGCACCTTCTCGCATTAAAGGAGCAGAGATCCAGGAGAAAAGGGATAATCGTCACCTTATCCAACTGCACGGCACTCGGACTCGCGATATCCCTGAAGCCAGTTCAGAAGGAGTTCGGGCTCAGAAGGGTCCTCGTATCAACTATGCAGGCGGTCTCAGGCGCCGGGTACTTCGGGGTGCCATCCATGGCTATCGTTGACAACATCATACCGTACATCAAGAACGAGGAGGAGAAGGTGGCCCAAGAGATCCTGAAGATTCTGGGGGAATACAAGAACGGGTTCAAGTTTGCCAAAATAAAGGTAGGGGCAAGCTGCCAGCGGGTATGCGTCCTCGACGGTCACACGGAGGCGGTCTTTTTGGAGACGGAGAAGCCGGCGACCCCAGAGGAGGTAAAGGCTTGCATGAGGGCCTTCGAGGGGGAGCCGCAGAGGCTGAAGCTGCCATCGGCGCCCCTGCCGCCCATCATCGTCAGGGAGGAGCCCGATAGGCCCCAGCCGAGGCTAGACAGGATGGCGGGGAGCCCCGAGAGGGCGAAGGGCATGGCAATAGTGGTGGGAAGGGTGCGGAGCGAGGCTGCCCTCGATAACGGGATAAAGTACGTCGTGCTGAGCCACAACACCATAAGGGGCGCGGCGGGGAATGCTATATTAATAGCCGAACTCTTAAAAGCAAAAGGCATGATATGATTGTGTTCATGAATGATGAAGCATGACAAAGGTGATCCCATGAGGATTGTAATGAAATACGGCGGGACCTTGATGGATGGCCCGAAGCAGATAGATAATTCGGCCACCTTAGTTGCGGAGAGGGCAAAGAAGGATAACGAGATCGTGGTCGTGGTATCCGCCATGTCCGATGTCACGGACGAACTCCTGGCGATGGGGGAGAGCGCGAGGCTGGGGGATATGGAGCGCGTCAGGGCGAACTTGTCGAAGATGGAGAAGAAGCACCTGGAGGCTGCGGAGAAGCTCTGCGACGAAAAGACGCTGGGCGAGACCACAGTGAAGATTAAGAAGCTGATGGAGACCCTCGACCAGTGCCTTACGGGGATCTTTCTGCTGAGGGAGCTGACGCCTAGGTCAAAGGACCTCCTGCTCTCCTTTGGGGAGAGGCTCGCTGCGCCGCTGATGAGGGGAGCGCTCCTGCGCAAGGGGATCAAGGCAGTAGATCTCACCGGCGGCGAGGTAGGGATAATCACGGACAGCACCTACGGCAACGCCAAGCCGCTCCTCAACATAACCGAGGTGATGGTAAAGGACAGGCTGCTTCCCATCCTTAAGGGAGGGGTCGTGCCAGTGGTGACTGGGTTCATCGGACAGGACGAGAACGGGGTGATTACGACCCTGGGCAGGGGCGGCTCAGACTACACGGCCACCATTCTAGCATCGGCGCTCGAGGCGGACGAGGTCTGGATCTGGAAGGACGTCGACGGGATAATGACGGCTGACCCCAAGATGGTAGCCAGCGCCAAGACCATCTCGGTCCTCTCGTACGCGGAGGTGATGGAGATGGCTTACTTCGGCGCCAAGGTTCTGCACCCGCTCACGGTGACGCCGGTCCAGGAGCGGAGGATACCCATAAGGATCCGGAGCGCATACAACCCGTCCAACCCCGGAACGATAATCAAGGAGAAGGGTAACGAGGGCAAGACCGTCAAGGCGGTCACCGCCATAAAGGACCTCAGCATCATAACCACGGGCGGTGCCGGGATGATCGGGATCCCCAGCGTCGTGGCTAGGGTCTTCTCCACCCTTGCCGCCAATAACATCAACGTGCAGATGATCTCTCAGAGCTCCTCGCAGGCGAACATCTCGATGCTAGTAAAGAAGACGGATCTGGAGAGGGCGCTGAAGGCGCTCAAGGTGGAGTTCAGGAACGGCGACCTCGTACGGGACATACACACGATCCCCAAGGTGGCGGTCGTCGCCATAGTGGGCGAGGGGATGCGCGGCACGAAAGGAATCGCCGCCAAGGTATTCTCGGCGGTGGCGGAGGCCGGCGGAAACGTCCTCACCATCGCTCAGGGCTCCTCCGAGCTGAACATATCCTTTGCCATACTCGAGGAGGACACGAAGAAGGCGGTGGAGGCCATCCACAAGGCCTTTGGCCTGGATAAAGCCTGAGCTGCCGCTGTTGATATTTTTCTGAGCGTAGACAAAAGAGGAAAAGGGCGGGATCTGGACTTCCCTAGCCGAAGGCCCTGTCTCCTGCGTCTCCGAGGCCGGGGAGTATATAGCCGTGCTCATTAAGCCCTTTATCAACAGCAGCCGTGAAGATCTCGATCTTCGGGTATTTTTCAAGTATCCTCTGGACGCCCAGCGGCGCACAGATGACCGTGGCCACGATAAACCTCTTTGGATTGTTGACCTTGCAGATCTCGTCTATGACGGCCAGCAGAGTGCAACCTGAGGCCAACATGGGATCGGCTATGATGAGGGTATCATTCGGGTAAATCGTGGAGATCTTGCTGTAGTTCCGCTCTATCCTGAAGTTGTAATTCGGAGCGGCTATCCCTTCCTCGATCCTCTTAGCACTGACAATGCTCTGTCTGGCTGCCGGCAGCACCTTGAGCATACCCTCAACGAACGGCACCGCGGCACGAAGTACGTTAACGATCATGACGTGCTCTGCGTCCGTGAGCTTAATTCCCTTGGCTTTTACGCCTGTTGGTGTATTAACCTCCACCGTCTCGTAGTCCATGGTTCTTGCGATCTCTATTCCGATGAGGCGGCCGAGCTTGACCAGCCCCTTGCGGAATGCGATCTGTCCGGTATTCTTGTCCCGAAGGGTTGTTAGAACTTCTTGCGCCAGAGGATGATCCACAATTTTAACGTTAGGATAGTTTTTCAATCGAACCCTTCTCAAAGGTAATCCAGAAGGGGTATATTTAGGTTTAGGTTGATGGAAAAATCAGGAAGAGGATGGAGGAGAAGGAGGAGGTTATTGCTGTGAGAGCTTATCCGCAACCGCCTTTGCGAAGTCCATGGTTCCTGCCTTGCCGCCAAGGTCACGGGTGACGGTCTTCCCCTCGGCCAGAACAGCGTCGATGGCGGCCTCGAAGCGGGCACCAGCATCCACCTCTCCTAGGTACTTCAGCATCATGGCTGCAGATAGCATTATTGCGGCGGGGTTCGCGTCCCACTTGCCGGCGTGCTTGGGCGCCGACCCGTGTATCGCCTCGAAGAAGGCAAACCTTTCCCCCACATTGGCGCTTGGCGCGATGCCGAGACCGCCGACGATGCCTGCACACTCGTCTGAGAGGACATCGCCGAAGAGATTGGTGGTGACGATGACGTCGATGTCCTGCGGTTTCATGGCAATCCTCATGGCAGCCGCGTCTATGTGCATCTCGTCGAAGAGTATGTCAGGGTAACTCTTCGCGACCTCGGCGCAGACATTCCTGAAGAGGCCGCAGGTCTCCTTCAGGACGTTTGCCTTGTGGACTGCAGTAACCTTCTTCCTCTTCTCCCTCCTCGCGAGGTCGAAGGCAAACTTAGCTATCCTCTCGGAGCCCTTCCTCGTTATGACCCTTACGCCCAGCGCGGAGTCACCAAGGTTGTACTCCAGTCCCTTGTACATACCCTCGGTGTTCTCCCTGACTATCACCATGTCCACGCCCTTATGAATCGACGGGACGCCCGGATGGTTCCTGAAGGGCCTCACGTTCGCGTAGAGGTCGAGCATCTGCCTGAGCGTGACGGTGGCGCTTTTGAAGGAGCCCGGGCCAGGAGGGGTCTGAGTCGGTCCCTTTAGGCATGCGTCGGAGGACTTTATGATGTCCACGGTCTCCTGCGGAAGCTGGTTCTTGTACCTCTCCCATGCGTTAAGCCCGGCGGCGACCTTTGTAAACTCGAGTTTGAGGCCCACGCTCCCAAGGGCGTGGATGGCGGCCTCGGTGATCTCAGGTCCTATTCCGTCACCGGTTATGACGGCTATCTTGTAGGTTCTTCCCAAATCAGACACCCAAAACGGTTTCACTCAATTGTGGTTCTGAAATACTGCACGACAGTATATGATTCTTACGCTTTTCAAGCGCTCTGAAGTGCTGTGTTGAATAACTTGCAATCACGCCTCTATAACCTACCACCATCATCGATTCCTACAGGTTCATTGCCATGAAGAGGTTGTATATCGACGCCTTGAGGAGGAGCTCGTTGATGATGTTTCTCCACCTGATCGAGGTTATGTGCTCACCAAACACCCGTTTTATGGACGAGAATGCCAACTCCGCAAGCCACCTATACCCGTACCCCTTCCTCACCCTCCACCGCGCAGTGTCCCCAAGCTGTCTCACTACCAAAACTTTTCGTGGCATGCACCCCTTGGCACCGAATGAGGAGTTCTTCCTCACCTTTATTACTGGGTCTATGCCCCTCTCCGAAAGGTAGCAGAAGTTCTCCCTCGAGTCGTAGGCACCATCACCTATCACCCTCTTGACACATGCATTCGATGAAATGATGCCCCGTCCACTAGGTGCCTGAGCATCCTCCCATCCGGCACATCCTCCTTCGTTACCTCCATGGACAGGATCTGCTTTGTCTTCACGTCCACTGCTATGTGTACCTTAATGAAGCCCCTCCTTACCCTCCACCTCTGCCTTATCCACTCCCCACGGTTGGAGACCTTTATGCCTGAGGAGTCGACAGCGATGGTGATGTCCCTGCCAGGCTCCACGGAAGGGTCGAGTTCGACCCTCATCCTCGAGACCCTCCAGCAGATCGTTGTGTAGTCGGGAGCCCTTAATCCGTCGATGTGCGGGATCAGCGCCCTTACGAAGCCTTCGAGCTGCCTGTACGGTAGCAGGTAGGCGTGCACGACGGCGAGGAGCCTAATAAACGAGGCAGGGTACCTGAACCTGGCACCCTCCTTCCCCTCGTTCATAGCATTGAGCTCTTTGGACCAGTTCGCAAGGAAGCCCATGTCCAGCAGAACCGAGCCCCTCTTCACTAGGGCATCATTGTACTCTCTCCAGTTCCTTGGGGAGGCCATACAATAAATAGCGCGAGGAGGAGGATATAAGTTATTCAACACAGCACCCTGAAGGCAAGCTTTAAATTTATGTTGTATAAATACTACATACGATGAAAGAATACAACATAAACCGGACGACATTGAGGATACTTGGGCTGTACCGGTGCGACTACAGGCAGTCCCTTCATCTGAGGGAGGTGGCACGGGAGACAGGGGTAGACGTAAAGGCGGTCCAGCTGCAGCTCAAGAGGCTTGAGAAGATCAATGTCCTATCGAGCGCCGCCAGAGGCAGGAGCAAGGACTACTCCCTGAACCTCAACGATCCGCTCACGATGTATTACATGGTGCTTGCGGAGGCCTTTGCCACCACAGAATACCTTGCCAAGAACTTCGTGATCAAGAAGATCGCCAGCGAGACCGGAGATCGCGTAGATGGAGCGATGATACTGTTCGGAAGCTTTGCAAGGGGGGAGGGCACGGAGGGCAGCCCCATAGACCTCTTGATAATAACGGGCGGGACGGTGGATAGCAACATCTTCGCAGAGACGGGCGGTCTCATTAGTAGGGAGATAAGGGTGAAGTCCATGGACAAGGCATGGTTCCTCAAGGGCTTGGGAATCGGGGATCCCTTGATAACTGAGGTAGTCTCGAATCACATCTTGCTGAAAGGGATTGATGAATTCTGCAGCCTCATGTGGCAACATGCGAAGAAGAAGATCTAATCTTCGGGACAGAAGAAAAGAGAGAACCGCGGGACGACCATTAACGCCCGCGCATTAAGGGTTTTTTCATGAATTTTCTATTACCCAGACCATCTCCTGCTTGTAGGAGGTCAGGGGGCGGTAGTCAAAACCGCCGTACATGGACCATTTCTTGAAGCCAGCAAGGCGTAGGAGAACCTCAAACTCCCTCTTGTAGATGAGGGCCAGCCGGTAATTCCCCTTCCAGTAGACCTCCCCGCCCTTATACACGATGGCGGCGACCTCAATTATCTGGTTCACCTCGTCAACGAAGTAGGACTTCTCCCTCAGCCCGAAGTTCCCCTTGTCGGTGACTATCAGTTCCTCGGACTCCTTCCCGTAGCTCATCATCCGCTCTATGTCCGGATAGAAGAAACTGAGGATGATCCGACCCCCTGGGGCGAGGTGCTTCTTGAAGTTCTTCAGGGTCTTCAGTTGATCATTGGTGTTAAGGTTGTACAGGAACGACCTGAAGGGGACGATTATGAGGGAAAACCTCTCGCCCAACTTGAAGTTCCGCATGTCGCCAATGCTCACCTTTGGCTTCAGGTTCATGGCTTTTGCCTTGTTCTTCAGCTCGACGAGCATCTCGCCGGATATGTCTATGCCGTACGCGTCTATCCCCTCCTTCAGGAGCTCTAGGTATATCCTTCCCGTACCGCATCCGACCTCCAAGACCTTCCCCTTAGCCTCTTTGGCTTCTTTCTTGTAAAAATCGATGTCTTCGGTGTACTTGCCATAGATTATGTCATACACCTTTGCCCAAGCGTCATATTCAGCAGTAATATTTATTCCCCCATTTTATGTATTATATTTAATATTTCATATATAAATTAACGCGTGCGATGAGGTGCTCAAATGGTTACGAGTACCTCCGGCGTTCTAGGCACAAGCATCAACACCACATATTCATACCCAACAGGTATGGTGGCTATGGACAATGAATTTATAGCATGCGGCAAGAATGAGAGTTATGGTAAAAATGGACCCTAAAAGCAGACGTGAGACCTTAGAGGAAATAAAGAGACAGATACTGTCCGTCAAAGGGACGTTGGGAGTTGCTGAGCTGAATAGGGAACAGTGCGAGATGATAGCGTCCTTAGAAAAGAAGGCCATGGGGAACGTCTTGGGCGGTATGGGCCGCGGCAAGAATGAGGGTGTCACGGAGAGCCTCTCACGAGAGGTCGTCATGGTCTTCTTCGCGGATATGAACTTCGACGTCCCAAAGGACTCGAACATGATGGTCTTGATGTGCAAAGGCGAGGTTGCCGGATGGGCCTCTATGGATCCTGACGTGATTAAGAGGTTCAAGGATGACAAGAACTACATAGTGCTGAGCGATTTCTTTGTTATGAAGAAGGACGCAAAGCTCAGCCCAGCCGCGTTCGACTGCGGGAACACATACTTTCTGTTCAACGGGGTCCAGATCGAGGAGTTCTCAAAGATCCCCGAGATAAAGGACCATCTCGTCTCGATTCCGTCGCCGCCGGCCTTCAAATTCTTGCACGAGCTGTTCAATGACAAGATGGGCCTCTCTGAGCCACGGATCGGCGGATTCCTCATCGGATTCAACTTGAGATGATTGTTCGGGCTTAATCACAGGGGTGCTAAAAATGGGGTCGGAGGATCTGAGGAATAAGCTGGTCGTGGTGGCTGGCGGAGGATACTTCGGCACAAAGGCGGTGAGGCTTGCCAAGGATATGGGTGGAAGGGTTGTGGCAATTGACAGCAGAGTAGATTGTGAGGCGAGCAAGTTTGTGGACGGGATAGTTGAGGGGGAGGATCTTCACGGAATCTTGAACGTAAGGGCAGGCTCTGCGACCCTCTTCGTATTCGATGCGGTGGAGTTCCTATCCCGTCTAATGAAGGCCACCGTGCCAGACTATATTGCCCCGTCCGTGCCCGGACATCTGGCAGGGAAGTTTGTTAAAAATTGGCTTGAGCGCGAGGGTTTGGTCGTCGAATGTGGATCAAAAGCCATGAAGGATGTCATAGGCGGTATTCCTGAAGGTTTGATCATACATCAAGATGAGGGCATAGGTCTCATCATCACAAGCTACATGCAAGAGGGAGGGCAATGCAAAGTTCCATGCGACCAGCCCTTGGATCGTTGTCAGACTACTGGTAGGCCCAAGGTAGGTCCTATGTACCGCATATTGACATACGCTACCCGTGACAAAGTTACCTTATCGAAAGTTCTGTTAAGCCACAATCTTAGGGGGGAGGTTGGCTTTTTTGAGGGATCAGAATTGATGTCCTTTTTATTAGATGTTGAACGGCTTAAAGCCCCTTACAGTCTAGCCATAGGAACTGCCTGCAACTGTCATGGGATCTTGAACCTATTCTCAATACGTACCCCGTTATGAGTGTTGAAGGTGGAGGGATAGACTTGCAGGAGAGTGTTCGGCCTTACCTGATCTGCTGTGGAATATTGAAGGAAGAGGTAGAAAGATTGATGGAGCGCGGCTCTCTGCCCGTTGAGCCATACTTTTTGGATGCAGGCCTCCATGCCGACTACGGCGACTTGGAGAGAGGACTGACCCGGGCAATAAAGAAGTGCTCAAGAGACGGGTCGAGGGGGGTTGTCGTTGTATACGGCGACCTGTGCCACCCCAATATAAGGGGGCTGATAGGAAAGTATGATAATGCCGTTAAGGTGGACGCCCTCAACTGCATCGATTGCCTGCTTGGCGGTCACGGAAGGCTCTTGGAGATAGACCCGAACCGCGAGTACTTTTATCTGTCGCCTGGCTGGACGCCCTCGAGATTGAAGGCGAATGCGCGGTTCAGACCCGTCTTCGAGATGAGCAAGGAAGAAATGAAGAAGCTGTTCAGTAGGCTCAAAGGAATCATTCTCTTCGACACCCTAGGGAATCTGAGGGAGTTTGAGGACGAGGTGAAAGAATTCAGTCGTAAGACTGGGCTTCCGATCCTAGAGACTAGGGTGGTGGGCCCCGATAGATTGAGGGATCTTATTCTTGAAGCGCTTGAAAGGTGGGGCAATACAAAAAGCCGAGATTGTTATAATCCGCGATAAAATATGCATTAATGAAGACTTTTCCTGGTCTCCTCTAACATCTTCGTGCCGTTCATTTGTAGGTTAGAATTATAGGCTTACCTTCAGCCTCTGTTGTGTTGTAAGCAATACAGCATAGCGGAGGTGAAAGTAAGCCTGGAATACGTTAACGCGGCTTTCCATATAGATTTAGCTGAAATCATCCAAGACATCAACGCCCATTCAAGATCTGAACTCATCAACCAAATCAATGAACGCCAA
>Ga0315282_10004179_pt1 | contig 25271 bp, 24 predicted proteins | sample YL17G07_20_MG_FD_203693 | JGI IMG/M metagenome (GOLD analysis project Ga0315282, IMG submission 203693) | Sediment microbial communities from Yellowstone Lake, YNP, Wyoming, USA - YL17G07_20 | ecosystem: Environmental > Aquatic > Freshwater > Lake > Sediment | place: USA: Wyoming | collected... | reverse complement strand
CCCCCTTTACCAAAGGGGGGAATGTAAACGAAATCTTGTCATTTGCAGAGGTTAAATCCCTCTAACCCCCTTTACCAAAGGGGGGAATGTAAACGAAATCTTGTCATTTGCAGAGGTTAAATCCCCCTTGGCCCCTTTATGAAAGGGGAATATGAAGGGAGGCTTTTTCGTGTTCATGTGGCTCGAATCATCTGAAATAGTGCTTCTTGTATTTTTCTGTGAATACTATTTTTGACGGAACAATCCCCCTTTGGGAAAGGGGGATACAGGGGGATTACAAATTCTCAAATATTCTTTGAACGACTCTGTCTGGATTCTTCAAAACTTCTCTATCTGAGTAGGGGCGACCGGCTGGTCGCCCCTACTACGTTTTGTTTACTAGTTACAGCCCAATCTGCTGGGCTACGAGTTCGCGGTGATAGTCGGCGTCGCCGAAGGCAAGCTCGGAGGCCTTGGCCCGGCGATAGTAAAGCTGCATATCGTGGTCTTTGATGAAGCCGATGCCGCCGTGAATCTGGTGCCCTTCGGCGCAGGTGCGGCGATAGGCCTCGCTGACCCAGGCCTTGGCCATGGATACCTCCAGGGCGCAGTTAAGACCTTCGTTTAACTTCCACGCTGCCTGATAGGTGACGAAGCGCGAGCCGTCGACGTCGGTGGCCATGTTGGCGCACTTGTGCTGTATGGCCTGGAAGCTGCCGATGGGCTTTCCGAACTGAACGCGCTCCTTGGCGTAGTTGACGGTCATCTCCAGCACCTGCTGGGAGCCGCCGACCATCCAGGCGCATTGTGCCAGCGTGGCCTTGGGCATGAGGTCCTGGATTATAGACCAGCCGTGGTCGAGCTTGCCCAGGATATTCTTCTTGGGCACCTTCACCTTATTGAAAATGACCTCGAACTGTTTATCGGAACCCATTGTTTTCAATGCGTTGAGCTTTATGCCCGGGCTCTTGGCATCCACCAGGAAGAGGGTTATGCCTTCCTCTTTATGCTTGCCCTCTTTAGTTCTGGCGACCACGAGCAGGTAGTTCGCGATGTGGGCATCGGAGACAAAGAGCTTGGTGCCGTTGATGACGAAGTCATCGCCCTCGGCAGTCGCCTTGACAGCGACACCGCCGGCATCCCAGGTAGCGCTGGGCTCGGTGAGAGCCAGGGTCATTATCGTCTCGCCTTTGGCTATCTTGGGCAGGAACTGCTTTTTCTGCTCCTCTGTGCCTGCTGCCAGGATGGGCAGCCCGCAGTACACCACTGTAGGCAGGAATGGAGACGGGGCAAGCGCCCTCCCCAGCTCCTCGATGAGGACAGCCAGGTCGAGGAAAGTCATGCCCGAGCCGCCGTATGCTTCGGGAAAGACCAGGCCGGTCCAGCCCAGGTCTGCCATGCCTTTCCACATGGTCGGAGAATAGCCCTTCTCGTCTGTCTCCATCTGCCTCACCAGCGTCTTAGGGCACTCCTTGGTTAGAAAATCACGGGCCGAGTTTCTCAGCATTTCCTGCTCTTCACTGAGTGCGAAATCCATGTGTTTTACCCCCTATTATTAATTGTTAAATTTAAAGCTACATCCTGGGCAGCGCCAGCCCCTGGGTAGCGATGATTATGCGCTGTATCTCCGAAGTGCCGCCGGCAATAGTGAGGCTCAGGTTCCACATGTAATCGCGAGTGATATTTCCGGCGAGCTTGGTCCATCTGGAGCCCGGCACAAGCTGTGCATACAATCCCAGTATCTCGAGGCCGGTGGCGACAACCCTCTGCATCAATTCGCTGCCGAACAGCTTGATAATGGCGCCGACGGAGGTGACGTCCTGATTCGTAGCCTGCACCCAGGCTACGCGGTAGGCCAGCAGGCGGCAGACCTGTATCTCGATAGCCATTTCGGCGAGCTTGCGTCGGATTATGGGGTTTTGAGAAAGTGGTATGCCATCGACTTTGGTCTCTTTGACATACTCTACAAGCTGCTCCAGGATTTTCTGCGGCATGGAGGCGAAGCCCAGTCCTGACCTCTCGATATTAACCAGGGCCATGGCGGCCAGCCAGCCGCGCCCTCTCTCGCCCACCAAATTCTCTTTGGGAACCTTGACGTCGTCGAAGAAAGTTTCGCAGAGGTGAGCTACACCCTCCAAACTCTCCAGACGCCTGACAGTAATGCCCGGGCTTTTCATGTCGATGAGGAACATGCTGAGCGCCCGGGAGCGCTTGGGGGCATCGGGGTCGGAGAGCAGCGGCGCGAAGCACCAGTGAGCGCGGTGAGCGCCTGTAGTCCAAATCTTCTGGCCGTTGACCAGGAAGTAGTCCCCTTTATCCTGGGCCTTGACCTGGCAGCCGCCCAGGTCTGAGCCAGCGCCCGGCTCGCTGAAACCCTGACACCAGTAGACCTGTCCGCTGGCTATCCCGGGAAGGTGCTTCCTCTTTTGCTCGTCGTTGCCGAAATTCAGCAGGAGGGCGCTGATCATTTTCCAGCGGAACCAGTAGTCCTGAGCCGGCGCTCTACAGTAGGCCAGCTCCTCGCCGAGTATGGCGTCGTCCCACGTGGGGCCTTCCTGACCGCCATACTCTTTAGGCCAGGTGGCGGATATCCACCCATTATCGCCTATTTTCTTTAAGAACTTCTGGGTGAGCTTCCACCATTCGTCGGTTTCATCTTCGGGAGCCCCTCCGCTCAGCCAATCGCGGGGGAGTTCTTTAGCAAGGAAATCTTTCACCTTCTGGCGAAATTTATCCTGCTCTTCAGTGAATCGGAAATCCATGCAGCACTTCCTTTCAGTTTACTTAGGTTGCCCTTGACCTCCTCTTCACCGCTCGAATCGCCTGAAATAGAGGTGGCTGGTAATTCTCTATTCCACGTCTATCGCCAGGCAGGTTACGGTTCTCGCTATGCCGCCTACGGGATGGATGTGGTTGGTGACCAGGTTGCCCACGGCAGTCAAGTCTGCCCCCTCTACCACTGCGATAACATCATAGGGGCCGGTCACTGCATGTACCTCTTTCATTCCCTTGAGCTTGTTGAGGGCGCGCACCACATCCTTGGTCTTGCCCACCGAGGTCTCAATCAGCACATAAGCTTTGGCAGCCATCGGTTCATCCCCCTTTCCCCACGAAGATACCCAAACTCCTGACAAGTTCCAGGAGATAACTCCCTGGCTATCTCTCCACAGCCGCACCCTTAAGAGACAGACCGCAGATATTATACCTCTCTCTGACGCTGTTGAAAAGAGTCTGTTTGAGAAAAGCCACCACATCTTATATAATTGAGCAAGTTTGTATTGAAGGTGGGGCAATATGCGGACGATGGGGAAGCATTTCCTTCTGGATTTGAAGGAGTGCAACAAAGACCGCCTCGATGATTTGGAATTCATAAAGGATGTCCTCCATACCGTAGCCAAGGATGCCGGCAATGCGGTAATTGGAGAGTCCTTCTACCGCTTCCTGCCCCAGGGGGTAAGCGGCGTGGTTTTGATTACCGGGGCTCATCTCTGCATTCATACCTGGCCCGAACATGGCTATTCGGCGATCGATGTCTTCACCTACGGCGACCTGTTCCAGCCCGAGGAGGCTGCCAGGTTTATTATGGAGAAGCTGGAGAGCAAAAATCCCTCCATTGTCGAGCTGAAAAGGGGGTTCTAGTACATGACGGAGACGGCCATAAACTGGTTCTGGGACTGCGTCAGCCCGGATTTAATTCAAACATTCAGCGTCAGTGCCATGCCCTATACGGGGAAATCTAAGTATCAATCCATTCAGATACTCGATAGCCCTGCCTTCGGCAGATGCCTTATTCTGGACGGCAAGATTCAGTGCAGCGAGTCGGACGAGTTTATCTATCATGAGGCCCTGGTTCATCCACCGATGATTGCCCACCCCAAGCCTGAGACCGTTTTCATTGCCGGTGGGGGCGAGGGAGCTACTTTAAGAGAAGTGCTGGTGCACAAAACGGTGAAGAGGGTGGTGATGGTGGATATAGACAGGAAGGTGCCGCAGATATGCCAGAAATACCTGCCCTCGCTGAGCCGGGGAGCCTTCGCTGATAGCCGCCTAGAGCTTATTTACGTGGATGCCTTGAAATATGTTGCCGAGACTAAGGAAAAATTCGATGTGATGATACTCGACCTCACCGAGCCGCTCGAGGAAGGGCCTGCTTATCTGCTCTTCAGCAAAGAGTTCTATCGTGACCTGAGCAAGAAGCTGAAGAGGGGCGGCATAATGTCGCTTCAGGCCGGCGCGACCAGTGTGATGTTACCGTCCACATTCCTGGCGGTGGTAAATACTTTGAAGGCGGTGTTCTCTGTGGTTGCCCCTTATCAGGCGGAGATTCCTTCCTTTGGCGGCCCCTGGGGGTTCGCTGCGGTGTCGCAGACCGTTGACCCTCGCGAGCTTTCTCCGCAGGAGATCGACCGCAGGCTAGCCAGCCGGGTGAAGGGGCGACTCAGATTTTTCGATGGACTCGCCCATCCCGGGATATTCTCTCTCCCCAAGTACCTCCGCCAGCAGATAGCGCAGGAGAAGCGGGTCATTACGAAAGATCAGCCTGTCTTCACGTATTAATCAGCCAGTTTTCCCAGTGAGATTATGTAGGGGCAATTCATGAATTGCCCCTACATTCGTGGTAGAATCAAATTATGGATGTTTTAGCTGGCCTCAATCCAGCCCAAAAGGAAGCTGTTCAGACCATCGAAGGCCCGGTGCTCATCGTGGCCGGGCCGGGTTCGGGCAAGACTCGCGTCATTGTACACCGGGTGGCTTACCTGATAACTGTGTGCGGCATCAGCCCACGTCGCGTCATGGCGGTCACCTTCACCAACAAGGCAGCCCGCGAGATGAAGGAGAGGATTTATCATCTCTTAGGGAAGACGGTTGAGGGTTTGACCTTGGGCACGTTCCATGCCACCTGCGCCCGCATCCTGCGCATGGAGGCTCAGCATATCGGGCTGAGCAAAGACTTTCTCATCTATGACGAGGGAGATCAGAACAGCCTGTTGAAGCAGAGCATTGAGCAGATCGGGCTCGACCCCAAGCAGTATCCACCCAAAGCCATTGGGACGGCTATATCGGCTGCCAAAGCCAGGCTGCTTGCCCCTCAGGAATACCGGCAACAGGTGGGCAGCTATTACGAGGAGGTGGTGGCGCGGGTCTACGAGCGCTATCAGGAGCTTCTGGCCCAGAACAGCGCCCTGGATTTCGATGACCTGATTATGAAGGCTGTGCAGCTATTCCGCAGCCAGCCAGAGGTGCTGGCTAAATATCAGTCTCGTTACCTACATGTGATGATAGACGAGTTTCAGGACACCAATCTGGCCCAGTATATCCTGTCCAGGCAGTTGGCGGGGAAGTATAAAAATATCTGCGTCGTGGGCGACCCCGACCAGTCCATCTATTCCTGGAGGCAGGCAAACCTGCGTCACATCCTGGATTTCGAGAAGGACTACCCCGATGTCAAGATTGTTTTTCTGGAGCAGAATTACCGCTCCAGTCAGACTATCCTCAAAGCTGCCGAGCATGTGATTGCTGCTAATCAGCAGCGAAAGCAGAAGAAGCTCTGGACGGAGAACGAGGTAGGTGTACCCATCTCTGTTGTCCAGACCTACAATGAGCAGGAGGAGGCCCATTTCGTGGTCAACGAGGTGGAGAGACTGGTGGCGAAGGGGAGCCACAAGGCTGGCGATATAGCTATCATGTACCGCACCAATGCCCAGTCGCGTGCTCTGGAGGAGGAGTTTGTCCGCTACGGCTTCCCCTACCGGTTGGTGGGCGGCACGCGGTTCTACGAACGGCGCGAGGTCAAGGATGTCGTGGCCTACCTCAGGTTGATGCATAACCCTCACGATACCGTCAGCCTCACCCGCATCATCAATGTCCCCGGCCGAGGCATCGGGCAGCGCACTATCGCTGAACTCACCACGTGGGCAAATGAGAAAGGGCTGCCTTATTACGATGCCCTTAAGCTCATCGCGCAGGATGGGGAGCAAACGCCCTTTGCCGCACGAAGCGCTCAGGCGTTGAGCCATTTCGTGAATATGCTCGATGAACTTGCCGCCAAGAGCGGGGAGTTGAGCCTGGCCGACCTGCTCGACCTGGTATTGGACAAGACTGGCTATAAGAAGTATACGCTGGAGGGCGCCGACGGCGAGGAGAGGTGGGACAATATCCTGGAACTGCGCACTGTGGCCGCCGGTTACAGAGACCTCGAGCCCAGGGAAGCCCTGGCTGCTTTTCTGGAAGAGGTAGCGCTGGTATCCGATGTAGACGAACTCGATGAGAAGGTCGATGCGGCGACCCTGATCACCCTGCACCAGGCCAAGGGTCTGGAATTCCCTGTGGTATTCATTGTGGGGATGGAGGAAGGCGTGCTTCCTCATTTCAAGTCATTGCCTGATCCGGAGCAGATGGAGGAGGAGCGTCGCCTGTGCTATGTGGGTATAACCAGGGCCAAGGAGAAGGTATACCTTGTCTATACCCTGCGCCGCAGCCTCATGGGGAGCAGCGCCCATAACCCGCCGTCACGCTTCCTCAAAGATATCCCTCCCCTTTTGATTGTTTCTCCCGGTCTGCAGAGCACCCAGGCGGCTCGCGGCCAAAAGGCATCCTCTCTCAACCCTTTGCCCTCCAAACCAGCCCTTAAGGCGGGTGAACACGTGAGCCATGCCATGTTTGGAGAAGGGATTGTGGTCAATTGCCTGGCATCAGGAGATGACCATGAAGTCACCATCGCCTTCAAGGGGGAGGCCGGGATAAAGAGATTCCTGCTCAGCCTGGCGCCGCTGGAGAAGATATGATGATTTCGAGCCTGTGCGGGCGGATTTCAAACCCTCCCGCTCATGTTTTTTAGGGAGAAGGCATGGGTAATGACTAAAGATATGACCGCAAAACGCAAAGAGGTCGGGGCCAGAGGTGAGAAGCTGGCAGCAGATTATCTGAAGAAGCGTGGCTACAAAATAATTCAGAGGAATTTCCGCTGCCGTGAGGGCGAGATTGACATAATTGCTCAAAAGGGCGAATGTCTTGTATTTGTTGAGGTGCGCACCAAAAGGAACACTGCCTTTGGCACCCCAGAGGAGTCGGTTACGTTATCGAAGAGAGAGAAGCTAATTTCTCTGGCGGACGCTTATCTGCAAGCCTATGACAAGCCCCCGCAATCATGGCGTATCGATGTGGTGGCTGTGGAGCTTGGGCCCAACAACAAAGTCTCACGACTGGAACATATCGAGAACGCTGTTAGCTGAGATATTCTTCGCATTGAATCTCGATGTAACAACTATGAAAGGCCGTCGTTCGTGATTTGGGGTCTAAAAGGCTTGACCTGCCAGTTTTTTCTATCTATACTGTGTGGCAAAAGTGAAGGCCGGGGACTTCTTGGACGAGTGTGATACACTCGCTTGAAGGGTGGATAAAATCCCAGAAATTAAGATGTAGTTAGTTGCTCCGATGTCACCGAGAAGGGTTTCCCAAGGGGGGGCAATGAGTACTGTCTTGGTTCAGGGAAGGGAGCTTTATGGGAGGCTGAAGCGTGAGATTGCAGAAAACGTCCTCAGTCAATCATTGATGCTTCTCGGTCACTCCTCAGAGAATAATTATCGGCGCTTGAGCGCAACATTCAGCAGGATTGCCAAGACCGAGCACCAAAAGATGATTGCTGCCTGGATCGATAACTGGCTTGCGGAAGGCAATCCAGGAGGGCCTTTTCTCACCAGGGTATTGAAAGGATTGAATCCCAAAGTGCGCAAGAATTATCTGGCAAATATGATAGTTAGCCTGTTCTTCCGTGATCAGCAAATATACGACAGAATCAGGAAGCAGTACGGCTTCAATCCACCTTCTGTTATGTTGATTTCCCCCACCATGAGATGCAACTATAAGTGCAGCGGCTGCTACGCAGCCAACTATACCAGGGATGATGACCTGCCCCCTGAGGTATTCGATCGGGTGGTTACTGAAGCTGAGCGAATCGGCATCAAGTTCATTCCCATACTTGGGGGTGAGCCTTTTGTCTATAAGCCTTTGCTTGATATCTTCAAAAAACACCCCAAGGCTTGTTTCCAGCCTTACACAAACGGCTCAGTGATTGACAAGGAGATGGCTAAGGAGCTGGTCAACATGGGTAATGTAGCCCCTATGATAAGCCTGGAGGGTTTTGAGGAGCATACAGATGCTCGCAGAGGCAAAGGCGCTTTCGAGAGAGCTATGAAAGCTATGGATAATCTCAGGGAATCCGGTTGCCTCTTTGGCTTCAGCGTCATGGTGGATCGTGAGAATACTGACGCCGTTACCAGCGACGAGTTCATTGACCTCTTGATCGATAAGGGTGCGCTTTACGGCTGGTACTTCTTGTATGTTCCGGTAGGTCGTGACCCTGACCTGTCTCTAATGCCGACGGCGGAGCAAAGAAACAAATTACGCCTGGCGGTAAACCGTTTTCGCAGAACGAAACCCATACTTATGGTAGATTTCTGGAGCGATGGCCCGCTCACGGCCGGCTGCATAAACGGGGGACGTATCTATTTCCACATCAACCATAAGGGTGATGTCGAGCCCTGCATCTTCGTGCATTTCGCGACCCACAATATCAAGAATTGTTCGTTGGTTGAGGCTCTGGACTCGCCCTTCTTCAGGGGGTTGAGGGAGATGCAGCCCTTCAGTTACAACACTTTGCTTCCGTGCCCTATTATTGACCACCCCCAAATAATGCGCAGTGCTCTGCAAAGGTGGGGGGCTTATCCTACCCATGAGGGAGCTGAGAAGACTTTTACTGATCCTGAACTGAGAGAAGGTTTGGACAAATATAGCCGTGAAGTCGAGGAGCTATTTGCGCCTATTTGGGAAAAGGAGTATGGTTGGGCTGAGAAGTGGATGGAAGTGATGGACCATCCTCCGGAGAAAATTCAGGCGAGAAAGAGAGCGTATTCCGCTAGAAAAGAGAGAGAAAAAATAGAGGCGACACAGCCCAAATGACCTTGGCGATAGCTCAAGGCGGTGAAGAGGAAAGATGGACGGTTACCTCGGTGTTGATATCGGCTCGGTGACTACCAGGTGCGCTGTTATCACCGAGGGGGGTGAGCTTATCGCCTACAATTACCTATGTACCCAGGGCAAGCCGGTCCTTGCTGTAGAGCAGGGGCTCAGGGAAGTTGAGGGACAACTCCCCGCTAATGTCAGGATCCGTGCTGATATGCACCGCAGCCCGCGCTCGCTAGATAGCGGGCGCTATTTTGGGTGCTGATGTGGACAAGAACGAGATCGCTGCTTAGGCTACGGCTGCCCTTTATTATGTCCCAGGCGTGCTTACTGTCATCGAGATCGGTGGTCGGGATTGGAAACTCATCATCCGTGACGGTATGGTCGTCGGTTTCGCTATGAATAGAGTCTGTGCTATAGGCACAGGCAGCTTTCTCAATCAGCAAGGATTGCGGCTTAATATGAGGATTGAAGATTTCTGGGAGCAAGCGCTTCGGAACAAGAACCCGGTGCATATCGCGGGACGGTGCTAAGTGTTTACCGAGACTGATATGGTGCATAAGTGGCAGATGGGATAACAAACAAGGGACATAGTCCAGGGATTGTGCCAGGCTTTGGTTGTCAATTACCCGAACAATTAAATGCAAAGCGCGGCTGGTTCTCTGCGATGTTGCACAGGGTTTCCTGAATGGCAGGGTTTTGTCTGCCATAGTGGGCGCTACGACCTAGGGGAAAGGATAAGCAGTGGCTAAGAAAAAAGAGATTAAGAAACCAGATAATAAAAAGATAAGAATCGCCTTGGACGTGATGGGTGGCGATTATGCTCCTCAAGAGATAATAAAAGGAGGCCTTCTGGCTTCCCAGGATAGCGAATTGGAAGTGCTATTGGTAGGGCCAGAGAAGACCGTAAAAGAGGGGCTGGAAAGATGCGGCTATTCTGGTTCTGGTGTCAGTATCGTCAACGCCAGCGAAGTAATCGGGATGGGTGATGCCCCTGTTCTGGCAATTAAGACAAAGAGAGACTCCTCAATCGTAGTAGGTATAGAGTTGCTTAAAAGAGGAGAGGCGTCAGGATTTGTCTCTGCCGGTAATACCGGTGCGGTAGTCACTGCAGCCACGCTGACCTTGGGCAAGAAGAAGGGTGTTAGCCGCCCCGCCCTAGGGGCTATCTTTGGCTTCCCCACAGGCCCAATACTCTGCCTCGACATAGGGGCGAACGCCGAATGTAAACCTGAGATGCTGGTTCAGTTTGCCCATATGGGCAGTATCTATATGGAGAAGGTGTTTGGCATACCACAGCCCCGAATCGGTCTCCTCTCAAATGGTGAGGAGGAGACCAAGGGTTGCAAGACGGTGCAGAAGGCGCACAAGATGCTGAAGAAAGCCAAGGTCAATTTCATTGGCAATGTAGAGGGTAGAGACCTTCCCAGAGGAGTGGCTGATGTGCTGGTAACGGATGGCTTTACGGGGAATATACTGCTGAAGACAGGCGAGGGTATCGGAGAGATGCTTGTTCATGCATTGAGAGATACTATGAAGGGAAACCCCCGCCTCAACGAAGCTGTTGATATCCTGACCCCTGTTGTGGCATCTGTTATCGGCATGCTTGATTACACTGAGTATGGTGGGGCTCTCCTGCTCGGTGTGGAAGGCAATGTGATTGTGGGTCATGGTCGCAGTAACGCCCTTGCGATAAAGAATGCGATCACCACAGCAAAGCGGGAGGTGGTGCAGGGGGTGGCAGAGGCCATGAAAGGCTAGGTCCTAAAAAAATTCAAATTGCAAATTAGAAAATGAAAATTTGAGGGGCATCCTTCTGTGAAGGACTACGCCCGAGAACTCTGAGTGATGATGGCTGAATTTTGATAAAATGATATAGGATTTGCGAATCTTCCCAGATGAGATGATTTGGAGGCACCGATGGCTGAGCCGCTTAAGGTGGATGACAAAAACTTCAAGGAGGTTGTCCTCGAGGCCAAGATGCCTGTTCTGGTTGATTTTTGGGCTCCTTGGTGTGCCCCCTGCCGCGCCATCGCTCCTGCTGTGGAGGAACTGGCTGGGGAGTATGCAGGGCGGGTGGGTTTCGCCAAACTGAATGTGGACGAGAATACCAAGCTGGCCACCGAATATGGCGTTCGCAGTATCCCTACATTGTTGATATTTAAGGATGGAAAGCCTCTGACGCAGATAGTGGGACTAAGGCCCAAGGCCGAGCTAAAAAAGCAGCTCGACGTCGTGCTAGGCAAAGGTTAAGCGGAGCACCTCACACCTCTCGCAATTATCGGACCCCGACAGGAGATAAGATTTGGATAAGAATCACCAGTTGATTATTGTAGGCGGTGGTCCTGCCGGGCTCAGCGCCGGTCTGTATGCCTCCAGGTCAAAGCTGGACACCTTGCTCATTGAAAGAGCCATTCTAGGGGGCCAGATATTGAATGCGGAGATGGTGGAGAACTACCCCGGGTTCCCCCAGGGAATTTCGGGCTCTGAACTTGGCGCTCTGATAGCTCAACAGGCAACAAAATATGGCCTGCTAACTATTGTCGCTGAGGTGCAGGGGATTGAGATTCGCGGAGGCGAAAAGATAGTGAGCACCAGCGAAGGCGAATATAGAGCTAAAGCGGTGATAATCGCTGGAGGCTCTGAACATAGCAAATTAGGCGTGCCTGGTGAGGAAGAGTTCACCGGTAAAGGAGTATCCTACTGCGCTATGTGCGATGGCGCATTTTTTCGAGACCAAATCGTTGCTGTAGTGGGTGGAGGCAATGTAGCTCTGAACGATGCCCTTTTTTTGACGAGATTTGCATCAAGGGTGATAGTTATCCATCGCCGCGACCAGCTTCGGGCAACCAGGATACTTCAGGACAGAGCATTTGCCAATCCTAAGATAGAGTTCTTCTGGGATACAGTGGTCGAATCTATCACAGGGGATAAGCTTGTCAAGGAAATCAGATTGCGAAACGTGAAAACCGGGAAGGGCTCGAGCCTGGAGGTCTCCGGCGTTTTCGTGGCTGTGGGGTTGCGTCCTAACACAGGCTATCTCAAAGGGCTGCTTACGCTTGATGCGGGTGGCTTCATTTCGGTTAACGGACAGATGGAAACAGGGGTGCCAGGGGTGTTCGCTGCCGGCGATATTAGAGCGGGTTCGATACGGCAGGTAGTCTCTGCCGCAGGCGATGGGGCTACGGCTGCGATCGCTGCTGAGAGATTTCTTTCCTCGATGTAATACATGGGCATTATAAGTCGTATCTCAGGGGTGCTCAAAAAAGGCGTGGGATTCTTTGCGTCAAAGAGTAAAAAGAGTCCCTTGGTCTTTGAAATTCCCCGCGATTGGAAGGTTGAGCGGTTTGATTTAGACTATCTGGGTGACCTTCTTTCAGTGATTAAGAGACGGGTGCCCGCAAGTAGTGGCAAGGGCGATGGTGATGTAGCCGCAGGTAGTGCAGCTCCCAAAGGGCCAGGCATAAATAAGATTACCTGGGGAAATCTTACCTGGGTGAATATAGAGAAGCCAACGCGGCAGGAGATGGACTATCTTGCCCAGAACTATCCGTTCCATCCCCTCGACCTCGATGACTGCTTGAGCAAGGTTCAGCTCCCCAAAATAGACGAGTATGAAAGCTACCTTTTCATAATCCTGCACTTCCCCGTCTTCGACCACCGCACCCGCATCACCAGGCCCAGCCAGGTATCTATCTTCCTGGGCAAGGACTTCCTCGTGACCGTACATAATGGCGACCTGAAGCCCTTTGCCAGCCTGCCCGGCCGTTGCCAGCAAGACGAAAAGGTATGTGAGCAATACCTGGGCAAAGACTCAGGCTATCTGATGTACCGCATCGTGGATGCCCTGGTGGACTACTGTGTACCTATGGTAAATAAGACGCTGTCAAATCTGGATGAGATAGAGGACAAGGTCTTCGATGATAAAGTGAGCGCATCTAATGATGTGGCTATATTGCGCCGTGATATCGCAGCACAACGCCGCATCATCGGGCCGATTAAGGGGGTTGTGACTGACCTGGAGCGGAAGGCTCAGCGCTATACCCAGGCTGACTTGAAGGTATACTTCGGCGATATCAATGACCACCTCGCTCGCCTCTGGAGCAACCTAGATGAGTGCCAGGAAAGTATTGAGATTTACAAAGACGCTGATTTCCTCATGAGCCAGGAAAGGACAAACAGGATATTGGCTCTGCTCACCATTGTCTTTACTATCACTATTCCTGCTACAATATTGGGGACCTTCTATGGGATGAATATCAATCTGCCCGGAGGACTAACGCCAGGGGTCTGGACAGCGTGGGGGACTTATACTACCTTTATTGTCGTTCTTCTCATATCGTTGTTGCCAGGGGCATTAATGGCCTGGCTTTTCCGTCGCTGGCGCTGGATTTAGTCCCGACGAGATACAAGCATGGTTGTTTCTCAGCGTTTTTTGATTATAGCGGCTCTGTTCATCACCTGCCTGATTACAGCAAATATCATCGCAGTTAAGCTGATAACCCTGGGCGTTGAGCCCATAAGGCACGGCGGGTTTCAGTTTCCGGGACCGTTGCCTGCCGCCATAGTCATTTTCCCGATAAGCTATATCTTCGGCGATATACTCACCGAGGTCTATGGTTACCGCCTGGCGCGCAAGGTAATCTGGCTGGGCTTCTTGTGCAACCTTATCGCAGTGTTTGCCTTCTGGGTAGCGGGACGGATACCCGCGCTTGATTCCGGCGTCCAAAATGCCTATGAACGCATCCTGGGTTATACTCCACGGCTTCTGGCGGCTTCGTTTTCAGCATACCTTGTCGGTGAGTTCGCCAACTCGTTTGTGCTGGCCAAGATGAAGATTATGACCAAGGGTCGGTTCTTGTGGACCAGGACCATCGGTTCCACCATCGTCGGTGAGGGATTGGATGCCATGGTGTTCATCATTATTGCCTTCGGGGGCACGCTCTCATGGCCTCTGATTCTTGGCATAATTCTGACCCACTGGCTGGTCAAGACCGGCTACGAGGTAGTGGCTACTCCCTTCACCTACATGGTGGTCAACTTCCTGAAGAGGAAAGAGGGCGTCGATACCTACGACTACGATACCGATTTCAATCCGTTTCTGGTAACCCGTTGAGTTTATGGTAGTCTACCGTTCGCCCTGAGCCTGTCGAAGGGTGAAGGGTGGGAATCAGCAGGAGGTAAACAAGCGAGATGGAGATCAGGATTTTAGGAGCTCATAACGTGGAATCGGCAAACACCAGGCTAACCTCAGTGCTGGTGGACGGCGTCCTGGCAATGGATGCCGGTGCGCTCACCTCCAGCCTCACTTTCCCCGAGCAGGAAAAGGTGAGTTCGATCCTGCTCACTCACTGCCACTATGACCACGTCAAGGATGTAGCTGCCATAGCCCTGAATTACACTTATTTTCGTAAGACCATCAAAGTCTATGCGCCGGCTGGCACGCTGGAAGCGCTATTGAATCACATGCTGAATAATGTCATTTACCCCAATTTCACTGAGAGGCCCAGCGAAATGCCGCCGCTCAAGTTCCTGCCTCTGGAGTTATACAAAGCCACGGATGTGGACGGCTATAAAGTGATTGCGCTTCCGGAAAAGCACGCGGTCCCTGCGGTGGGCTATCAGGTCACCTCCAAAGAGGGGAAGAGCTTTTTCTATAGCGGAGATACCGGGCCTGGTCTATCGTCCTGCTGGGAGCACATCTCGCCGCAGTTGCTCATCATAGACCTGACGATGGCTAACGGGATGGAGGAGCATGCCATCCCCGCTGGACATCTCACCCCGCGGCTGCTCGGTGAAGAGCTAGCTCAATTCAAGAAGATCAAGAATTATCTGCCGCCGGTGGTAGTTATTCATCTAGCCTCCCTGTTCGAAAACCAGATCAGGGAGGAGACAGCGCAGTTGGCCAAGGAACTGGGCACCAAAATCACCGTGGGCCACGAGGGGATGAAGCTGAAGGTATAATATGGTCCCCATTTTGGAGTACGGGGAGCAAAGCAGATTAATTAGGGGCAATTCATGAATTGCCCCTACGCAAGGGTAGGAGGAGGTGCTCCCACCCACCCGTTATAAACCCATCTCTTTGGCTACCATTTCCAGGTGATAATCAACATCCCCGAAGGCGATTTCCATGCCTTTGGCGCGGCGGTAGTAAAGCTGTATGTCGTAGTCCTGGGTGATGCCGATGCCTCCGTGTATCTGGATGCCCTCGACACAGGCCTTGCGATAGCCTTCGGCTATCCAGGCCTTCGCTATCGAGACGTCCTTCTTGCTGGGAAGGCCCTGGTCTATCTTCCAGGCTGTGTAGTAGGTGAAGTCCCTCGCGCCGGCAACATCGACTACTGTGTTGGCCATCTTGGTCTGCAGTGCCTGGAAACTCCCGATGAGCCGCCCGAACTGGGACCTTTCCTTGGCGTAGGCTACTGCCATGTCCAGCGCCTGCTGGATACCGCCTACCATCCAGGGGCATTGCAGGAACACTGCCAGCCCTAAGAGCTCATCTACCATTTCCCAGCCCTGGTCGAGCTTGCCCAGTATATTGGACTTGGGGACTCGCACGTTCTTGAAAGCGACCTCGCACTTCTTGTCGCCGGTGAAGGTCTTGAGCAGGGTGCATTTTACGCCCGCGCTCTTAGCATCTACCAGGAAAAGGGTGATGCCCTCCTGCTTATTCCTGCCGGCCTTTGTCCTGGTGACACAGAGGAGGTAGTCGGCAACATGGGCATCGGTGACGAAGAGCTTGGTGCCGTTGATAACGAAATCATTACCTTCGGCAACGGCCTTGACCTTTATCCCCGCCGCATTGTAAGTTGCGTCTTTTTCAGTCAGCGCCAGGGACAGTATCGCGTCGCCTTTGGCTATCCTGGGCAGTAAGTCCTTTTTCTGGGTTTCGGTCCCCCATTTAAGGATAGCTAACCCGCAAAGTACGGTGGATAAGAAGGGGCCGGGGACGAGCGCCTTGCCCATCTCTTCGAGCAGGGTGGTGAAATCAACGAAGTTGAGCCCGCTGCCGCCGTATTTCTCAGGGTAGACCAGGCCCATCCAGCCCAGGTCCGCCATCTTTTTCCATAGGTCGGGCGAATACCCCTTTTCGTCCTTTTCCATTTCTCGAACCAGCTTCTTGGTGCATTCCTTCGCCAGGAACTCGCTGGCCGCTTTTTTAAGCATTTCCTGCTGTTCGCTGAGGGCGAAATCCATGTTGCCTCCTTAAGGTTAGCCGACCCCAACTTGCAGTCCGTAGGACTCAAGGTCGGCTTTGATCTTCGCTACCTCATCCTGTGGAAAGGGTTTGAGGTCGCTTAATTTGTATTCCATGCCCAATCTTTGATATTTAATCTTGCCCAGCGAATGGTAAGGCAAAAGGTCAACTTTTTTAAGTCCCAGGCCGAGCATGAACTCTGCCAGAGCCTTGATGTTCTCTTGGGAATCGTTATGCCTCGGGATCAAAGGCACCCTGATTATCATGGGCTTGCCCGTGCTGGCAATCATTCTGGCGTTCTCTAAAATCAGGCGGTTATCAACGCCGGTGAGCTCTTTGTGTTTTGCCGGGTCCATGTGCTTGATGTCGTAAAGCACCAGATTGGTATGTTCCAGCACCCTTTTCAGAATCTCAGGCTTGACAAACCCCGAGGTATCGAGGGCAGTGTGAAGGCCGCTTTCCCGGGAAGCTTTGAGGAGGTGCCAGAGAAATTCCGGCTGGTGGGTCGGCTCGCCTCCGGAGAAGGTGACGCCGCCGCCCGAGTTTTGATAGAACAACGCATCCTTTTTCACTTCTTCCAGTACTTCGTCGACAGTCATCAGCTTCCCGCTTATCTCCCTGGCTCTATTGGGGCATGCCTCCACGCACTTGCCGCAGGCCTGGCACAGGCTGCGGTCGATTTTTATAGCCCCATCGGGGGCCTTGGTGGTAGCTTTGTTAGGGCATGCCTCAACACAGCGGTAGCATCTTGTGCACAGATTCTCAAGGTAGAAGAGCTGCGGCAGTGGACTTATAGATTCCGGATTGGCGCACCACAGGCATCTCAGCGGGCAGCCCTTGAGGAAGACGGTGGTCCTGATGCCGGGGCCGTCGCGGATGGCGAAACGCTCTATGTTGAAGACGCAACCTACTGTTTCAGTCTTCTTTAAGTCCTCAGGCTTACGCAAGGACGAACCTTTCAAGTTAACCATAGCCAAATTTGCTTAGCAAGTCCAAGTTACCCTCTGGGAAGTCCCAGGGTTCTGGTGGCGATAATCTGCCTCTGAATCTCCGAAGTGCCGCCGGCTATCTTGTAGTGCGGCGCCTCCTGATACATATGCGCAAACCACCCCTGAAGCTCGGCCCACTTCGAGCCGGGCACCAGTTCGCCATAGTGCCCCAGTATCTGCATACCGGTATTGGCCAGGTCGCATGTAACCATCTCGGTGCTGAGCAGCTTGGTTACCGCCACCTCGGTCAGGGTGAACAGCTTATGCACCTGCATCCAGGAGAGGCGATATGAGAGCACCCTGGTTACCTCCAACTTCATCTCTATGTCAGCCAGCTTGCGTCTGATCAGCGGGTCGGCTGACAATGGCTTACCATTGCGTTTGGTGGTCTTACAGTATTCAATCAGAAGCTCCAGCGGGCGACGGAATCCGCTTATGGTAACTGCCCTCTCGAAGAGAAGCGCCGCGCCGATGATGTAGAACCCATTATTCAGGTCACCGACCAGGTTCTCCTTGGGAACCTTGACATCGTCGTAGAAAACCTCGGTGGAATGGTAGCCGCTCATGTTGTAGATGGGGCGTATGGTCAGACCTTTGGTATTCTTGAGGTCTATGATGAGCAGTGAAATCCCCTTATGTTTCTTGGGGTTTTCGAGGTCCGTCCTGACTGCAACCCAGCCGTAGTCGGCGAAGTCTGCCTTGGTGCTGAACATCTTCTGGCCGTTGAGCAGGTAGTAGTCGCCCTTGTCCTCGGCCTTGAGTGACAGCGAGGCAAGGTCCGACCCTGACCCCGGCTCGGTATATCCCATGGAAAACTCGACCTCGCCGTGGGCTATCATGGGGAGGTATTTTTTCTTCTGTGCCTCGTTCCCATGTATGAGAAGGGTGGGCCCTACCACCATAGCACCGATTAAGGCGCAGGGGGTTGGGGCGAAGGCGTACGACAATTCATCCTGAATAACATAGTAATCCAGCGGAGAAGCAGCCAGGCCGCCCCACTCCTTGGGGTACAGCGGGCAGAGCCAGCCTCTTTCCCCCAGCTTGCGCAGCAGCTTCCAGGTATCCTGGCAATACGGCCGGTCGAACCTGAAATCCAGCCTGCTTTCGGTGGTGACCTCTTTTTGCAGGAACTCGCGTACTTCCAGGCGCAGGCGCTCTTGTTCCGGCGTGAAACTGAAATCCATAGAACATGCCTCCGTTTCTCAAAACCATGGGTAGGTCGGGGCACCCGCTTCGACCTACCCAATTTAACTGTTCTTTTACTTCTCTAGTTTCAGTATCTTGCGGGCTGTGTTAAGGTATACGTTCTGCAAGACCTCGGGCTTGTAATTACTCGCCTCCCAGTCTTCAAACAGCGTAGTATAGGGGAAGAAGGGGTAGTCGGACCCGAACATTATCTTGCTCTTGATACGGGTGTTCAACTCCCTCCTGAAGTTGTCATGGAAGTACTTGGGCCGCCAGCCATGTACCTCGCAGTACACATTGTTCTTGTGAATCATCACTGCCGTCATTTCATCGACCCAGGGGAAGGGATAGTGGTGACCGATGACGGTCAAGTTAGGGAACGCAGCGGCGACATCATCTATGTTGGGGACGGGTCTCTCGGAAGAAAGGCGAATGCCCATTCCGCCGATTGAGCCACCGCCCTGCCCGGCGCCGCCGGCGGTCGCGCCGACTGAAATCTTGACAGGCACACCGGCATCCTGGCACAGGTCGTAGAACGGCCACCACATCTTGTCGTTGGCCGGTATTCCGTACATTCCGGTGACGAACATACCGAAGCTGCCCAGGTCTTTGATGCACCTTTCAGCCTCTTTCAGCGCTTTCCAGATACCGAAGTCGGGTATAGGGATACCGAGCCAGAAACCAAGGATGACATCGGGATAATCTTTCTTGAGCTGGCCTATGTAGTTGTGCCTTTCCTTTATCTGCTCGAACTCGTTAAATCCGAACAGTTTGTGGGTCTGGCTCATAATTACCACCTGGACGCCGGCATCGCGCCAGTCCTGCGCCATTTCGTTCTCGGTCTTTTCGCGCAGTCCTATTGTCTTGAAATAGGCGGCCAGCATCTCAACCATCCCCGCGTCTTTACTGAGCGCACCCTCCTTGGTGCACATCAAACACTCCATATCGATGGCTTTGGGGTTGGTCAATTTCTTGACTTTTGTCGGCATAAGATTTCCTCCTTACTTCGTAAATTTGATTACCTCTTTATTACTTATGTTTGCTCAGGTTAGCTTTAGAAGCCCTTTTATCAACCCCCTAAATCCCCCAGTCTCGGGGGAATTTAGAAGAAACTGGGGGATACCCCCAGACCCCCGCCAGAGAGGCTTTGCCCCTCTGGACTCCCTATTATTTGAACACGCCTTCTTCAGTTAGTTTCTTTATTTCCTCCTTTGACATGCCCATGATTTTGCCATAGACGTAGTTGTTATCCTGGCCAACTTTATGCATGGGACCGAACATGCACGGGGTCTCGGACATATAGACCGGCTCCTTCCAGGTTACCGTTTTGCCCGCTACCGGCCATTTTATTCCCGGCTTCTCGAAGTCGGCAGAATAGAAGTCGGTCTCATAATAGAATTTGTGCCTCCAGAGGTGCTCGCTGCTCGCCATATCTTCGCCTTTGGCAACAATCCCTGCCGGCACCCCAGCCTTTTGCATCTCATCCATCACTTCGTAGGCGTCGCGCGGCGATGTCCACTCTCCAATCAGGCTGTCCAGTTCCACGGCGTTTTTGACCCTGTCCACAGCAGTAGCGAACTTGGGCGACTTTGTCCAGGCGGGATTGCCCATGACTTTGCAGAGCGCTTTCCACTCCCCTTCGTTGGTCACGGCTATGGTGCACCACCTGTCCGTGCCGCTGCAGGGGTAAGCACCATGCGGGGCGTAGAAACGATGCCTGTTTGCTCTGCGCTCCGGGATCACCTTGTTAGCCTGGTAATCAAGGAAAGATGGGCCTACTGTTACTACACCGGACTCATATATCGGGCATTCTATGAAGCAGCCCTTACCGGTGCGGCGTCGCCTCTCCAGCGCCCCTATCAATGCCAGGGCATTGAACATCGAGGTGTGATAGTCCGAATACGAAATATTGGCTACGCCGAGGCTGTCCGGCGTACCTGACATGGTAGATATGGCGCAGGCGTGCTGCATCAGTCTACCATATGCCTTAAAGCCGCCGTAGGGCCCTACGCTGCCCAGGCCGGTCTGCCACAATACAATGAGGTCTTTCTTCAGCGACTGCACATGTTTGAAATCCAGGCCAGACTTGGTCAAAAAACCCTCGCCGAGGTTGGTAGCGTAAATGTCGCTCCTCTTTATCAGTTCTTCCATTATCTCTTTGCCTCTGGGCTGGCGAACGTCCAGGGTGACATTTCGCTTGAGGGGTCGGTACTCAAGCTGGAGAGAACCAGCGGCATACATGGGGCCGAACCACGACATATCGAGGGAGGTGAGCGTTTCAACCTTGATGACTTCAGCACCCAGCGCGGCCAGCATCCGTGTCGCCAGAGGCAACGCTAAGTAAAGCCCGAACTCTATGACTCTAACACCTTCGAGAGCTTTCTTGGCCATCGCCTTATCCTTCCTTTCCTCGCATTCTCTAAAATATTCTAGATTGTACCTGTGGCACGCAGCACTGCTAGGTCTTCCTTAGTGTATCCCAGCTCTTTGCAATAGATTCGCTCGTTGTCCTCGCCCAGCAGCGGCGCTGCCTTGGAGGGTGCCGGGATCGCATCGCTGTACAGCGCTCCTCTGGGATACTTCAGCTTGCCCACCACAGGATGGTCCAACTCGACCCAGAAGCCGCGCGAGTTAAGCTGGCTATCGTTGAGCAGGGAAGGGACATCATTCACAGGCATGACCACCAGTTTTCGTTTTTGGCCCTCTAAGAAGATGTCGCGTCCGTTGAGCTTCTCAGTGAAATTTATCACCATCACATTCACCATATCGCGCACCGGCATGCGGTCGATGAGCCCTCCCTTGTACTGGTCTTTGAGGACTTCGTCGTCGCCTGTGACCTCGTGTATCCACTGCGCCAGCGTATCCCATTCCTGCGGGGTCACCACGCACAGCGATATCCAGCCGTCTTTACAGGGATAGAGGCCGCAGGGCGTGACCATGGCGTCCATTGCCCCCACACGCGTATTATTCTCTTTTGTCTTGTGCCACATGGGAACGGGCGTCTGCTCCTGCCAGTAGCTTATCATGGCCTCCTGCATGGGAACATCCACGTACTGTCCCTTTCCTGAGACGGAATCGCGATAGAAAAGGGCAGCCATGGTGCCCACCGCAGCGAACTGCGAGCCAGGATAGAACGACTGCTCGCCGCCCAGCACCAGAGGGGCCTGGTCAGGCTCGCCCACAAGCTGCATGTAGCCGCTCATGGCCATGACGTTGATGTCCTCGGCCTTATAGCCGCTCAGTGGCCCTTTCTGTCCGTAGGGGGTGATGGAGGCCATCACCAGCTTGGGATTGACCCTCTTCAGTTTGGGATAGTCCAGACCCAGCTTGGCCAGATATCCCACGGGGAAGCTTTCCACCACCACGTCTGCTTTCCTGACCAGCTTCTTGAAAATCTCCTGGCCAACGTCATTCTCAAGGTTCAGCGTTATGGAGCCTTTGCTGGTGTTGAAATAGAGGAAGAACAGGCTCTTTTCGGGGTGAACCTCGTTCTTAAAAAAAGGACCTCGGAACCTTGTCTTGTCCCCGCACGGGGGCTCTATCTTTATCACTTCGGCTCCGAGATCTCCGAGAAGTTTGCCGCAATAGGCGCCCTTCTCGTCAGCCAGATCCAGCACTCGGTACTTAGGTAGGAATCCTTCCTGTTTCTTCTTTTCTGGCATACTCTACCCCTTTAAAGAATATTTAGTTGTATAAGATGTGGTTTGTGGTTATTTGTTGATAGAGGTTTCCCTTTCCGCGCCTCGCACAGTCTACCAAATTATGCCTACTAAAGTCAACTTTCGGGGCTGGGCAGGTGTGTTACCGTAGTGCCACTGGCTTTGTTGTGGTATACTCTTAAGCACAAAAATTCCCGAGTTTGCTTTTGAGGCGATGTATCATCTCGGTGTGGATATAGTTGAGATAGAGCGTATCCAGCGCTCTGTAGCTCGCTATGGGGAGAGATTCCTCAGCCGCGTGTATACGGAGGCTGAGCTTGAATTATGCCGCAATCGGCCCCCGGAATTGGCCGTTCGGTTCGCGGGCAAGGAGGCGGTGATGAAGGCGCTGGGCACAGGCAGGAGGGGCGTCTCCTGGCGCGATATCGAAATCCTGCGCAATAAGCGCAACGCGCCGCTGGTCTACCTCCACGGCAGGGCGCGTTCCCGCGCTAAAAAGCTGGGCATAGAGGAGATCGCCATCAGCCTTTCTCATTCCCGGGAGTATGCTATCGCCTCTGCGATAGGAGGAACATCTTGAAGCTGGTCACCGGAGAGCAGATGCGCATGCTGGAGCAGAAGTCTGTGCAGGCTGGCATATCCCTGGATATGCTCATGGAGAACGCTGGCCTGGCTGTGGCCGAGGAGGTAAGAAAGCTGCGTGGGGGCAGTGTCGCTGGCTGTCCCATCTTGATTCTAGTAGGACCGGGCAATAATGGCGGCGATGGCCTGGTCGCAGCCCGTCATCTCTACGACTGGGACGCTGATGTAAGCCTGTATTTCTATAAGCGCCGCACCGAGGGCGATAAGAACCTCAAGCTCCTTGAGGAGTGCGGCCTCAAATACACTGACGCCGATTCTGACAAGGGCTTGATCGCCTTGAAAGATGCACTTTCCACTTCCGAGATAGTAATCGATGCGCTGTTCGGCACCGGCAAGCTGCGACCTCTTCAGGGCACTATCAAGGATGTGTTGGAGTTCGTTAATAGGTTTAAACAGAGCTGTCCTCAGCTAACAGTGGTCGCTGTTGATTTGCCTTCTGGCCTGGATGCTGACAGCGGCGCGGTAGACGAGGCTTGTCTTTTCGCCGATGTGACTATCACCCTGGGTTACCCCAAGGTCGGGCTGTTCAGTTTCCTTGGCGCGGAGAGGGTGGGCAAGCTCATTGCGGCCGACATCGGGATACCTCCGAAGCTGGCCGATAATATCGTAACAGAGCTTATCACTGCCGATTGGGTGAAATCTGTGTTGCCTAAACGCCCTCTGAACGCCAATAAGGGGACTTTCGGCAAGGTCATGGTGGCTGCAGGCTCGATAAATTACGTCGGGGCTGCCTATCTCGCCTGCGCTGCTGCTGCCAGAGTCGGAGCCGGTCTGGTGACCCTTGCCACGCCTCGCAGCCTTCAGTCGATTCTGGCGGCAAAGCTGACCGAGGTTACCTATGTTATTCTTCCTGATGCCGACCCGGGCGTTATCCATGCCAACGGAGCTTCTGTTCTTTTAGACGAACTAAGGAACTACGATGTGCTGCTCATGGGCTGTGGTCTGGGGCAGCATTATTCGACCATGGATTTCGTTAAGGCCTCTCTTTTCTCCACGTCCACACCGCCCCGCGCGGTTGTCCTCGATGCCGATGCGTTGAACACGCTGGCGAAGACCCCCGACTGGTGGCATTTGCTCAATGCTCCCACGGTGCTTACCCCTCACCCTGGCGAGATGGCGAGGTTGACCGGCGTCCCTGTCGCTGACATCCAGGCAGACCGTTTGAAGATAGCGCAGAAGATGGCTGCCGAGTGGCAGAAGGTGGTGGTGCTCAAGGGGGCATACACTGTCATCGCAGCGCCCGATGGCAGGGCGAAGCTCAATCCTTCGGCAAACCCCGGTCTGGCCTCGGCTGGCACCGGTGATGTGCTCTCAGGGGCTATCGCCGGGCTGCTTGCTCAGGGATTATCTCCTTTCCATGCAGCCTGTTGCGGCGTGTATCTGCACAGCGCGGCTGGCGAAATGGTGAAAGATGAGATGGGCGATGCGGGCATGGTCGCCAGCGATTTGCTGCCGCTTCTGCCCAAGGTAATTAAGAAGCTGAAGGGATCGTAGAACTCAAAAATTTGAGCCCCTAAAAAAATTCTCCCCAAAACCCTTGCAAAGTCCGTGAAAAAGCTGTTATAATCTTCCACGGGTTAAAACCTTTAATTCAGTCCCGAGAGACTGAAAAGGGAGGGGCAATGGTAGCCCACAACCTTGGCGAATCTAAAAAGGAGTGCAAGCCTCCACCTTTTTGAAGGTGGAGGCTTTTTTATGCCCGAAAAAGTGATTATGACAGAAGACGAGATACGGCGGGCGCTTGTCCGTATCTCTCACGAGGTCCTGGAGAGCAACGGGGGCTGCGACAACCTGGTGTTAATCGGCGTGCATACTCGCGGCGTGCCGCTGGCTCGCCGCATTGCCCTGGTAATAAAGAAAGCAGAGGGGGTGGATGTTCCTGTGGGCAACCTCGATATCGGTCTGCACCGCGATGACCTGCAATACTTGGAGACACCGCCGGTGATTCGCCCCACCGACATACCTACAGAAATTACCGGCAAGAATGTGGTTCTGGTTGACGATGTGCTGTTCACCGGCAGGAGCATACGTGCTGCCATGGATGCCCTAATAGAGTTCGGGCGTCCTCAGCGCATTCAGTTGGCGGTGCTCGTAGACCGGGGGCATCGGGAGCTTCCTATCAGGGCAAACTTCGTGGGGAGGAACATCCCTTCCTCGAAAGATGAGCGCATTCAACTGAGGCTTCAGGAGACGGATGGCAAGGACGAGGTGGTAATCACCAATAATACGGCCAAACAGGGAGCGACACAGGCTCAGTGAGGAGGCCTATATGGTCATAAGCTTGGCGAAGAGAGACCTGATAACGATAGAAGACCTCTCGAATCAGGAAATCGAAGGGGTTTTCGCTCTGGCGGACGAAATGGCTGATGGACTCAGGGAACAGTCTAATGTCTGTCGGGGCATGATTATGGCGAGCCTGTTCTTCGAGCCGAGCACCAGGACGCGGATGTCATTTGAAACCGCGATGAACAGGCTGGGGGGAAGGGTTATTTCCGTGATGGAAATGGGGAACACCTCTCTGGCTAAGGGCGAGAGCATCGCCGATATGGCGAGAGTGGTGGGAAGCTATGCGGACATCATCGTCATCAGGCACCCCTGGGAGGGCGCAGCCAAGGTGGTTGCCGACTATGCGGATGTGCCTGTGATAAACGCCGGCGA
>Ga0315282_10004178_pt1 | contig 25287 bp, 28 predicted proteins | sample YL17G07_20_MG_FD_203693 | JGI IMG/M metagenome (GOLD analysis project Ga0315282, IMG submission 203693) | Sediment microbial communities from Yellowstone Lake, YNP, Wyoming, USA - YL17G07_20 | ecosystem: Environmental > Aquatic > Freshwater > Lake > Sediment | place: USA: Wyoming | collected... | reverse complement strand
TAAGCTGAAGATTGAGGCAGTCAGGGAGGATAATTGGTGTCAGGTCAGCGTGATTGATAACGGCATTGGTATCAAGCAGGAGGACCAGGAACGGCTATTTGAACCTTTTTACCAGCTAGACAATCCTCTAACCAGAGAGAAGAGTGGGACTGGGCTAGGGCTAACCATTGTCAAGCAAATTATAGAAAAACACGGCGGGCAAATTTGGGTAGAGAGCGAATATGGGAAGGGAAGCCGATTTACCTTTACCCTGCCCCTGGCAAAAACCGACCAGTCATATTCAGGAGAAACAGGCAATGAAAGAGAAGATACTAATTGTAGAAGATAATCCCCTAAATATGAGGTTGCTTGAAATGACCCTTAGAGCCAAGAACTATACCTTACTCAAAGCAACTGATGGAGAAGAGGCGCTGGATATGGCGATGAGAGAGCGACCAGACCTCATTATAATGGACATACAGCTTCCTAAAATGAGTGGGCTTGAGGTAACCAGGAAGCTCAGGGAGACCCCGGCATTCAACCATACCCCTATTATTGGTATTACTGCCTATGCTATGAAAGGGGACAAAGAGAAGGTTATTGAGTCCGGCTGTGATGCGTATCTGTCAAAGCCCATCAATACTCGTGAACTACCTGAAGTGATTGCCGCAATGCTACTACAGCGGCAAAAGGATAAAACTTAGCATCAATGGAAATGGGCAAAAAAGTCCTTATAGTTGACGATGACGAGGCCTTGGTTAGATTGATTGACCAGGTTCTTACCCAGAAAGGGTATGAGATGCTCAAGGCCAGCAACGGGCAGGAGGCCCTACGGCTTCTATTTGACCAGAGACCGGATTTAGTACTTCTGGATGTGGTCATGCCCAGAATGGATGGCTGGCAGACATTAGACCGTATCCGTGATGTCTCTGATATACCAGTAATCATACTCACTGGTAAACGGAAGGCTGAGGAGGATATAGTGCGTGGGCTTGACTGCGGCGCTGATGACTACCTCCTTAAGCCGGTGGGGAATAGAGAGCTGGTGGCGAGGGTGCGGGCAATATTACGACGCGCCGAGTTGCCCTCCTTACCGGATAGGCGAGAGACCACCTATAGTGATGGCTTCCTTACCGTGGATGTTGCTGAGCGAAAGGTCATTGTCAATGGAGAGCGGGTGAAACTGACGCCGAGAGAATTTCGCTTGTTTACCCTCCTGGTAGAGAATGCTGGTCATATTCTTACCCACAAGCAGGTCTTGGAAAAGGTGTGGGGCTGGGAATATATTGATGACCTGGATTATGTGCGCATCTACATTTCGCATCTGCGCCAGAAGATAGAGCCAGACCCTTCTCTACCCAAGTATATTGTAACCGAACCCGGAGTCGGCTACTACTTTCAAAAAGCCGGCTGATGCTGAACTAAATATATGGAGCCAGCGGTCGGAGTTGAACCGACGACCGGCGGTTTACGAAACCGCTGCTCTACCCCTGAGCTACGCTGGCTTTTATTAAATATAGCACAAAAGTGGGCAACTAATAAAAATCCTATATGGAGATTATACCTTTCCCAGCAATATTTTAATGAAGGGGGCAATACCAAGAAAGAGGATAAAAAGAGCACAACCGATAATAGCTGCCACCAGGTTTATCCCAGCGACCTCAGGTCCGAACTGCCTCCAGATGCTATCTACTAAGCTACCCAAAAAGCCACCAACCCAGCCCAGGGCGATAGTCCTGAGCCACCCGGTGGGCATCACTAACGGTATCAGCTTATCACCGATAAACCTGAGCAAAATAGCAATAGCTAGTAAAATGAAAAAACCAGCTACACTCACTTTAGCTCCAGCCCGGTTTAACAGCTCATTGCCTCATGTTAAATTGAATTGCGCTACTTTACTCAGCACTTGGTATAGCCACAGCTAGGGCAGATGAAGCAGCCTTCCTGATAGACCAGCAGGTTGCCGCAGTCAGGGCATTGCCCGGCTATATTTCCAGCTAAGCCATAGTCTTCAGGCTTGGGCTGATTATTATCACCACTTATATGTTTTTCTAAGACACTGGCAATGGCATCGGAACAGGAGAGCACTGCCTTGCCATTTTCCCAAGCAATGGAGGGACAACGGATACCGCGGAGCTGCCTTACCACTTTGGCAACATCTACCCCAGACCGTAACGCCAGAGAAATAAGACGGCAGGTAGCTTCAAGTTGAGCTGAGGCACAGCCACCAGCCTTACCCAGGGTGGAGAAGACCTCACATATTCCCTGCTCATCAGAGTTCACAGTTACATAGATATAGCCGCAACCGGTGGTTACCCTTTCAGTAATCCCTGAGGTTATCTTTGACCTCTTCCTGGGGGCTAGCCCAACGCCTTCAATTTTCTCTTCCTTACCGATGGTCAAAACTTGGGCTTCACGGCTTCTATCCCGGTAGATAGTTATCCCCTTTAATCCCTCCTCATAAGCCATCATATAAACCTTAGCTATATCTTCTATGGTAGCCTCTTGGGGAAAGTTGACTGTTTTAGAAACAGCATTGTCAGTGGACTTCTGAAAGGCGGATTGCATCCTGACATGCCATTCAGGGATTATTTCGTGGGCAGTGACAAATAACTGTTTGATATTATCAGGGACGCCTTCCAGAACATGTAGTTTAGCCCCAGCGGCTAATTGGCGCATAAGCTCCTCAGAGTAGAAGCCCTGGCTTTTGGCTACCTCCTCAAAATAGGGATTTACCTCTACTAGCTGGTCACCATCCAGAATATTTCTCATATAGCTCAGGGCGAAAAGGGGCTCAATGCCACTGGAGCAACCAGCAATTATGCTCAGGGTGCCGGTAGGAGCGATGGTAGTGCATGATGCATTTCTTAGCCTGAGACCGCCAGGGATATCATAGATGCTGCCGTTAAAGGTAGGGAAGACCCCCCGCTCCTTAGCTAATTCTACCGAGGCTTTATATGCCTCTTCATTTATAAAGCGCATGATATTGGAGGCAATCTGTAATGCCTCTTCTGAGTCGTAGGGAATGCCTAGCTTGATTAACATATCGGCAAAACCCATCACCCCAAGCCCTATTTTCCTAGTCTTCTTAGTCATTTCCTCTATTTGAGGTAGAGGAAACTTATTGACATCAATGACATCATCTAAAAACCTCACGGCAACTCTCACTGTCTCAGCTAGCTTGGGATAATCAATCTCAGCAGTTCCATTTGTGGCTCGTAGCATCCTAGCTAGATTGATAGAGCCTAGGTTACATGATTCATAGGGGAGTAACGGTTGCTCACCACAAGGATTAGTGCTTTCAATCTTGCCTAAATGGGGGGTAGGGTTATCTTGATTTATTCGGTCAATGAAGACAATGCCTGGGTCGCCTGTTTTCCAAGCCATAGCCACTATCTTGTCAAATACATCCTTAGCATTGAGCTTACCCGCCACTTCGTTAGTGTGAGGATTTACTAGGTTATAGTCAGCGCCAGCCCTGATTGCTTCCATAAATTCAGTGGTTACGCCTACCGAGAGGTTAAAGTTGGTAAAGGCGGCGGGGTCATCCTTGGCTACTATGAACTTCATGATATCGGGGTGGTCAACACTAAGGATAGCCATGTTTGCCCCACGACGCATCCCCCCCTGCTTAATGACATCGGTGGCAGTATCAAAGGCCCGCATGAAGGAGACCGGACCACTGGCTACTCCTCCTGTAGAACCGACCCTATCCTTTTCTGGTCTTAGCCTAGAGAAGGAGAACCCAGTCCCACCACCACTCTTATGAATAAGGGCGGTATTCTTTACTGCATCAAAGATAGACTCCATTGAATCCTCAACAGGCAGGACAAAGCAAGCTGATAGTTGCCCTAACTCCCTTCCCGCATTCATCAGGGTAGGAGAGTTGGGGAGAAACTCCAGATTTGCCATCAACTGGTAGAATTCCTTCTCCCTTGCCTTGACATCTGCCTTAGGGTCATAAATAAGCTCAGCCGAGGCAATAGTCTGTGCCACACGACGGAACATCTCCTCAGGTGTCTCAATAACTTGCCCCTGTTTGTCCTTCTTAAGATACCTTCTTTCCAGAACACGACGGGCGTTTTCAGTAAGATTGATGCCAGGAGTGGGTCGGGCTTTTATCTTGACTGGCATGGCTAGTTTCTCCTCCTTAGGCTGAGCCTCTTCTCGCTTGGCTGGTTCCTCAGTCAAGATTTCCCTGACCATAGTCTGGATTTCAGAATCAGTGGGTAGGCGTTCCTTTCGTCGGCGAGGCTTGGGCACCAGGTGTTCCATTCCAGGTAATGGCTGCGGCTGTTCCAGACGTTCAATCACCTGAGCGGTGAGTTGCTCTATTTGATGTCTATCAGACATACCCATAGACTCAGCAGCGGCAAAAATAGCCTTGGCAATCTGAGTGCGATTAAGTGGGGTTAATTGTTTGTTTTGCGACTTATTAGCTGTGTTCATTTGCGACTCCTAGTTTTAGTGTTAGGTCTTAACGAAGTCTCGCTGTTTTTTGGGTTGTTTTGCTTTAACTTCACCTTTCTTCTGACCTCTTTTATGACCCAGTCCCTCTAATTCTTCATCAGGGAGTAGGGGCAGTTGACTGGTAGGAAAAGACGCACTGACTTCACTACTGACTAGGGTGTCCACCTCTTGCTTTAGTGTGGTGATGTCGGCAAATTCTCGGTAGACGCTGGCAAAGCGGATATAGGCAATGTAGTCCAGGCTCTTTAACCTTTCCATTACCATATCACCAATGACAGCGCTGGGTATCTCTGCCTTACCCAGGTGGTAAAGCTCAGCTTCTATATCATCGGCAAGCTTATCAACAGTGCCGGTAGGCAGTGGTCGTTTTTCACAGGCCTTACGAATACCGGTTAGCAGCTTAATCCTATTGAATTCCTCGCGCCGGCCATCTTTCTTAATCACAAAGAGGCTGGCTGGTTGTAGCCGTTCGTAAGTAGTGAAACGAGAACTGCAGCTTAAGCACTGACGCCGACGGCGTATGCCATCATTTACAACACGAGAATCTATAACCTTGGAATCGTGGTAACCACAATAAGGACAGTTCATAACAAAGCTCTACATATAGGGTAACAAAGCTATAATACCACAATATGTAGTGTTTGTCAAGCCTTATTATGGTGGATTTATTCAAAGATAGCTCAGGAAAACAGGAAGGCTGCAGGGCATTAACACCCAGGAAGCTATAGATTTTCCCAGGCGCTTTAAGCACCTACAGCCTTCACGCTGGTCTCGGGTTTAAAGATTCCCCGAGAGCTTTAACGAACTGGAGTGCGTAAGGGAGGTCTAACAAGCTTGGTCTCCGGGGTTATTGCCTGACGCCGATGGCTGAATAGAGGGCGACGCAGGAAAGAGGGAACATCTAGTTCCTCATCGCTTTTCAAAGCCTTAAGGAGTTGTGTTTGCTCGTCTTCCTGGATAACCTCGGCTAGTCCTATCTTAGAAGCGAATCCAGTGGCAATTAGGGTAATCCTTAACTCATTATCCATACTAGAATCATAGGCTACCCCAAAGATGATGTTAGCCTCGGGGTCAACAGCTTGCTTAATTACTTCAGCAGCTTCATTAACTTCAAACAGGGTCAGGCTACTGCCGCCAACAACATTGAATAACACCCCCTTTGACCCGTTGATAGAAACATCTAACAACGGGCTAGCTAAGGCTTCCCTGGCTGCGTCTACGGCTCGGTTTTTACCAGAACCAGTGCCAATGGACATCCAAGCTGGACCAGCATCCTTCATTACTGCCTTAACATCAGCAAAGTCAAGGTTAATTAGCCCAGGGACAGTGATGACCTCAGAGATAGCCTGAACCCCGTGCCTCAATACATCATCGGCTAACTTGAAGGCGTTATCCACATTCGTCTTCGCGTCACAAAGGTCGAGCAAGCGGTCATTGGGTATAATGATAAGGGTATCAGCCTTACCTAGCAGGCGGGTAATGCCCTCATCGGCTACCTGGCAGCGGTGGGTACCTTCAAAGGTAAACGGTCTGGTGACTACGGCAATAGTGAGGGCTCCGCTTTCCTTAGCTGTTTCAGCAATGATAGGGGCAGCCCCGGTGCCGGTGCCACCACCCATACCGCAAGTAATAAACACCATGTCAGCCCCTGAGACGAGTTCCTTAAGTTCATCGCGGCTCTCTTCGGCTGCTTTCTGACCCATGGTATGGTCACCACCTACGCCTAATCCCTTGGTGAGCTTCTCCCCAAGCTGAATGCGGGTTGGGGCTTCAGTAATAGCTAAAGCTTGGGCATCGGTATTCACGGCAATGAATTCCACACCTCGAATTTCTTCCCTGACCATCCGGGTTATGGCATTGCAGCCACCACCACCTATGCCAATAACCTTAATCTTGGCTGGGTTAGGAACGAAACTTGTTTTTGCCATTTCTTCCTCCTTTCTTTACCACTTATTAGTGATTTTTGTTTCAAGACAACCCGTTAGCGGAACAGATTCTTAATTCGGGAAACTAAATGCAGTAGACCGGCGCCAAAGCCGCGGGTTTGCCAGAGCTGCCTGCCTTCGTGTTTTGCTCCCCAGAGCAGAAGACCAACGCTGGTGGCATAGGCCGGGTCGCGAAGAGCATCGGTAATACCATACATTTTGGTAGGAATGCCTACCCTTACCGGGAGCCGTAGTATGTCGCGCCCTAGTGCTTCTATACCAGGCAGGTTGGAGCTACCGCCAGTAAGTACCAGACCAGCCGGGACTAATTCTTTATATTCAGAGCGTGGCATCTCTAGCAGGATAAGCCTTATGATTTCCTCAACCCGAGCTCTGATAATGTCACACAAGTCCTGATAAGAGATACCGTGTCCATTTTGTGATATGGTGTTGGCGGTTTCTACTTTGCTTTCGTAAACAGGCATGACACTGCCATACTTTTTCTTCATCTCCTCGGCAACATCAAATGGCAGCCCCAAACCGATAGCAACATCTCTGGTGAGCTGATAACCGGCTACGGGTAGAACAGAGGAATGCCAGATGCTGCCTTCTCTGAAAACGGCAATATCTGTGGTCCCACCACCTATATCAGCTAATATAACACCTACTTGCTTTTCATCCTCAGTCAAAACTGCCTCACTGCTGGCCAAGGGTTCAAGGACGAGGTCATCAATATCTATGCCAATGCTACGAATACACTTAACTAGATTCTGGACGGAAGTTACGGCAGCGGTAATGATGTGTGTTTCCACATCTAATCTAAAGCCGTGCATTCCCACCGGGTTCTTGACTCCTACCTGACCATCAATGGCATAACCTCGAGGAATAACATGGAGCAGCTTCCTGTCGCTGGGAATTTTAACATTTTGGGCACAAGCCAGTACTCGCCTCAGGTCATCTGGGCGCACCAAGCGGTCATTACGGGTGACAGCTACGGCTCCCCGATTATTCAGCGAGCTGACATGCCTGCCGGTGACACCGACATAAGCTGATTCTACTTTATAGTTGCTGGACTGTTCGGCTTTTTTAACTGACTCACGAATTGACTCTCTGGCGTCGTTGATGTTGACCACTAGGCCTTTATGCAACCCATTGCTTCGGGTAACGCCTACTCCTATGACTCGTATGCCACCCCCCTCGTCTATATCAGCTATAGTGGTGCATACCTTCGTGGTACCAACATCAATAGAGGTTAAAGTAGTTCGCTTTTTCATCTACCCCTCCTTATTAGCTAGATTTTTGCCCTTTTGATTGTGTCAATTTTCACATTTTCAACCCTCCCCTTTTTAGCAGTCCCAAAGTTTTTATCTAATCTAGAGCATGGAAAAGGCTACTCGGAGCTTTTTCAGCAAAGCTGGTCTCCTCCACCCCCTTGCCTCAACCTCGACTGAAAAACTGTGTTCTTCAGCGGTCTTATAGTATTCATCCTGAGTAATAAGGCGCTCAGCCGCTCTCAATTTAGCACTTCGGCTACGCGGATTAAGTTGAACCTCTGCCGGAGAGGGAGTAATAACCCGCTTATTAATTAATCTCAGACTAGCTTTATGTCCGCAAACACAGGTTGGTGTGCCTGGGGGGCAAATACAGTCCTTTGATTCTTGTTGCATGAGCTGTTTCACTATGCGGTCTTCGAGAGAGTGATAGCTGATGACAACCAGTCTACCTTCAAAGCCGAGGAGACTAATCGCCTGTTTTAGAGCTGCTTCCAAGTGCTCAAGTTCGTGATTAACCGCTATCCGTAGTGCCTGAAAGGTTCTGGTGGCGGGATGGAGCCTGCCCCTCCTGCCTCCGATAGCCTGCTCTATCGTCCGAACTAGATGAAGGGTAGTCTTTATGGGGCGTTCCAGCACGATGCGGTGGGCTATTTGCTGGCTATAGCCTTCCTCACCATATCTTCTTATAAGGTGAGCTAGTTCAGTCTCGGAGGAGGTGTTAATGATATCGGCGGCGGTAACCTCTTGGCTGGGACTCAAGCGCATATCTAAAGGTGCATCGTGCTGGAAACTGAAACCACGTCCATCGCCATTAAGCTGAAGGGAGGCGAGCCCCAGGTCAAACAAAATGCCATGCACCGGGAGAAAGTCATATTTAATACAGATAGCCTGTAAATTAATGAAATTTTCATTAATGAGAAGAGTTGAGCTACTATAGGCTTCAAGCCTTGCCTTGGCTATTTTTATAGCTTCTGGGTCAGCATCAATGCCCAGCAGCTGTCCACCAGGTGAGCTTCGGCCTAAGATGGCAGCGGCGTGTCCCCCAGCCCCAAGGGTGCAATCAATATAGCGACCCCCAGGCTGAACAGCCAGTGCGTCAATGGTCTCTTGGAGTAGAACCGGGATATGAGTGTGGGTTGACACCTTTAGACTCCTCAATGCCTCTCCAAGCTTTCTATAATTTGCCAGGCCTGCTCCCGGCTAATAGCCTTCTCCTCTTCCCAAAGTACTTTGCTCCATATCTCAAGATAAGTGTTAGCTCCGGCGATAACTACTTCATCCACAATCTCGGCATGCTCTCGGAGTGGTGCCGGTAGGGCTATCCTGCCTTGCCCATCAATATTGAGGCGAAAGGCAGTAGCAAAAATAGCCCGATTTAGCCTCCTCAATTTACTAGGGGTGACTGAACCGGTAGTAAGAGTAGCTGCCAGCTTTTCCCAATCAGCTAGTGGGTAGGCACTGATGCACTTCTCTACCCCTAGTGTTAGTACCACTCCCTCTTTTAGTTCTTTTCTGAACTTGGGTGGGATAGGCACCCTACCTTTCTCATCAATCTTATATTCAAATTCACCAAAAAACATTCTTAAACCTACACTTATTCCCTTATTTTACCACTTTCCCCCACCTTCTACCATTCTACAACACAAACCCCTGTGTTTGTCAAGTCTTTTTGAATAAATTTTTGTAAATTCCCTGATTTTGCTACATGTTTTATATATGGTAGAATAGGGTTGGTTTAAGAAAGGCGGTGTTATGTTTAATCTGGGCATACTTACCATTAGTGATAAAGGTTCGCAGGGGAAGCGTTATGATGAGAGCGGTAAGGTAATCAGGAATAATCCTTTTGTACTAGATAATCGCGTAGTTAAATATGAGGTCATCCCTGATGAGATGGATATCATCGCCAGTAAGCTTGCTGAGTGGGCAGATGAAGGCAGTGTGGATATTATTCTAACTACGGGTGGCACCGGACTAGGTCCGCATGATGTTACCCCTGAAGCCACCTTGTCTATAGTGGATAAGGTAGCGCCTGGTTTCACTGAAGCGATGAGAACCAAAACTTTTGATGCGACACCATTTGCCATATTGAGTCGAGCTGTGGCTGGCGTTAGGGGAAAGTGCCTTATTATCAACCTGCCCGGCAGCCCTAAGGCAGTTCGGGAGTGTCTTGAGATAATATCGCCCACCCTTCCCCATGCTATAGAGATTCTTAGAGGAGAGGTAACCGAGCACACCACTGATACTAGAAGGGATTAGGTCGGTGCAAATTGATATTTTAACCCTATTTCCCCAGATGTTCCAAGGACCGTTTAGCCCAGGTATTTTCCAGCGAGCTATTGACCACAAGCTGGTCAGGGTTAACATTCATAATATTAGAGACTATACTCATGATAAACATCACACTGTTGACGACTATGCTTATGGTGGTGGAGCCGGCATGATACTCAAGCCCGAACCTATTTTTGAGGCAGTAGAGTCAATAAAATCAGATATATACCGTGAAGAAGGGGTTGGTGAACTGCCAATTATTTTGCTTACCCCCCAGGGTCGCCTTTTTTCACAAGAGATTGCCCTAGAGCTATCAAGGTATAGCCACCTAATACTTATCTGCGGTCGCTATGAAGGAGTTGATGAGCGAGTACGTGAAAAGCTGGTTAGTGATGAGATTAGTATCGGTGATTATGTGCTTGGTGGTGGCGAGCTAGCGGCTATGGTAGTGGTAGATGCTGTGGTAAGGCTATTGCCAGGGGTTCTTGGTTCAGAAACTTCACCACTGGATGATTCTCATGCTACCGGGCTGCTGGAATACCCTCAATACACTCGTCCTGCTGTCTATAGGGAATGGTCAGTGCCTGAGGTTTTACTTTCAGGAAACCATGCCCAAATTGCTAAGTGGCACCGTGAGCAGGCTATTATCCGTACCCTGCAGCGTCGCCCGGAACTATTAGACAAAGCTAATCTAAATTTGGAGGAAAGGCGGTTAGTAGACAGGTTGAGGAATTATTTATCCACCTCTGGCGAGACTTATTAACCTCACCTTGATAAATTAGCCAGCTTAGAGTATAGTTTGGTTAATACAGGGAGTTTTATAGAATGAGTGTGTCATCACTAATTGAGGTCTTACCAAATCCTAATATTCCAGCCCTTGCCCCCGGCGACACAGTAAAGGTCAGGGTTAAGATTGTGGAAGCAGATAGGGAGCGAACCCAGTTATTTCAAGGGGTAGTAATTAAGGTTAGGCATGATGAGAAGGGCGGGAATTTTACGGTGAGGCGTGTTACCCATGGTGTAGGTGTAGAGCGTACCTTCCTGTTCCAGTCACCACTGGTGGAGAAGGTAGAAGTAGTGCGGCACGGCAAAGTGCGCCGGGCTAAGCTTTATTACCTGCGTGGGCTCAGTGGCAAGGCATCTCGTATCAAGGAAAAACGGGTAGCAAAGGAAAAGAAATAGAGATAGGATTAACAGCACCTTAAAAAGAAGGAGGTCAAGGACAATGCTTTACCACATTATCTGTGGGCATATTGCTATAATCGGAGGCTGCTACCTTTTTGCGTGGGGCATTAATCGGTTACTGGAGAAGCCTGCGACTCCAGCAGATATTTTTAAGAGCTATGTTTTTTGGGGCTTGTTTGCCATTATGGGCGGGTTGTGCTTCTTTTTTATGCCGCTCTTGTTAAGCTCTTATTAAAGCGAAAGGTAGGTTTGGCTGGTGGGGTATGCTGAGGTTAGTGTTAATTCGCCAATAGCCCAACGCCGGACATTTAGCTATGCTATACCCTCTGGTCTAAGTATTGATGTGGGGCAGGCGGTATGGGTCCCTTTTGGTGACAAGCTCCTTCAAGGCATTGTTTTAGAACTAAGCCGTTACCCCTCTGTTGAGGAAACCAGAGAAATAGCTGGCGTTATTGAACCCCGTCCCCTATTATCCCCAGCCGATGTATTGTTGGCTCGCTGGCTCAGTGAACACTATCTTTCACCCCTTTTTGATGCTGTGGCTTTAATGCTACCGCCAGGATTTGAGAGGAAGATAGTTACTTTTATCTCTAGCCCCTCAACCCCCGATGAATATGATATATCTTCTCTTACCCAAGGGCAGAGGCATGTTCTTGAATTAGTTAGGAGACAGGGCAAAGTCGGTCTGAGGAAGCTGGAGAAGGCATTGGGGGCTAGGCAGGCTAGGCTGGCCACATCTCAACTGATTGGTCAGGGCTTGGTAACTAAAAGCTATGAGCTGGAGAGGGTCAAGGTAAAACCAAAGAAGGTGGCTTACCTGCGCCTTAAAGTAAAGGCTAGCGAGGCTCAGCAGGAGGCAGCCAGGCTGCGTGAGCAAGGGAAGGCTATTAAGCAGGCTAACCTCCTCCAGTTTTTGTCTCAAGCACCTCAGCCAATGCCTCTTTCTGAAGCTAGAAGAGGGGCTAACTGCTCGGCATCAACAGTTAAAGCTGTGATAAGTAAGGGTTTAATCGAACTTCAGCAGATTGAAGTGAAACGCGAACCTATCTCCTATCAGGGAATTACTCCATCAGAGCCACTGACCCTTACCGACGCCCAAAAATCAGCCTTTCAGTCTATTCAGTCCAGCCTCCTCCAGGTGGCGAAGGGTCAGGCTTCACCAACTATTTTTCTGCTTCATGGGGTTACTGGAAGCGGCAAGACAGAAATTTATCTACAGGCTCTGGCTGAGGTGATAAAGCTGGGTAAGCGAGGCATTGCTTTGGTTCCAGAAATTGCACTCACTCCCCAGACTATAGAGCGATTCGCCTCACGCTTCCCCCATAAGGTAGCCGTCCTCCATAGTAAGCTCTCCTTAGGGGAACAATTCGATGAGTGGCAGCGAATAAGAAACGGAGAATTTGATGTAGTTATTGGTTCCAGGAGTGCTATTTTTGCTCCTCAACCTGACTTGGGTCTTATAGTTATTGATGAGGAGCATGAATGGACCTATAAGCAGCATGATAAATCCCCCCGCTATCACACTCGTGATGTAGCTATAAGGTTGGCTGAGTTAACCAGGGCGGTAGTTATTCTAGGTAGCGCTACTCCTGATGTGAAAACTTTCTACCAGGCTCAAAGAGGAGACTATCGTCTACTTCGACTTCCTGAGCGAGTTACCCCCAGTGAAGGTTCCGCCCTGCCTCGGGTTGAGGTAGTAGATTTAAGGGACGAGCTTAAGGCAGGGAATAGAGGTCTTTTTAGTCGCTCTTTGTTACAGGCAACAGCTAAAGCTGTGGCAAGCGGGGAGCAGGTGATTCTATTCCTTAATCGAAGGGGAGCAGCTACCTTTATTCAATGCCGAAGTTGTGGCTTTGTGCTCCGCTGTAAGCGTTGCGAGGTTACCCTCACCTACCATTTTGTCGAAGATGCTTTAGTCTGCCACCAGTGTAACTATAAAATACCAGTCCCTCAAACCTGCCCTCAGTGCTTGAGTCGCCGGATAAAGTTCTTAGGTATTGGTACCCAGAAGTTAGAGCGGGAAGCCGGTTACACCTTCCCCCAAGCCAGGCTGCTGCGCTGGGATAGTGATGTTACTAGAGGGAAGCATTCTCATCAAGAGATATTAAGCAAGTTCCGTGCCCACCAGGCTGATATTCTTATTGGCACGCAAATGATTGCCAAGGGATTGGATTTACCTCTGGTTACTCTGGTGGGGGTAGTTAGTGCTGATACCAGTTTAAACCTGCCTGACTTCCGGGCTGGAGAGAGGACTTTTCAGCTCTTAAGTCAGGTGGCAGGCAGAGCCGGGCGTGGCATTTTAGGGGGGCAGGTTATCATCCAGACCTACTCCCCAGAGCACTATGCTATTCAGGCAGCAGCTAAACATGATTATGCCTCTTTCTATGATAAGGAAATTGCCTATAGACGTCAGCTTCATAATCCCCCATTCACCCGGCTAGCCTGCCTCACTTATAGCCATACTAACGATGCTCTTTGCCAGAGAGAGGCAGAAAGAATGAAGCGTCTGCTTATTGAGGAAAGAGACTCCCAGGGAGTAGCCGACCTAAGTCTAATTGGACCAGCCCCGGCATTTATTCACAGGCTACGAGGTAGGTTTCGCTGGCAGCTTATACTTCGTGGCGCTGAGCCCTCTGCTTTTCTATCGCAAATACCTATTCCTCAGAGCTGGACGGTAGATATTGACCCGGTAAGTCTGATTTGAGTGAATTTCTATAAAGGTAACTCAGAATTTTATTGGCTTCCTTGACGCTATTCCTTATTTCTTGGACCGCCTCTCTAAGGCTTATAATGGCACTGGTGTGGCTCTTGATGAGGTAAACTTTCCTAACACTTGTTCCGTGCCCTACGTCTTCTCTGCTGAAACTTGACGATAATAGTCAGTGACAGTTGGCGGCTCAGGGGCAAGATAAAAAAGGTCATCAAATTTGTGTTTGGGAAAGGTTTTTATCGCCCCGATAATGAATTTTTGATTGATGGCACGTTTGCCTTCTTTCACCCGATAAATCTGGCTTACCGATATCCCCATAGCCTGGGCTAACTCAGATAGGTTCTTATAATTCTTGTCGCCAAGTTCAAAAATCTTTGTCCTGATTATCATAGTTATCACCCCCAATTGATGACAGATGGCTATATTATAGCCATTAATATGCCAATTGTCAAGCACTTATGCCGAAATTGCTTAGCAACTGGCTAAAAAGTCGCTAAAGAAGGTGGCTTAAATCTCTTACTAAATTTTCACACGCCTCGGCTAAGCTTGAAAGAGAGACAACAGTGTGGTCATTGGGGAAAGCAAGCTCACTTTAAAAGGTAAATAAAATAGACATTTGGTTAAAATGAAGTTAAAAAGGACTTGACTTTTGCCATTTGGCAAATTATACTTTCAATTATGAATGACATTGGTAAGAATGATTTAGGCAGAATAATCAAGCAGCAGAGAATTACAATACCGCTAACACTACAGGAGCTGGCTGCTAAGTCAGGTGTGTCATCATCGCACCTGGGTCGTATTGAGAGAGGCGAGCGTTTCCCCTCGGCTCATATTCTGCAAAAAATCGCTACACCTTTAGGCTTTGAGGAGGATGAGTTATTTACTTTAGCTGGCTACCTGTCTCCTCAACCTGGTAAGATAGCTGAGGCAAGCCCAAGCTATAGTGGCGAACGATTGGACCCCTATGTAGCCAGGATATTAGCCCAAGAGCCGGTTGATGTGCAGCGCGCTGTCATCGGAATCCTCACTATCTTAAAGAGCCTTGCCAAGAGCCTAGTCAAAGAAAATCGCTAACAGCAAGCTTGAGCAATGCTCACTCCCGGCAAAAGTTTTTATCCTGAGCTTATAGCTCCCTTCGCTCTTTTTCTGAATAAATAACCTTATTCTATGAGATTGTTTATTAAATTCCTTCTTGATAAATGTGCGCCTTGGGAGTATAGTTTAGCTTTAGATAATAGAAGTGGGTAAGGAAAATTTGAAGCTACTTATTGAGCCTAGCGCTTTATTGCTATTGATCAAGTTAAGCAATTTTCTCGCCGAGCAGGATATTCAATCGTATGTTGTTGGTGGGTTTGTGCGTGATGTGCTGCTGGGGAGAGATACGGCTGATATTGATATTGCTGTTGCCGCAGATGCCCTGGAGATTGCTCCCAAGGTAGCTACTGCTCTTGGCGGTAAGTATGTCCTCCTGGATAAGATAAATAAAGTGGGCAGGGTGATTCTGGTTAATAAGGGAGCACCCTCAGCTAAAGGTCAATGGAATCTTGATTTCTCCACAGTCAAAGGCACCATCGAACACGACCTGGCACAGCGCGATTTCACTATAGATGCAATGGCAATTGACCTTAGCCAGTTAGGCAAGGATTATACCGATGTTCCACTTATAGACCCTGTTAATGGTTGGAATGACCTTCACCAGGGTGTGATTCGGACTGTTGCCGAGACAGCTTTTGAATCGGATGCGGCACGCTTACTACGAGCGGTGCGTTTGGCTGCTGAGCTTGATTTTAGCATTGATAAGGAAACTGAAGCTCTAATTCAACGCTACTCTTACCTTATAGCTAGTGTAGCTGGCGAGCGGGTAAGAGAGGAGCTGCTTCGGCTACTGGCTATTCCTCAAGCTGGACAACTTTTGCCCTACATTGATAAGTTGGGCTTAGTCACAGCGATGATTCCAGAGCTGGCTCAGGCAAAGGGGGTTGAACAGCCCAAAGAGCATTTCTGGAATGTTTTTGACCATTCTCTTAAGACAGTAATTGCTGTTGACTTTCTGCTCAGGCAGGGAGCTTGGTCGAAAGGCTCCAGCCAGAAGTATGTCAGTGAGGAAGTCTTGGCTGCCACTCCATGGTCAACAAGGCTGGCTCAGCACTTTGACCTTGAGGTTAGTAGCGGCAGCACCAGAAGGTTACTCCTCAAACTGGCAGCACTTCTTCATGATATTGCCAAACCTCAAACCAAAGCTATTGATGCCGAGGGTCGGATGCGTTTTTTAGGTCATGCTAAGCAGGGGGCAGCTATAACGGCTAATATCCTGGAAAGGCTAAGATTTAGTGCCAAAGAAGTAAAGCTGGTGGAAACTGCGGTAAGGCATCACCTTCGCCCGGGGCAGATGACTCAAAATGAACTTCCCTCGCATAGGGCTATCTACCGTTACTTTCGTGATACTGAAGAGGCTGGCATTGATATACTATTTTTGAGTCTGGCTGACCATCTAGCTACTAGAGGACCGCAGCTAAATATGGCTCACTGGCAAGAGCATACCCAAATAGTGACCTATATATTAACTCAGCGCTTTGAGCAGGAGGCTTTGGTTATCCCCCCTAAACTGGTTGATGGGCATGATTTAATCAATATCTTTGGTATGAGCCCGGGACCTAAAATTGGAGAATTTCTGGAGCAAGTGCGTGAAGCACAAGCCTCAGGAGAACTAGCTACCAGAGAAGAAGCTCTATCTTATATCCGTGAACACCGGCTAACTGAGGCGGTATGAATAATGCCTAGAAGAAATACGCTGGTTTTTATAATAATATTAATAATCTTCGCCCTTGCCTTGTCTATAGTTCTGCCTATTAACCAGGGGATATTGGGCAAGAAGGGAATACGGCTGGGTCTGGATTTGCAGGGTGGTATTCATATGGTTTAAGGCTGACCTGTCTTCAGTAGAGCCGGGTGGTGAGGCTAGCGCTATAGAGGGAGTGGTAGCAGTTCTTAGTAACCGAATTAACCCACTGGGGGTAACCGAGCCGGTTATTCAGAAACAGGGCAGTGACCGAATTTTGGTTGAACTGCCTGGGCTCACCATTACTGATAAAGAAAAGGAAAGCCTCTCACGTGTGGCGATATTGGAGTTTGGGGAAGAGGCAGCCCCTGAAGAGGAAGCGAGGTGGGAGAATGAGCTGGGTAGATGGAAGCCAGCTACGGCAATAATTGACGGTGAGGAAAAGGTGCTATCCAGCCGGTACTTCAAGGGAAATACCTATGTAGACCGGGATAATCTGGGCAGAATACTACTAATTTTTGAATGGGATGAAGAGGGGAGTAAGCTATCTGAAGAAATCACTGGCCGCCTTATAAATAAACCTTTGGGCATTTTTGAAGGTGACGAACCGCTAAGGGGGGACGATGGACACCCTATCGCCCCTATTGTTCGTTCACAGATTGTAACTAGGGGGCAAATTGAGGGATTAACCTTGAGTGATTCTACTCGGTTATCTAAACAGTTGAACGCCGGTCGCTTACCCGTGCCTCTTGAAATAATCTATGACCAAACAGTGTCACCTATACTGGGTTCTGATTTCGTTGATATGAGCATTAAGGCAGGGCTGATTGGGATAGTATTGGTTATGTTATTCATGATTATCTACTACCGCCTATCCGGGTTTATAGCGAGCTTGGCTTTAATCTATTACGGGGTCCTCCTCTTAGCTATATTTAAGATATTTGGGGTTACCCTGACGCTGGCGGGTATCGGTGGTTTTATCCTGTCCGTCGGCATGGCGATAGACGCTAATGTGCTTATCTTTGAACGCATGAAGGAAGAGCTTTGGGGCGGCCGAAGCCTGGGAGCAGCCATTGACGCTGGGTTTAAACGAGCCTGGTCAGCAATATGGGACAGTAATATTACCACCATACTAGCCGGAGTTATTCTCTTCTGGCTAGGCAGCAGCATTGCCGCCAGTGCTCCGGTAAAGGGCTTCGCACTGACCCTGATTATCGGCGTGGCGGTAAGCATGTTTACCGCGGTAATGGTCACTCGCACTTTTATTCGTCCCTTCGTGGGCACTAAGTTAGCACAGCGGACATCGCTATTTGCTCCGTATCAGAGGAAGGAAAATGTTTGACATTATTGGCAAAAGGTTCTGGTACTTCCTGATTTCTGGAGTAGTCATCCTAACGGGCATTATCGCACTTTTTGTTTTTGGGCTTAAGCCGGCGGTTGAGTTCAGCAGCGGGTCTTTGCTGACGGTTAGCTTTGAGCAAAAAGTGAATACAGAGGAGGTAAGGCAGGCACTGGCTAATTTAGGGTATGGAGGTGCTATTATTCAACATACTGGCGAGGGGGATTTCCTGCTCCGTTTGCCAGAGCTCAGCGGAGACGCCAAGGGGAATCTGGAAGCCGGTTTAACTGCCAGTTTGGGCAAGCTTGAAGTTAAGGGATTCGATTCAGTATCGCCAATGATTGCCGCTGAGACGACACGTAATGCCGCTATTGCCGTGATTGTCTCGGCTATTGGGATGCTACTCTATATTAGCTGGGCATTCCACCGCATGCCTAACCCCTTCCGCTGGGGCATTTGTGCTATAGCCTCCCTAGTCCACGATATACTAGTGGTAGCAGGAGTTTTTGCTATCCTTGGTGGCATATTTGGCTGGCAGGTGGATTTAATGTTTGTCACTGGGATGTTGACGGTCATTGGCTATAGTGTTAACGATACCATTGTCATCTTTGATAGAATACGTGAGAATTTACTCAAGGGTAGTGGGGTTGATTTTGAGGTAGTGGTTAATTATAGCCTGGTGGAGACTATGTCTCGGACCCTCATAACCGGAGTCGGTACGTTATTTGTACTGATTGCGCTATTGCTCTTTGTTGGTGCACCCATTCAGAATCTCGTTGTCGTGCTTTTAGTCGGGATTCTTACAGGAACCTATAGCTCAATAGGCACCGCAGCGTCATTGCTAGTAGTCTGGGAGAGAGGAGAGCGGGGCAGGTTTATACACCCAGCCCGAGCCTAAGTGGAGGCAGGTTATGTTTTCTACTCAAAGTGGCGCAGCAAAGCTTATGCTCATAGTTGTAATCGGGTTGATTGTACTCAAGGTAGTAGTGGCAGTCATCACCGGAAGCATCAGCATCTTGGCTCAGGCAGTGGATAGCTCCCTTGACCTGTTTGCTGTAGTCATCACTTTCTTTACTATTAGGATAGCCGCTAAGCCTGCTGATAAGGAGCACCCATTTGGTCATGGCAAAGTGGAAAACATCGCCGCAATAGTACAGGCGATGCTGATTTTCATTGCTGGTAGTTTGATAATCTACTCCTCAATACACAGGATAATAATAGTGGAGACAACAGTTGAGCTAACTGAAGCCGGGATAGGTGTAATGCTGGTTTCCATGATAGCTAGCATATTCCTTTCACGCCACCTGTTCAAAGTATCAAAGGCAGTAGATTCAATAGTATTACAGGCAAATGCTCACAATATTGCCGTCGATGTCTACTCTACAGCTGCGGTACTGGCAGGACTTGTCGCTGTACGCTTTACCAAACTCAATATCTTAGACCCTATTATTGCGATGGCAGTAGCTTTGCTCATTCTGAAATCCTCTTATGATGTATTGCGCAAGTCATTTGGTGGGCTGGTGGACGTTAGGTTACCGAAAGCAGAGGAAGTTGAGATAAAGTCTTGCATTATGGAACATTATTCTGCGCTGGTTAGTTTTCATAGACTGCGTACTCGTAAGGCAGGAAATCAGCGCTTCATAGACCTACATCTAGTAATGCCCAAGAATGCTAGTGTGGAGAAGGCACACAGGATGTGTGACCATTTGGAGCAGGATATAGAAAATAGGCTGCATCATACCAGTGTAACTATCCATGTTGAACCCTGTAGCATAGAGTGCGACCAGTGCCAGATTTCTTGTAATCTGCGTAAGAGGAACCTTTAAGGCAAGTTGTGTACTTCCTTTATTGCCTTAATCAGATGAGCAATGCCGGCTGCCTCAAATCTACGCGGCGATTGACCAGCGAGACTTTTATAATGAATCTCTTTTTGCAGTTTCAATAATACCAGATATAAAGTTCGGCAGGCAATAATAGTTATGCGATTGTTTATTGACCTCACTCCCTTTATCCCCCTCTCCTTAAAAGGAAAGGGGGTCAGGGGGATAGGTTGCTAAACAATCTCCCTATTGATACAAACATCAGGAACCTAAACCACGAGCTGGAGACCTGATACCAGAAACCAAACCCCAAACCCGATAAGTAATAGACCACAGGTAATAAACAGCCCCTGCTGAAATTTCCTGCCCCAGAGTGATTGAGTTTTGTAGATCAGGATTGATACAAATGAGAGCCAGACCAGGTCACACAGCCAGTGAACGGGGATGAACAAGGCAAAGCCGGTCATGCCAAAATTTAGTGATTTCATGATGAGCATGCTGCCTATAGTTACCCACCATAGAATAAAAAATGGATTGAGGGTGGTGGTAACTACCCCGGCAACAACCGAGTTATAGGGTAAATCCTTGCCCATTTCTATTACCCTAGTCCTCGCCCGGAACATGCCTGTGCCCAGCCAGAGCAACACACCCCCGCCAAGCACACTCAAAGTGAGTTGCACCAGCTCATGCTGGAAGAATCTAGCCAAGCCAAAGTATATGAGTAATATCAGTGGAATTTCTACTAAGGCATGCCCCACGGCTATCTGGGCGCCAGCAAATTGAGACCTATAGCTTTTAGCTATAGTAACAGCAAACAGGGGTCCGGGCATCATTACCCCTGATAGCGAAATTGCGACCACATTCAGTAAAAATGAAGGCATAAAAGCGCCTTTAATTAAAGGATAGGTTGTTAACCCTAATAAATCTAGGTTCTATTTTAGCACTACTTATCTTTTATATCTCGTCCTTGGCTTGAGTTCATCACCCTAATGAATTATACTATCATTCGAATAGGCACACATACAGGGATGGAGATGATACCGTGCTAAAAGTGGAAAACCTCCGGTTAATTCTAAATGGCAAGTCAATAATTAATGACCTGAGTTTGCATGTCAATAATGGTGAAATACATGGCATATTGGGTGAGAATGGAACCGGTAAGACCACTCTCGCCTACCTCATAATGGGGGTAAATAACTACAAACCCACGGCGGGCAGGATTACTTTTGAAGGTAAGGATATTGCCGACCTTTCTGTTTCTCAACGAGCTAAGAAGGGGATAAGTCTAGCCTGGCAAGAACCAGCCAGAATTGAAGGCTTGACGGTTAGGGACTACCTCAAGCTCAGCGGCAATAACTTTGGCATTGAGCAGGTTAAACATTGCTTAAGGATGGTCGGATTAGAGCCAGCACAATATCTGGATAGAGATATTGATAATACCTTGAGTGGTGGTGAAAGGAAAAGGATAGAGCTAGCTTCCCTTTTAGCTATGCACCTCAAATTAGCTATATTGGATGAGCCCGATTCTGGCATAGATATTATAGCATTACCCCTTATCCTGAATGGCATAGTAGAAATGAGTAAGCAGGGCTCATCGGTTCTGTTAATTACCCATAATGAAAAGGTGGCAGAGATAGCCCACAGGGTATCTGTGCTGTGTGCTGGCAAGATACTTAAGACTGGCGAACCAGCGGAAATGAGCCTGTGGTTCAAAGATAATTGCCGAAGTTGCCCCCATATCAATGAGCCAGTAGAAGAGGTTGAAAAGTTATGATTAGTTACTCAGTGGAAAAGGAATATCAGGGAATGCTTGATGCCTATGAAAAGGCTGGTGGTGATAGGAGTGCTTTACTAAGCAAGGATGTAGCCAAACTGGTTATTCACGAGAACAAGGTGCTGAGTGCTAATGGAGTTACCGGGATAACAATAGAAACCAAAGAGACCGAAACCGGCGTTAACATCTATTTCCTAGTAGAAGAAGGGGTGAAGATACAGCGCCCCGTTCACCTTTGTTTTGGCGTTCTCCCTCAGGAAGGACTGCAGGAAATTATTTTGAAGGTGAACGCACAAGATAATAGTGAGGTAAGTGTAATTGCCCATTGCATCTTCCCCAACGCCGTTAAAGTAATACATAAAATGGATGCCGAAATAGAGATTGGAAATAACGCTAAGTTCAATTATAAGGAAACCCATTATCATGGTGATTTTGGTGGGATTGAGGTAATCCCAAAGGCGAGGATTAAGGTTGGCAAGGGTGGAGTATGGCAGAGTACCTTTACCTTAAGCCAGGGGCTTGTTGGAAAATTGGACTACGATTTTGAGGTATTTTGCCAAGAGAAGGGAATTGCCGAACTTATAGTAAAGGTATATGGGAAGGGGCATGATGATATAAAAGTATGGGAAAGAATTCATCTGAATGGAGTAGGAGCCAGGGGTCTAGCCAAGAGCCGCCTGGTGCTAGGTGATAAGGCTAGGGCTGAGGTTAAAGGAGAAACCTATGGCAATGCCCCTTATGCCAGAGGACATGTTGACTGCATTGAGCTGGTTAACGGGAAAGAAGCAGTAGCCAGAGCAATACCCATTGTTGAAGTAACTAATGAAAAGGCGAAGGTAACCCATGAGGCAGCTATAGGTAGCATAGATAGAAGACAGATAGAAACCCTAATGGCAAGAGGACTGGATGAAAATGAAGCGGTGGATGTTATTGTCAGAGGCATCTTGAGATAGTTAGGTAATAGAGGTGTCGTTAGATTTAACTAAGGTTGTTTCGCAGGTTGGAAGTATGGTAGCCAGGCTGAAGGCTGGCAGTGAGGAAAGGCAGAAGCGCCTAAACTATGCTTTGGATATTCTCCGTAACCGGGCTACCGACCTTGATTATTTAAAAAAGAAGATTGCCTCCAGTAAGACTACCTGGTTAGTAGCTGGTTTGGTAGATGGGCTTAGTGAGCACTATAAAGCACCACCCATCCCCTCAGAATTCATCATCCTGGCTACTGATGGCTCTCATATTGATGTTGACCGCCATAGGTCAACAAGGTGCTACCTGATAAACATAGGCACTGTCACCCTTCATTACGGCGCCTCCCCTAGCGCTACCCTTGATAGTTTCCCCTGCCTCTATGCTGGGGATGAAGACCTAGTTATTGTGCCAGCCGGGGTTAAGGGTCGTGAGCAACCAATAGAAGGCACGCTTTTAGGTATCAAGCGCAGCGTAGATGAGTGTCAGCGATTGGCTGAACTGGCAGCAGAGCTGCCATCGGACAGCTCAACCCTGGCATTGCTCGATGGCTCGCTTATTTTGTGGGGTCTAGAGGCTTACCCCGAATTTGTCACTGAGGCACTGCTGGATAAGGGTTATCTAAGCTATCTTAACGACATAAGGAAGCTTAATAATGGTAAGAGGCTTGCCCTTGCCAGCTACATTAGCTTTCCGCGCAGCACTGATGTAGTTAATGCCCTGCGGGTGGCTCTTTGCCCTCACGACCCGCCTGATTGCGACCACTATTGTCCTCCTGATAAGGCAAGGGAATGCGATACGGTGGCTGGCGTTCAGGATAGAGAGCTATTTTCAAATATATTGGGTCAGGGGAAAAGGTCAGTCATCTTTATCAGTCAATCGTCTATAGTCCAGAAGCACTATGGAGTCCATCAAGTCTATTTCTTCTACCTCAAAGTAGATGATGAAATAGCCAGGGTTGAGATTCCTCAGTGGGTGGCAATAGATAAAGGCCTGCTTAATCTGGTTCATGCTCTAGTTCTGGACCAGTGCCAGCGAGGACAAGGATATCCGGTGGCATTAAGCGAAGCCCATGAAAAGGCAGTAGTAACTGGAGCAGATAGAGAATATTTCTGGCAATTGGTGGAATCATCCCTGCTTGAGGAGCATCTACCCAGCCTTAGCTCAGCCAAGAGCCAGAGCAAAAGAACTCGCTGGGTTTAAATAGGGTTTGTGGGTAAAGGAGGTAGCAAAAATGTTTGAGGTTGTTTATTATTCCATGTGTGGGAACACCAAAAAGGTCGCCGAAGCCATCGCCGCAGAATTAGGAGTTAAGGCAGAGAATGTTAAAGCGAAAAAAGGACTACTTAAAGACTCCTTTGTTTTCCTGGGTTCAGGTTGCTATGGCTATAAACCCGGCGGGAAATTGCGGAAGTTCATAGCCAGAAATGATTTCAAAGGAAGGCAGGTAGCGCTATTTGGGACTTCAGGAAACGGCGAGGGCGATGAAGTAAGAGCAATGGAAGAACTGCTCAAACCAACGGGCGCGCTCATAAGAGGCAGCTTTTACTGTAAAGGACGTTCCTTCCTTTTACTTAACCGCGGGCACCCATCTGATGAAGAGCTTGCCAATGCCAGGAAGTTTGCCAACGAAATGAAAAAGTCTTAAAGAAAACATACCTCACCCCCTATCCCCCTCTCCTTTCAAGGAGAGGGGGAGTATAATAAAAAAGAGGGCTAACGCCCTCTTAAACTCCTATATAGGGGGAGGTTTTGAGGGGGCTAAGTGAAATGAATCTATACCATTGGACTGACGAGCGAAGGATGCCTGACATGCTACTTCAGCTACTTAGCATTCCCGATGCACCGGGAGACTTACGGAAGGAGCTATCGCAGGCTTACAAGGAAGTTGAGCAGCTTGGCGCGGTGACTTATCCTACCAAGGCGAGGGTTGAGTATTATGTGCACCAGTACCAAGAGCATATATTAGAGCTTGTTAAGAAACTAGGGAAATGAAGAGTCTAGGTACTAATTGCTATGTCAAATATTACGGTTAACTATAAGCTAACTCTCAGCCCGAATGAGGCTATGAGCGGAACTAAGAAGGTACTGGCCAGAAAAGGTAAGCGACTGGAAATCGCCATTCCTGAAGGAGTAAAGACTGGTACTCTGGTGAAACTGAGTGGTGCGCTCCAGATAACCGATGGCTATTACGGTGATATACTTGTTCAAATCAAAGTCAAAAGTCGGCGTTGTGGCGTTTTAGCTGCAACAGCGATAGCAGGTTTATTCATTATAATAATTTGCTTTGTCGTTATTGGATACTTTGTGCCAAACTCTAGTAATATTACTAGCCCAAGCGATTTTATCACTGTCTTTAATGACCCACAGCTTATCGTGAATTTCGGTAAACCGATACAACTTGTAAATAACAATTATGCTACTAACCCAACGTGGCAACAATTAATGGACTTTCTCCGTTCAGATAAGACAGACCAAAATCAATATATTCTTGACTCTTATATGTGTGCTGACTTCGCTAGGGACGTTCAAAATAATGCAGAAGCTAAGAGCATTAGGGCTGCATTTGTAGGTATATCTTTTGAGGGAGAGACTGAAGGTCATGCTCTTAATGCTTTCGAAACTATAGATAAAGGTTTAGTGTATATTGACTGTGAAGAGCTTGACACGATAGTCTACATCGAAGAAGGTAAGGAATATCAACCTATTTGTTTGTTTAATGAACCAGATTACCACTATGTGATTAAACCGCTAGGCATTGTTGAGAGTGTAGATATATACTGGTGAGGAAGAGGATAGGG
>Ga0315282_10004177_pt1 | contig 25290 bp, 23 predicted proteins | sample YL17G07_20_MG_FD_203693 | JGI IMG/M metagenome (GOLD analysis project Ga0315282, IMG submission 203693) | Sediment microbial communities from Yellowstone Lake, YNP, Wyoming, USA - YL17G07_20 | ecosystem: Environmental > Aquatic > Freshwater > Lake > Sediment | place: USA: Wyoming | collected... | reverse complement strand
AGGAAATACCGAAACTGCTGATGACCCTGCAACGGAAATCAATTGATGTAAAGGAGAAGGCAGCTTAGGATATGTTTAACGGGTGCTTTTTACTTCAACTAAAGAAAGGGACAACGTCACAGGTGATAACAATGCTTATTAAAACTTGTTCCCATTGTCAATTCCATGAAGTCAAGAAAGAGGAAGAAGCACAGATAAGTTATTGCCGGAAAGAGAATTGTTGGGCCGAATTAACAGATTGTATAACGAAAAAGGCTGTTGAGCGATTTTTAGATGAAGAGTGTATTTCTCATGCAATTTTTAAACATGAAAATGGAGAAGCTACCAATAATAACTCGTTACTTTCGACAAGAAACTCGTAAAAATTCTCACTCAGGTGAGATAAGAACTGAAATAAGATTAGACATGATGAATTTAAGTTAGGGGTTTATATTTTCTATATTAAGAGCGTAGTTAGATTTTAAAGGTATTTATGGAGTCAATACTCGTAACTGGTGGTGCTGGCTTTATCGGGAGCAATATTACAGAGAGATTGCTTTCATGCGGTTATAGGGTGGTTGTGCTTGATGATTTAAGTACTGGCAGAATGGGAAATATCGAGGAATCCCTGAAGAATAACAATTTCATTTTCTATAAGGGCAGCATACTCAATAGTAAATTGCTGCAAACTATAATAAAAAAATACAACATTTCGCTAATCTCACATCAGGCTGCGATACCGAGTGTTGAAAAAAGTATCAGGGAACCTGTTAAAACCATAAAGGCGAACATTGTTGGAACTATAAATCTCTTCAATATTGCTGCAGGGTGTGGCTGTAAAAGGATTGTTTTTGCAAGTTCTTCTTCTGTATATGGAGATACACCTCAGCTTCCAAAAGAAGAGACTATGTCTTTGCATCCGAAGTCTCCCTATGCTGTATCGAAAGTTGCAAAAGAAATATTCGCACGTGTGTTTTCAGACTTGTACGGGATAGAAATTGTTGGCCTCAGATACTTTAACGTATACGGGAGGAGACAGGATCCAGCTTCTGAATATGCTGCTGTAGTACCAAAGTTCATAAAGATGGCCCTGAGAAATCAAGCAATTCCTATCGAAGGTGATGGGTTGCAGACAAGAGATTTTACATACATAGATGATGTCATACAGGTGAACCTGAAGGCACTTACTCAAGAAAACATTTTAAGTACGATATTTAATATTGGGTATGGTGAGCGGATAAGCATACTCGACCTTGCAAAAATGATCTTGGAAATTACACGTTCCTCATCAGAAATCAATTATAAGCCACCAAGAAATGGAGACGTACGAGATTCACTTGCAGATATTGAAAGTGCAAGGAAATATCTTGGCTATATACCTGAGTTCAATATAAAGGAAGGATTAAAAGAAACTGTTGCCTGGTTTATCAGGAGAAATTTTAAAGCAGTTAAAAAGATTATTCACTAAAGGCATAGGGAATGTTGATCAAAAAACTTAAATCAAGAGAGGCTAAGATCGGTGTTATTGGCCTTGGCTATGTAGGGCTTCCCCTTGTGATTGAATTCTGCAGAGCAGGTTTTTCAGTAACAGGTTTTGATATCGATGCTAAAAAAGTAAAGTTGCTCAAGGAGGGCAAAAGTTATATAAAACATATTGACGCATCACATATTACTCAAAATGCAGCGCTGTTTGATCCGACAACTGATTTTTCAAAGCTTTCAGATATGGATTGCATTATCATATGCGTACCAACCCCGCTTAATAAAAACCGTGAGCCTGATATGACATATGTTTTTAACACATCAAAAACCATTGCTCAATATCTTCGCAAAGGGCAGCTTATTGTCCTTGAGTCTACTACCTATCCAGGAACAACAGACGAGGATATGAGGGCAATACTCGAAGAGACAGAGCTCAAGGCAGGGAAAGACTTTTTTCTCGCCTATTCACCTGAAAGGGAAGATCCCGGTAATAAAAACTTCACGACCTCCAGAATTCCCAAGGTTGTTGGAGGATATACGCAGAATTGTCTGGAAATTGCAAAGGCACTTTATGATTCCATAGTTTTAAAGACTGTGCCTGTGTCATCGACAAGGATTGCTGAGGCAACCAAGCTTCTGGAAAATATTTACAGGGCTGTAAACATAGCACTTGTTAATGAGATGAAGATGCTTTTTGATAGGATGGGTATCGACATATGGGAGGTTATAGAGGCTTCAAAGACAAAACCTTTTGGCTTTCAGGCATTCTATCCTGGCCCCGGCCTTGGCGGACACTGTATTCCTGTAGACCCTTTTTATCTTACATGGAAGGCAAGGGAATATGATTTTGCCACGAGATTTATAGAACTCGCTGGCGAAATAAACACTAATATGCCGTACTATGTAGTTCAGAAGACAGTTAATGCCCTTAATAATACTGGGAAAAGCATAAAAGGATCGAAGATACTGATCCTTGGACTGGCATATAAAAAAGATGCAGATGATCCTAGGGAGTCACCATCATTTAAATTGATAGAACTATTAGAAGGAATAGGTGCAACCGTTGATTATAATGACCCGTATATTCCAAAGACTCCCAAGATGAGAAAACACAAGGTTAAAAAAGAATCAGTTCCCTTGACTGCCCCAAATCTTATGAGATATGATTGTGTGATCATTGCGACAGATCATTCAGTTTATGATCCTGTGTTCATACTCGAAAATTCACAGCTTATAGTTGATTCAAGGAATCTTGTTAAAGACCCATCAATACATGCTGCTAAAGTAATAAAGACATGATCCTATAACCCTTGCAAGCCAAAGACAAGAAAGAAATTTTAAAAAGTAAGAATGAGGATTACCATTACCTGGATAATCCTAAAAGTTCGGTGAGGAAGGGTTAGGTGTTGTGTCTCATAAAAACTTACGCAATATGTCATTCCTGCGGAAGCAGGGATGACAGAACCATACCCATTGGATTTCCTTTTAGAAGGGAATGAAAAGAAATAATGTAAAAACTGTTAGAGATAGGACACTAGATCTATCATCAGAGACCCTGTGCCATTAGGGTTTTTTTATGTGTAAATTTCATATTCCAGCCGCCTGATGGAAATACGATGCAGAATTATCAGAGCCTTACAAAAGAAAGGTAAAGAGTTGAATGAGGAACGATAACTGTTTACAAAATGTTGGCAAGGAATAGATAAAGCCTCACCAGATGATTTTATTGATCAAATGAATTTTCCTTTATCTAAAAGGAGGGTTTTGTTTTATGAGTAACTCAAAAATTTATCTGACATCTAAAGGATGCTTTATTGTGCAAACAGAAACAAATCATATTGCTGGATATTTAAAAAATAATGGATACGAATTAGTAGAAACAGTTGAAGAGGCAGATGCAGTAATTATCACGACTTGTGCTGTAACTGAAACAGCGGCAGAAGGAACTTATCGAGGGATATTTGAATGCCTCGAAAAAAGAAAGGAAAATATCCCCGTTTATATTGTTGGGTGTTTTACACGTATTGAAACACAACGCATGGAAGAGCTCCTGAAATACGGAAATATTATACCTGTACCAGAAATCAGGGGAATAGAAAACGAATTCTTGGGAGCGAATCCATGGGACTCTGTTGTCTATAATAATTTTTATTCGCATCCTTTTAGCATTAAATATTTACAGACAACTAACGATGAAGCTTCTCTCAGGATAAAACTCTCTAAGAAATTATTTGGTTTTATCGACTTAGCCTTCAAAAAAGAAACTTTATTTCATTTTCTTTTCTCTACAGGGCACCTCTACAATCCAGAAGTGCAAAGAGCCCTTTGGCCTGTTATTGTTTCTAAAGGATGTACACATGCCTGTTCGTATTGTGTTGTGCGGAAGGGGAGAGGTAAGTTCACATCAAAACCATTATCATCAATACTAAATGAAATTAAAGTTGGAATCGATAAAGGTTACAAAAGGATGCTTCTGATAGGAGACGAGCTAGGACCATATGGTGTTGATTTCAAAGATGGAACTTCTCTCGAGATGCTTCTTAATGCCTTAAGCTCTGATGAATTTCCTATTTCTATAGGCTTGTGGTATCTGGATGCTTTTTTGCTTATGAGAGTTGTACCTGTGCTCAAGACTTTAGCTAAGAGAGGGAAACTATTCTTTTTAGGAATTACAATACAACATGGATCTGATCGAATATTACATTTAATGAATCGTCGCTATTCTATCCCAGATACAATGGATGCAATTCGGGATTTCAGGAAGTATCCCGGGACAATAATCGCTACACAATTTATGGTCGGTTTTCCATCAGAAACAGAAGAGGACTTTTTAAAGACTGTTGCATTAGTGGAAAGCGGGTATTTTGATAAAGTGGAAGTCTTCGAATATTCTCCACGCCCAGGTACAAGAGCTGCAACGATGACAGATGATGTATCTTCACAGGTTAAAAGAGAGCGTGCTGCAAGGCTGAAAAAATTGGCTTTTCAGAAATCAAAAAAGCTCTATTTAAACCATGTGATAAAACAATTTAAAAGGTAAAAATATTTCCTTTATATTGTCTATGGAAATATAAAAGAGAATAGATGTTAAAAGTTGTACAGATATCCGAAGATGAGGAATTTTATAAATTAAAAGATGAATGGGATATACTATTATCAAAAAGTAACTGTAATAATTTATTCCTGACGTGGGATTGGTTATATCATTGGTGGAAAATATTCTGTCAAGATAAAAACCTCAATATTTTATTAATAAGAAAGAATGGTGATTTAATTGCTGTTGCACCTTTATTCTTAACAAACAATAAAATGTTAGGGATAAAACAAATACATTTTTTAGGTTCAAATTATGTAGGTTCGGATTACTTAGACTTTATAATACAAAAAGGGAGTGAAGATGAAGTCATACCAGAACTTTGTAATTATCTAAATTCAGGTAATGGATGGCATTTTATCAATCTTACTGATATTCCAGCTCATTCCAAAAGCATTGAGTTAATTCAAAAATATCATAAAGATAATTGGCTTATTTTAACAAACAATTATACTATTTGTCCCTATATTACATTACCTGATAATTATAATCTTTTCCTGCAATCATTAAGTTCAAACATGAGATCTAATATAAAAAGGAAAAGACGTATATTCGAAAATGATTTAAAGGGAGAGTTTGTTATTTTGAGGGAAAAAAATGAGGTTAATAAATCAATTGAAGAATTGAATAGATTAAATTTTTATAGAATGAGGGTAAAGAATTTAATTAGTCCTTTTTACGATCCATTATTTAATCAGTTTCATAAAGTTATAATACCAATATTTTTTGAAAGGGGCTGGCTCAGACTTTGTTTTTTAAGAGTCAAGAATAAATATATAGCATGTTTGTATGTTTATAGATATGGAAATAAATATTATTATTATCAATCTGGCTTTGACCTTGAATGGGAAAAAGTGAGTCCAGGTGTTCTATTGTTTAGTTATTGCATTGAGAATGCAATCTTAGAAGGGATGGAAGAATTTGATTTTTTACGTGGCAATGAAGATTATAAATATAGATGGACAAAACAAGAAAGGAAAAATCTACGGGTTAAAATATTTAATGATACATTTAAAGGAAAGATAGCATATTGGTTCTATCGTTCAAAAGCACAAATAAAGACTATCAAAAGGATTCCTTACTGCATCAAAAGGCCTGCATTATTGTAAGTGATCTATACAGGCAGTGTTCATACGTAAGAAAAATTGGGTGTACCCTATTGATGCCCTGCGGTAACTGCCGCAGGGTTATTCATAAAAAGATTTTGAAAAATGACAGGGAGATATAAGCTTACTAAAATAAAAGATTATGAAAGCTTTCGATATTTAAAAGAAGACTGGAACAGACTTGCACAATATGACTTTTCAATTTACCCATTTATTTGTTATGAATGGTTTGATCTTTGGTTCAAATCATTTCTTAAAAAAGCATTACTTAATATTTATGTATTAAGTGATGAGGGTAGTATTTGTGCGATTATACCATTTATAAAGTCAAAATTTATATTTGCTAAAAAAATAAGACTTGCCGTAAACGATCACTCACAAAAAATAGAAATTATTTCAGATAAAAAGGATTTAGATGGATATATTGAAACATTTATAGATACATTGCTTAGTGAAGATGTGTCAATTATCTACCTGGAAGATTTATTAGAAGAATCAGCATCAACCAAATTAATCTTAAATTATATTAAAAAGAATAAGCATAAATGTATATACAATAAAAAATTTATACGCGAATCTGTTTTTATAAATACATCTATCGGATGGGATAATCTTAGGGCGACATTATCAAAAAAATACTTAAAAAATATCAATTACCAAAAAAGGAAAATTTATAAAGCTGGTAAATTTCAATTTATTGAATTCACTAGACCTGAGCATTTTCATTTAGCTTGCGAGTATATGGAGGAGATTTCTTCTGAGAGCTGGCAAGGTAAAAATGGAACCGGTATATTTTCACGAGAAGATACGAGGGCATTCTATACTGGATTAGCTGATGTTGCTTCACAGATGGGTTGGCTAACAATATGGATATTATTTCTCGACAGTAAACCAATTGCATACGAGTATCATATCAACACAGGGGAAGTTGATTATGCGCTAAAGGCTGAGTATAACAGACAATATTCGGAGCTATCACCAGGTAGTGTTTTGGATACTCACGTTGTTAAGGAGTTGTCAAACAGAAAGGTGGGAAAGTATGACATATTAGGTTATAAAGAATTGTATAAGACACGCTGGTCAAATGAGGTAGAGAAATATGTTCGGATATATATCTTTAAACGGAATCTTATCGGTAAAATATACCATTTTATAGAATTCCAGCTCCGTACACAAGCAAGGAAGATTCCTTTTCTGCGAATGATAAAAACTTCCTTTAAAAAATTAATAAAAAAATCATTATAAACTTGTTGGTAAAAAAATGGCTGGAATTGTTTTGAGGAGTGTTTCAAAAATACAAAATAAAGGCTTTAAACGTCCAGTGTGGTTGGCTGCAAATAAGCTAAATTATTGGATAAAACGCGAATGGGACTATTTCAATATTCATCCAATTGATGCATTGTTCTTTTTGACTTATCGATGTACTTCTCGTTGTAAAATATGTCAAATGTGGCAAAGAGATATAAAAGGTATAGAAATGGGGTTGGATGGGTGGCAAAGGGCTGTTGATATGTGTTATGAGGTTGGGGTTCGGTGGATAGAAATTTTTGGTGGTGATGCCTTACTACGAAAAGATATTTTGGTGCCTTTGGTCGAATATATAAAAGGTTATCCAGGAATGAATTGTAATATGCCAACTAACTGTAACCTCATGGACAAAGAAACTGCTGAGGGATTAGTGAGAGCTGGTATAGATGACATTTGGATATCTATTGATGGAGTAGATACCGTACATGATGCTGTGCGAGGGAAAGAAGGTTCTTTTAGCAAAGTAGTGAATGGAATAAATTATCTTTTAAAAGCGAGGGACGATAAAACTTTGCCCAAAATTCGTGCTAACTGTACAATTTCAAAATATAATGTCCACTCTTTTGAGAGAATATTACCTTTTGCTGAAGAGAGGGGACTGGATACTGTTCACCTGGAATATGTAGGTGAGTTTTGGAAGGAAACTCTTGATAAATGTGATTTTGCTGGAACTAAACCAACACCATATTTTATCAAGGCTGGAGAGGAGACCATTCTCGTGAACGAAGAGGAAGCCTATCTAATAAAGAAGAAAACTGAGATGATGAAAAAACAGGCAGAAGGTATGAAAGTGCGTCTTTATACAGAAAATATCGATAAATTGACTGTTGAAAATATGGTTAAGGGTCGTTTCAATAATAAAAGATGTTACATTATGCGTTTCAAGGTGACAGTTGATCCCAGTGGGTTTATTTTAGCATGTCCATTTTATGATGGATGGAAAATAGGCAATGTACAAGAGCAACATCTCAGGGATATCTGGAAAAATGAAAAACATAAAAAATTTATTAAGGCTTTCAAACAAGGAAGGTTTCAGTTTTGTAATTATTGTATTCTTGGAGTTCAAAGGAATCCCACACTTTTTCAAGACATGAGGGATGAACTCAATGCATTTTTCAAAAAACCAAGAATTTAAAAAGTGAACAATATTAGTGTTTTAAGAAAATTACGTTCTGGACTAAAGATAGTTTGTGAGAGAGGCTTTTTCGAGTTCCTTAAAGAGCTTTCAAAGAAAATCTATTTTCAATATCGAGCAAATTTGTATGTCTATGATCTCATAGTTTCTGATAAAAAACATTTCTGTGAAGATGAACACGTCAAGATTGTTACTAATCGGTTTGATGAAACAATTGATTGGCTGGTGTCACTCAATATACCAGGACTTGCTAATCCTTATGAGATCGAAAATATCCGAAATGAAGGACACCTCATTTATACGCTTTTGGTAAATAACCTCGTCGCTGGATGTATTAAGGTTGGCAAAGGTAAGGTTTTTATCTCAGATTTTAAAACGACGTTCATTTTTCCTCAAGATTCAGCTTTTATCATGGATTCCTTCATTCATCCTAATTTTAGGGGTAAGAAGCTATTTCATCCCCTTATCTCAAGAGTGATCAATGATCTAAAGGAAGCAGGTTATAGGCACCTCTATTGCCATATCAGGATCGATAATTTACCTTCCATTGCAGCCTATGGAAAAAGTGGTTTCAAGAAAATAGCCGGAATTTCCTATAAGAAAATGCTTTGGAAACAAGCGGTGGATTTACCCACAGATTTTTTAGATGCCTTGATCATAATAAATGAAAAAAAATAAATGGGATAAAAGCATAAACTTATTGAAAAGACGAGACTTTTTAAAAAGTTTAGCAGCATTGGCAGTATTTGGTGGTTCCAGACGGCTTTGGACTGTAGATAGAATCAATCACTCGTCAGAGTTTAAAAAACCGCCACAGATGGAAGCGTCATCAAAGTCGCTATTATCTTCAGTCCATGAGAGGCCTATTGTTGTTCAGGTAAAAGACTTGCGTTCAACATATTGGGATGGCAGTAGTTACCCGTATGTGGATTATATTAATCAGAAGATGGTAGATCAGATGCTCGAAAGTGGCCTGAGAGCGCTAACTGGAGAAAAAACTGCTATTGCAGCCTGGAAAGCCATTGTCCCATATAAGACAGGAGAAAAAATTGCAATTAAGCCGAACTTAAATGATCTGTTTAAGGAATTTCAATATTATGTTGTTGCTCCTCAAGTTATCAACGCAGTTATTAAGGGATTGATAGAGTCTTTAAGGGTACCGCCCAAAAACATCATCGTCTATGATGTGTCGCGCCTTATTCCTGATACCTTTCGAAAAAGGATTTTCTATGATGTAACTTATGTTGAACCATTCGGAAGTAACCTTCAGAGGAAGATCAAGTACCATCTTTTTGGCAATTCTCTTGCTGTAGCTGACCCCAATGCCCCTGTGACTTTACGAGATAGTATTAGGAATAAACAGGGTCAAGCAGTAAAATGCTTTTTGCCAAAATGTCTTACCATATGTAATCATTTAATTAATATCCCTCTCTTTAAATCCCATCAGTTTGTATTGGCCTCCGGATCATTAAAGAATCATTACGGCACAATACGATTTAGTGATGGCAATCTAAACCCTGAGTATCTACACCCACCTATTATCCATGAATGTATTGCAGATTTAAATGCTCATCCTTTTATAAAGTCACATACACGTTTGATAGTCATGGATGCTTTATTTGGGAGAGTTTATCAAAAGCACGGCCCTCCTGATCTGCGAATGAATAGTTTGTTTGTTTCACGTGATCCTGTTGCCCTTGATTCAGTGTCCTCGTCACTCATAAGAAAACAACTAATGCTCAGAGGGGTTGAGCCATTTTCAGACAGATATTTAGATTTATCCACAGAAGCTAAAATTGGTATTCATGAGCGTGTTGAAGATGGCAATGTATATAAACGTATTAATTTTCAAAACATTGACTTGGATATCAGGAATATCTAATAAGCATGAGTAACCAGTATGAATCATCAGTAACACTGATGATTTTAATAGATTTCTTATCATTTATGGGCGGTGCGGAACGTCATCTTCGTCTTTTGTCTCAAGAGCTTAAAAAAAGGGGTTATAAAATTATCATTTGCTGTCTTAAGGGCGGTGTACTTTCCGAAGAAATGCGAAATGAAGTCGATCGTGTCGAGGATTTAAAAGTGAGCAGAATATATGATTATCAAGGGTTCAAGGCCCTTCTTAAAATTGTAAGGATTATTCGCAAAGAAAAAGTTCAAGTCATGCTCTCGTATCATGAAAGTTCTGATTATTTAGGATTATTAGTTGCTTTATTAACAAGGGTTCCTATCATTTCCAGCAGGCGGGATATGGGATTCAAGCTCAAGTTTAGGCATAGATGTCTGTATCGACTTATCAATCGTTTTTTTGATCTTATTGTGGCTGTATCTGCAGCAGTCAAAGAGATGGTTGTGAAAACCCAATGGGTAAAACCCTCTAATGTTACAGTGATTCACAACGCGGTAGAATTATTAACGAACACCAATGATACTTCTGGTTCTCTGAAACAAGGAAGTTTCCTTAAATCTTATAACGATATAATGAAGGTGAGCTCTATAGGGAATATACGACCAATCAAAGGATATGAATATTTCATAGATGCTGCAAATCTCGTAGTTAAACAATTCCCAAATGTACATTTCTTCATTGTTGGAAAGAAAATTCATAGTGATCCTTATTACTTAGGACTCTGCAAACGGGTAAAAGAATTGAACTTAGAGAATGTCTTTACATTTACGGGAGAATTACAACATAGCGATGTCTTTCGTTTTCTATCTACCACGGACATTTCTGTTTCTTCATCGCTCACCGAAGGTATGTCTAATACTCTCCTTGAATCGATGGCTTTGGGAAAGCCTGTGGTAGCTACCATGGTAGGTGGGACCCCTGAATTAGTAGAGGATGGAAAAACAGGCTATCTTGTTCCTCCTGCTACTCCTGACTTAATGGCCGAAGCCATACTGAAGCTTTTAAGTAATACTCAACTTCGTACTCATATGGGCTCAGAGGGCAAAAAACATGTTGAATCATTGTTCAATGTAAAAAAGATGGTAGACCGGCATGAAGATTTAATAAAGTATGTTTATTTGAGAAAAAGACTTAAACAAAAACAAATTTATAGATTCTTTCTTCATGGATTCCCACAATATCTCAAGAAATATGCAAAGCAGATGATAGCAGGTTTAGTGTATTGCAGCGGAATAAATTTCCTTTTTGTATCAATAAAATGCATTCTCCGGAAGGGTAAAGTCAAAATAATCTGTTTGCACGATATATCTGAGTCCTTCCTGAAAGGAAAGCACCTCAATATTTCTATATTTCCAGAAACTTTTTCGAAGATGCTTCATTATCTATCGGCAAACTACAAAATAGTAAGTTTGGAAGAGGCTGTGCATTTACTCAAAATAGGGAAGAAGTTATGTAAAGATAATTTTGCTTTGACCTTTGATGATTGCTATAAAGGCTGGACAAAATGGGTTCTTCCCATTTGCAAACAGCATCAATTATTTCCTACATTTTTTGTGAATACGTATCCTCTGGATCATAGTAAACCACTTTTATACGATTCTTTAATCTTTTTTGCAGAGCATACTTGGCGCAAGGTATGCGATCTCTCTCATTTAGGCTTTAAAATTTTTTTATTGGATAATCCCAAAAATATTAAGCATTTTATTGAGACTATTCATGATAGTTTTGCCATGAGAACAATTAACGAGAGGGAACAATTTTTAGACAAACTGGCTGAATATCTCGGTGTTTCAGAGTATTTCAGAGAGGTCAAACAGAACTTGCTAACATGGGATGAATTGGGGAGAATCTTTAAGGAGGGTGCAATTATCGGATCACACACAGTGAGTCACCCTTATATGCCAGCACTTGATAAATCAGAATCTTTCTGGGAAATTAATCAAAGTAAAAGGAGTCTTGAGGAAAATCTGGGTTGTTCAATAAAATATTTTGCTTATCCATATGGCACACGAGGGTCATATAATCACACATTAATCGAAATTGTGAAAGAAACAGGATTTTACAATGCATTTACGTTACAAGGATTTAATAATAGAAATTTTCGACCTTATTTAGTAGGGCGTAGATGTATAAATAACAGTATGTTCACCGGAATTAGTAATAAATTTTCTAAATCACTTCTCGCAGTAGAAATGAGCGGATTCGGAGATATTATTTTCTTTAGATTCCTAAAAAGGGATAACGATAAATTGTACGGGTAGTTCCTTTTTTCTCCATTGTATACTCCGATGTTCCTTGGATTATTAGTTTTTTTAGAATTCAATCTCCTTAACTTGAGAATTAGGCCTAAAAAAAAGTAATGCAGGTCCTCCATCTTATAAGCAGTGGCGGATTTTTCGGGGCTGAGAACATGCTCATCGAATTATCAAAGGAATTGCGGGACACAACCTTTTTGCCCATTGTTGGAGTATTTAAAAATCTGTATAATCCTCACTTGGAGATTGTAGAAGAGGCGAGACAGTTCGATCTTCCAGTTGAAATATTCCCTTGTAAGGGCAAATTAGATATCAAGACAATCTTATCATTAAGAAGATTTTTGGGAAAACAGGGAATCGATATCGTTCACACGCATGGTTACAAATCGAATCTATATGCATTGGCCTCCTCATTTGGCAAAAAGGCGGCCCTGATTACCACCTGTCACAACTGGCTGGGTGAGGATCCAAAGATGAAATTTTATGCTATGCTGGATAAATTCCTCCTTAATAGATTCAACAAAATAATAGCTGTATCAGACAGTGTTAGACAGGAGATCTTGGATCACAACGTCTCCCCTAACAAAGTCTTAATTATCAATAATGGAATCAACTTATCTAGGTTTAACAACACTATAAAAACAGATGAGATCAGAACCGAATTTGGCATTGATGGGGATTGCAAAGTAATTGGTACAGTGGGCAGACTTTCGCAAGAGAAAGGACTTATATACTTTCTGCAAGCAGCCAAGACAATACTCCGACAATATCCCAAGACAGTATTCCTTATCGTTGGTGACGGTCCATTAAGAAAAGATTTGGAGAGGATATCTGCCGAATTCGCTAAATCCTGCTGTTCTAAATCCGCTATTATTTTCACAGGAATCAGAATTGACATGCCTGCGTTGTATTCTATAATGGACGTCTTTGTGCTTCCTTCCCTTACCGAAGGTCTTCCAATGGCCTTATTAGAAGCTATGGCAGCAAAAAAGCCTGTCGTAGCTACAAAAGTAGGAGCTGTTCCTAAAGTAATTCAAGATGGCCACTCCGGTTATTTGGTCGAGCCTGGAGATGAAGAAGGCTTAACCAAAGCCATCACAGGTCTTTTAGAAAATCCACAAAGAGCTTTTAAAATGGCCGAAAATGCCTATGAGATCGTCAGAAAGCATTTCTCCTCCCATGGAATGGCAGAAAAGTATGAGCAGGTATATAGAGAAGTTCTTGGAGTTCGTAAAGCTACAGGTCGGGGATAGACATGGCTGAAGGGATTTTCTGGCTGACTATCGGGGTTATCTTCTACGTATACCTGGGCTATCCTTTTCTCATTCTGTGTCTCTCTTTGTTTATCAACAATAAAGTCAATAAAGGAGACCATGAGCCAAGCGTTACTTTTTTAATTACTGCATACAATGAAGAAAAGAATATGAGGGAAAAGTTAGACAATACCCTCAGCCTCGATTACCCCAGGGATAAGATGGAAATTATAGTAGCTTCCGATGCCTCTACAGATAAGACTGATGAAATCGTTAAGGAATTTTTGGGAAGAGGGGTAGTTTTACACCGGGTAGAAGGGAGATTGGGTAAGACAGAGACGCAAAATCAGGCAGTGAAGGTGGCCAGGGGGGATATAATAATTTTTTCTGATGCAACTGCTAAGTATAGGAAAGATGCTGTGCGAAAAATCGTCAGGAATTACAAAGACCCATCAATAGGAGCTGTGAGTGGCAGATATGAGTATGTAAACCCTACTGGTGCTCCAATAGGCCTGGGTACCATCCTTTTCTGGAAATATGAGAACTTTATCAAAAGTAGACAGACCCGAATCAAAACGGTTACGGGCTGCTGCGGCTGCATATATTCAGTGCGAAGGAGCCTGTATGAGCCTTTGCCGATAGAAATCATCAGCGATTTAGTAGAACCTTTAAAAATACTAGAAAAGGGATACCGCATAGCATTTGAACCGGAAGCTGTGGCATATGAGATGACCGAGGAAAAACCAGAAGAGGAGTTTTCTATGAGAGTCAGAGTTATAACAAGGGGGATGAGCGGTTTGGCATATGTCAAGAATTTATTAAATCCCTTGAAATATACCTTTGTCTCATTTCAACTCATCTCACATAAGGTATTAAGGTGGCTAATGCCCTTCTTTCTAATCATTCTTTTTACATCTAATTTGCTGATTATAGAGCGTTCTCCATATACATTGGTATTCATCCTCCAGGCCACATTTTATCTATCCGCTCCTGTTGCCTGGATTCTGCATAAATATATCAGAAAGGCCAAATTCCTTTTTATCCCGCTGTATTTTTGCATTCTCAATCTTGCGTCTCTTCTGGCAACTATCAATCTTGTTAAAGGAAGAAAGATGTCGACATGGGAAACGGTAAGAAGATGAATTTACGGATTCTGTTCATAACCCAGGACGACCCTTTTTATGTTCTGCTCTTTTTTGAGGAATTTTTCAAAAAGTATAAACCTCTGGACGAGATAAAAGGGGTTGTTATAGCACAGGCAATGGGCAAGAAGAGCTTATTTAAACTTGCTCACCAGATGTATGATTTTTATGGGCGGATTGACTTTATGAAAATGGGTTTAAAATATGCCACATACAGATTACTGGCTACTGTACCTAACTTTCTTAGAAAAGATGGGTGCTTTAGCCTGGCCCAACTATGCAGGCACTATGGGGTACCAATAATTCATGAGAGTCATATTAATTCAAAGGAGTTTTTGCATAGATTAAAGGGAATGAATCTGGATCTAATCATTTCAGTTGCCGCACCTGTAATCTTCAAACGATATCTCATTCAGTTACCAAAGTATGGCTGTATTAATATACATAACGCTAAGCTTCCCAAATATCGTGGGATGATGCCCAATTTTTGGCAGATGTATCATAATGAAAAAGGAGTTGGAATAACTATCCATGAAATAACCCCGAAGATAGATAATGGAAGAATCATTTTGCAAAAAGAGGTCGATATATATCCAAACGAGACGTTGGATTCCCTTATAAAACGTACAAAAAAGTTCGGCGCCCATTTTATGATTGAGGCTATAAATATGATCAAGACAGGGAACATCAAGTATGTGGAAAATATAGCTGCAAAAGGTTCTTACTTTTCATTCCCTACAAGAGAAGATGTAAGGGAGTTCAAACGCAGAGGGAAAAGAATTATATAGCCATAGAACAGAATTGTAGTGGCTTAAACATTGTTGTGATTCGTATCACAGCTTTTCCGAGGTAAAAAAGTTAAAAAACATGTGCGACATGAAAAGGATGGATCATTATGCAAAGGCATACTCGATTATGAGAGGATGCAGGGTTGCCGTATATTAAATAAATAAGACTCATGAAGAAACTCTTATATAAGGATTTGATACAAACGGTAATAGGGCTTTGTATTACCTTCCTATTTTTTCCAGTTGCTATAGGTGCTCAACCCCAAATGCCCCCTGAAATGATTGAAAATGGTAAAGTTGATTATCCTGAAGTTCCAAGAGTTTCGGCTTATGAAGCCTCTGCAAAAATTAAGGCTGGTAAGGCAATCCTTATTCATGCGGGAGGAGAAGCGTATGAAAGAAGGCATATAATAGGAGCATTTGATCTCGGGAGATATAAAGATATTCCTGTAGAGTGGGTTATAAATGGAGATATTAGACTTCCAGAGATTTCTGATGGAATTGAATTATTTACATACTGCTATTGAAAAGGAGAAACTGCGAGTGCCCTTGCGGCACGAATTATGATTGAGGAAATAGGGTATACAAATACCAGGGTAGTTCGGGGAGGAGGACCTGAATTAGAAAAATTCTTATACCACTGGAATGGGAAACAATACATAAGTCCAATATTAGGAGACTCAAACACCAAGTAGTTGCCGGAAGCAGTGAATGAGGGAAATCTTTCATATTGGGATGAGTCCAAATTCAAGATAAGATAGCCAACCTGAAGTCCTAAGGCTTTTTTATTTCTCATAAAAACGTTGTTATGTACTAAAAGCTTTCCTTTGAGAACATACAGTTTTCCATCTCAAGTATCTATCGCTCGCTGCGGTCTATCATGAGTATTATTAATGCATTAACTTTTGATGTTGAGGATTGGTTCCAGGTAGAGAACCTGAGATCTGTGGTCAGGGTTGAAGATTGGGACAAATACGAATCGAGAGTGGGAAGAAATACCGTCAAAATATTAAATATGTTAAAAGACAACAATATCAAGGCTACTTTTTTTATTCTTGGTTGGATCGCTGAAAGATGTCCTGATCTTGTACAACATATCGCAGAAGATGGTCATGAGGTTGCGAGCCACGGATATTCCCATAGATTACTTTCTACAATGTCAAAAGAAGAATTTAAACAGGACATTCTTCTTTCAAAGGCCATTTTAGAAGATTTAACGAAAAAAGAAGTTGTGGGGTATCGGGCTCCAAGTTTTACCATAATCAAAGATACACTCTGGGCTGTTGAAATTTTGAAAGAAGCTGGTTTCAGATATGATTCGAGCATATTCCCAGTTTCGTTTCATGATCGATACGGCTTCAATGGTATAGCAACTACACCTTTTTATTTTCCAAATGGCTTATTGGAAATACCCTTAAGTACAGTAAAAATCTTTAAATTTCAAATCCCACTGGGGGGTGGTGGATATTTCAGGCTATTCCCATATCTCTATTTTCATCATTTCTTTAAATATCTAAATTCCAGAAACAGGGAAGTTGTCTTCTACCTCCATCCCTGGGAGCTTGATCATAACCAGCCAAGGTTACATCCACCATTCTTTTTAAAAGTTAGACATTACGTTAATCTGCATAAGACGGAGAAGAAACTAAAACTTTTATTGAAAAATTTTAAATTCGGACCTATCAATCAAATTATTAAAAATTTAACAGCGGATTAAACTGATTACACCAGATTAATCAGATTATAACAGTGGGAACAAAACAATGGAAAAGAATTAAATTGAAAGATGAACTGTCTGAATCCGCTTAATCTTATTATTTTAAATCCGTTTAAGCCGTTGTTATGAGTCAGGGCATATTCGGTCTAATTGATTTTAATAGTTGCTTTGATAATCCAGAGGATATCGCACTCAAGATAAGTACTTTTTTGCAAAAAGATGGAACCCCAAAGGGTGGAATCTCTTATGAGTATGATAGACATTACATCCTGGGGATGAAACGAATCTCTAATGATGAAACTTGCCAGCAGTTAGACATTGTCCGAGATAAGGAACTTCAGGCACTCTGTCTCATCCACGGTGAGATAAATAATTACCAGGATATAGTTCAAGAGTTTTTGCATAAAGGCGCGCCCTGGAAAGGAGATCTGGATTTGGCAATTCATCTTTATAGGCGCCTTGGTCCACAATTTGCCAGAAAACTGAACGGGCTGTTCTCTCTGGCTATTTTAGATGAGCGAAATGCTCTGTGCATTGTATTCAACGATCGCTTTGGTATGGCCCACCAGATTTACTGGACGATTTTTGGTAACAGGTTCTTCTTTGCAACCCATCTTAAGACATTATTAACTCTTCCAGAAATTCGGAGAGAAATTGACTTGGAAGCCTTGAATCTTTTTATGAAATATTCTTACATTCCTTCCCCATGGACAATTTTTAAAGGGATCAGGAAACTGCCTCCCGGCCACCTGCTTACTTTCAAAGAAGGGAAGGTAAATGTGGATGCTTATTGGAAATTCCCTGCTACTGATAATCCCATCACAGACATGGAGGAAGCAATCTTCACTTACAAGCAATTGTTGAAGAAATCTATCTCAAGAAGAATCGGAACCAATGGGCAGACAGGAATTCTTCTCAGTGGCGGTCTCGATTCAAGTGCAAATGTTGCTCTGGCTGCTGAATGCACTGAAAAGCTCAAAACATTTTCTGTAGGCTTTGATGATCAGACCTTTGATGAGCGTCATTATGCCCGGATTGTGGCCCGACATTTTGGCACCCAGCATTTTGAATACTCTATCACGGGGAAGGAGATAGAAGACTTACCAAAATTGATCTGGAATCTTGAGGAGCCTTATTTTGAGTTCGGTCTCTTTTTGACTTACCTGGGACTGACAGAGGCCAGGAAAGAGGTTGATGTAGTAATCGGTGGAGAGGGGGCTGACCAGTTATTCGGTACAGGTGGGTTCGCAGGAGGGCTGCCGACCGCTCTCCGTTACATTTTTCTAAAATATCACCTTCTTAGACCAGCGTGCAATGTTTCAAAGATATTCAGCGGACCTTACTTTTATGAGCGCGACAACTGGGCTTTCAAATTACGTCTCCTCTGGAATAGAGCAATTGATCTGAATAACTGGTATTTTTATGGATATGATGAGCATGAGCTTAGTCTCCTCCACAGAAATTTAGCGTGGACAAATCTTCCAAAGATCTTTACAGATGGCTCAGGAAAACCGCACTCATTTGTCTCTCTTTATCATGAGACACAGATAAATCAGGATCTTAAACATTATGTCAATGAAAACGTGATGGTGAAATCAGGCCGTATGGCAGACATGCTGAATTTGACTTTACGAGAATCCTATTTAGATTCGGATGTTACAGATTTTTTAGTTTCTCTGGATTATAATTTGAAGAGGTCTGGAAGTCTATTAGATCACTTGACAGGCAGGATTAAAACCAAGTTCCTCCATCGGAAGGCGATGGAGGATTTGCTCCCCCCTGAGATAATGAAAAAACCAAAGCAGGGTGGTTTTGTTCCTGTCATGATATTTCTTAAAGATCCGGCATTAAGGAAGAATATCTATCGCTATTTACTCAATTCCGAGGTCATGAGAGAATATTTTAGAATTGATTTTCTGAATACTATTTTTACGAATTATGAGCATTTTCAGGATAAAAAGATTTACTGGCACAACTTTCATAATTCCAGGGCAAACCGGATCTTGTTTCTTTTGACTTTTGATATCTGGCATCGGTTTTATATACAAAATCACCCACTGGATGTTATTCCTATGCCTTTAAGTGACTACCTTCTTACCCCTAATTATGCAAGGTTTAATCACTCCGTAAAAGGGGGTTATTAGTTTATCATTGCGAGAAGTCCGCCTTAGGCGGACGACGAAGCAATCTCTTTTTAAAGCACTACTTTTTGGTTTTTCCTCTCCTCACGCTTTTGTGACTGATATATCAAGATGAAGTCATTCTCCAACTATCAGAAAGGACCAAGAATACCCATTCTCATGTATCACGAGGTTTCAGAGGTTACAGAGAGAAGAAAAAAGACTCGAAGTACCAACCCTGCCTATGCCCTATCTATTAAACAATTTCATAACCAGATGAATTACCTGCATAAAAATGGATATCAAACTCTATCCTTGAATGAATTATTGAATAATAAAACGCCTGCTTATCAACGTAGCCTGATAATAACCTTTGACGATGGCTGGGCAAATAATCACACAAATGCCTTTCCAATTTTAAGGGAGCATGGATTATCTGCTACTATCTTTATAATTACAGGCTTTATCGGTCAGTCTGACTACTTAGACTGGAATCAACTTCGAGAAATGGACAAGGAGGGCATGTCTATTCAATCACATACAGTAAGTCACAAACCACTTGTTGGATTCCCCCGGGATCAATTAATGTATGAGCTTGATGCATCTAAGAAATCCATAGAGGATAATCTGGGTAAACAGGTAGATTTTTTGAGTGTGCCTCATGGCATGATCAACCGGAAAGTTGTAGATATGGCTCGAACTTTAGGTTATAAAGCTATTTGTACAACAGAACCTGGTTTTTCGCATAGATACGGAGACCCGGCTATTTTTAAAAGGATAAACATATCAGATCGTTATCAAATTGACACTTTTGAAAAGATTGTTCAAATAAATCGGACGATTATCCTGTCATTGATATTTTTTAAAAAGATTAAAAACCTGACCAGGAAAGTGCTCGGTTATAACAATTATAGAAAAGTATATCGGTTTCTATACCGTATCGGAGAGTAAAAGCCATGAGGAATCCTCGGGTAAAGATTTTATTAATACTGCTCCTCATTTTTTTAGCTGTATTAGTTCTTTCTCACGAATATCTCCTCAGGCAGATAGGGCAATTCTTAATAGCTGAGCAGGCTCCGGAAAAGGCAGACGTCATAGTCGTTTTAAATGGAAGGGACACTGAAAGAACTTTGGCTGCAGTGGATCTTTATAACGAGGGTTATTCTAAGCTCATCATATTAGCGCAGGGTTCAAAACAGCCAGGGTGTGACGAGTTTTTTAAGAGAGTGAGAAAAGATTTTGATGGGAAGATATTTTTCCAAAAGGCCATCGAGGCAATGGGCATACCAAAGCATTCTTTTAAGCTGATTGGAGATGGCGTCACAAATACCTATGATGAAGCAAAGGTTACGAAACAATTTTTAAAGGGAAATAGCTACAAATCCATCCTTCTTGTTACTTCAAAATGGCATTCTAAAAGAGCCTATTTAACATTTAAGTCTGCCCTCAACAAAGAGGGAATAAAAATTACAATCTATCCTTCCAAGTATGATACTTTTGATCCAGAGGCATGGTGGAAGAACAAGAACGATGCAGAGTTAGTCTTTCATGAATATGCAGGATTAATTTATTATATCCTAACGTTTCGCATATCTCCCTTTGTAAATTCCTTCTAATTGCACTTTAATATCTTTTCAGTTTGAGTTAATTTTAGACAGAAAATGGTAACAAATATAAGAAATGCATATTGCTCTTTTTATCTAAGTTGATATGTTGATACGAAAATAATAGAATTTTGGCAAAATCATCTCGAAATTGATTGGTAAAACGGCCATCATAAGAATTAAAAGGCTTTGATAGAGGATATAGGATAAAGTGTTAATGAGTACTTCTCGTTTACCGGATAAAAATTCCATAAATAAAGGTAATTCTTATACAACTGTTCCTGCTTTGGTTATTGGAGTAGATGTAAGTGCTCTTAACGTGATCAGAAGTTTAGGCCGACGTGGCATTAAGGTATATGCTATGGGGAGTCACCCCAAAGAATATGGAGCGGTAAGTCGCTTCGCTAAGTTTGTTTCGTGTGAAGACCTGAATGACGAAATGAAGGTTATCTCTGGACTTATAAAAATCTCGCAACATTTTGGAAAGAAAATGGTTCTCCTATGCACATCAGACCTACATGTTCTCTATGTTTCAAAAAATAGGGATTTACTTAAACAATATTTTTATTTTGTTCTGCCAGATCATGAAGTGATTGAAATACTTATGGACAAAAAAAATTTTTATGACTTTGCAAAACGTCATGGATTTAAAGTCCCAGAGACATTTTTTTCAAATAATCTTGTAGATTTTGAGGAGATAGCTCTAAGTATTCCATATCCCTGTGTCGTAAAACCTCTTTATCGTACCCGTTACTGGAGTGATAATGTGCCTCCATATAAAAAAGTTATTAAAGCTAACTCTCCTCAAGACATAAGACAACAACTTGAAGATTTGGGAGCGCTTAATCAACCGATTATCCTGCAGGAATGGATTCCCGGAGGCGATGAACAGGTTTATTTTTGTCTCGCTTACATTGATCAAGAAGGAACGCCATTAGCTTTTCTTACTGGCAGGAAACTAAGGCAGTATCCCTCATTGACGGGTGTTACCAGTCTTGCTGAAACCATCAACCATCAACAATTGGTAGAGATAACCGCAAGGCTATTAAGTGCAGCAGGGTGCAAAGGCCTTTGTTCCGTGGAATTCAAATATAATGCTGTGGACGATTCTTTCAAAATCACTGAGCCGACTGTAGGTCGCGTTGATCTTCAAGAAGGAATCAGTACCAAAGCAGGCTTGGATATCCCTTTCATAGCATATCAAGATGCATTAGGAATTTCTCAATCCACTCAAACTGATTATAAGAAAGAAGTAAAATGGATTAATGAGCCATTTGAATTCAATGCTTTTCTTACACAGATCAGAGATGGTAAAAACAGAATTAGTGAGTTTTTTCGCCTATACCGAGGTAAGTGCAGTTTTGCACTTTTATCCGCAGATGATCCAATTCCATTTTTTTACTTCCTGAAATGGGCAGGAAAACGGAGTTTGCGGTATTTGAGAACGTTGCTTTCAAAAAAAAGTTGGGAAAGAAAATTTTAAACATTGAAGAGATCAACAATACTGATCATTTGCGGCAACTGGCTGGAATCTGGAATGACATACTTTCAGAGAGTGAGTCAGATACTATCTTTCTGACCTGGGAGTGGATTTTTAATTGGTGGCAAGCATATGGAAAAAATAAGAAACTTTTTGTAGTCATACTAAAAGATCAGCATAGGCATATTATTGGCATTGCCCCCCTTTATATTCGCAGAAAGAAAATATTCAAAAGCTTTTGGGTCAGCGAGGTACGGTTTCTCGGTACCGGCGAGGATGTGGGTCCGGATTATTTGGATCTCATCATAAAGAAAGGCAGAGAAGAAGAGGCTATTAATAAATTTATGGAGTATCTTTATAGCAAGGATGGATGGAATATTCTCAATCTTACTGATATTTTATCTACCTCCCTTACCACAAAGATATTACCACAAGTCGCTTCTCGTTATGGATTAATGGTAAAGAGCAGTGATTGTGCTATTTGCCCATATATTCAGCTCCCTTCTTCTTGGGAGGAATACCTTTCAGGCTTAAGTAAAAATATGCGTTATAACATTAAACGCCGTATTACTAATCTGGAGAAAAAATTTAAGGTTAGATACTTCTTCTGGCAAGATTTTGAAAGGCTGAACCATGCGATAGAAAAATTGGCGTCACTCCATAAGAAAAGATGGGAAGAGAGAAGCTCGTATTGCGCCTTTTCCAGCAAAGAATTCAATGCATTCCAGCAAGCTGTTGCTCGGGACTTTGCTCTCAAGGGCTGGCTACAGTTGTGCTGTCTGGAGTTGGACGGAGAGATTACCGGTATGTTTTATGATTTCTGCTACAAGAACAAAATATATTACTTTCAAGGAGGTTTTGAACCCTCCTTTAGTGCATACAGCATTGGTCTTGTATTGCGGGCATATATTATCCGCAAGGCTATAGAGATCAGCGTAAAAGAAATGGACCTTTTAAAAGGGGCTTATGAGCACAAATACAGGTGGACGCCATTTGATCGTCATACCATCAACCTAACCATTGGTAAAAATTGCTTTCCAAGCAAGCTATTTTTCTTTGAAGTTTTCGAGAAGCCAAAGATTAAAGCAGCCGTAAAGAAAGTTCTGCCAGATTCACTGTTAAGGATAATAAAGCGTGTAAGAAAGACCATACACAGGTGACACTAAACCAAAATTAGTAAATTATCAGTTTGGCAAAGGATTATTGGGAAAATAAAATATTTCAACTCCTTTATTTATAGTTATTAAAGAATGGTCGAAGTAGTAGATAGTTCTCCGAAAAAATATTTAAACCAATTATTCCACTATTTAATTGGTCATGTTTCATCTCAGGCATTAGGTTTTATAACATTTCCTGTTTTGACAAGAATCCTGCTTTTAACTGACTATGGAATATTAAGCTTAGTAACTAATACAATTTGGTTTGTAATGAGTGTTGCAAATTTGGGACTTCAACAATCATCAATAAGATATTATGAAGAATTTCGAGCTAACAAAAAATATTCTCTTCCTACTTATTATTCAACTTTTTTTTTAAGTTCTTTGTTATTGGGTGTATGTGGATCTCTAATATTGTTATCTATCGCACAAACCATTCTTAAGAAAATAGTAGATACTCAAACTGTAGGAATTCTCTCCTTTATTTCAATTTCTGTTCTGCTCGGCTGTTTATCGGCAACTTTGACAACATTTTTACGTGCTGAACAAAAAACAAGACTTTATAATTTATTATCAGTAGTGAGTAAAATCGGGGCAATTGGATTAAGCTTTATTTTTCTTTTTTTCTTAATTAAGGGGCTTTATGGATTCTTCTTTGGATCAATGTTATCTCAATTTTTATTTATTGTTTTATTAATTAAAATAATCTTCAAAAATAAAATAATAGGTTGGAAATACTTTTCAAAACCATTTTTAAAACAGGCAATTACTTATGGTTTACCTTTAACTATAATGGAGGTTAGTCATTGTTTATTAAATTTTGGTGACAGATATGTAATTCAATACTATTTAAATACCAAGGCATTAGGATTATATTCAGGCGCTTATACATTATCTATGCAAATAGTCCAGCTTATAGATTATCCAATTTTGTACAGTGTTCCTGTAATTTATTTTGAATTATGGGAAAACAAAGGTTTAAAAGCTGTCCAAGATTATCTGAGAGATTCCCTGAAGTACTTTGCTCTAATTACTTTTCCTATTATGTTTGGAGTTATTGCAATAGCCAAGGAGTTAATTGTTATCACTGCTTCGCATAAATTTGTCTCATCTGCAGAAATTATACCATTTGTTGTCATTGGTGGATTGATATTTGCAAGCTCAACTTTTTTTTCGGCAGGTTTGTATATTCATAAAAAAAGTTCAGTTCCTGCATTGATAATGATGATTTCCGCTGCAATAAATATAAGTTTAAATCTATTTCTTGTTCCAAAATATGGAATAATGGGAGCAGCAATAGCTACACTTATTGGCTATGTTAGTTATGTAGTTATAATAATCCCTGTATCGTTTAAATATTTGTCTTATACTCCTGATTTGAAATCTTTAGTAAGGTATTTAATCTATTCTGCTATCATGCTAATGATAATTAGACAGATTAATGTGGACAGCGACATCGGAAACTTATTGATAAAAATTTCTGCCGGAATATTGATATACTTTCTAATGGTTCTTACTTTTGAGCCAAAAATTAGGAAAATAGTTTTTAGGTTTTTTCTAAAGCAAACTAAATATCACAAAAAGACTATATAAAACACATTTATGATTAATAAGTGAGCATATTCGTTACTGGTAGCCGTGAGTAGGAGCATGTCCCTCAAATAGTTGAAGTAAGTAAGCGACTCGATTAAACTGATTTACCTATTAACCATCAAATTTAAAGGAGTCGCTTATGAAAAGAGAATACCGGAAAAT
>Ga0315282_10004176_pt1 | contig 25292 bp, 12 predicted proteins | sample YL17G07_20_MG_FD_203693 | JGI IMG/M metagenome (GOLD analysis project Ga0315282, IMG submission 203693) | Sediment microbial communities from Yellowstone Lake, YNP, Wyoming, USA - YL17G07_20 | ecosystem: Environmental > Aquatic > Freshwater > Lake > Sediment | place: USA: Wyoming | collected... | reverse complement strand
TGCTGCGGGAGGGGCTGAAGGCAGTCTCCTACATGAAGTTCAAGGCGGACCAGGCCAGCAAGCAGTATGGGTTGTCGTTCAAGCTGGAAGAATCGCCTGCGGAAAGCGCCAGCCGCCGGCTGGCCAAGGTGGACCTGAAGCAGTACCCGGAGGCGGAAGCGGTGGTGCGCGGGGACAAGGACCGCGACGACTGCTACTACACCAACTCCATTCACCTGCGTGCCGACGCCCCGGTCGACATGCTCACCCGCATCATCAAGCAGAGCAAGTTCCACACGATGATCGAGTCGGGGGCGATCATCCACGCGTTCGTCGGGGAGGAACGGCCGCCCTGGAACTCGATCCTCAATCTGGTCCAGAAGACCTTCCAGAACACCCGCGCGGCTCAGATTACCATCAGTCCCGAGTTCACCGTCTGTAACGCCTGCAAGAAAGTGGCGGGGAAGCTGGTGGATACCTGTCCCTATTGTGAGTCGACGGACGTCTACGGCGTGACGCGCATCGTGGGTTATTTCAGTCGCATCAGCAACTGGAACAGGTCGAAGCTGTCGGAGCTGCGAGACCGGCGTCGCGGAAACTACAGTCTCCAGGGGGCATGACCGCCGGCATCGAGCGGCCCCGCGGGTGCGGACGGGCCTCGGGGTCGGAGACGCGGTGAGGCCGACGGCTTCACCGGTCGGGATCTCAGCAGGAACGGCCGCTGCTTCCGTCGGTGCGTCCGGGAAGCCCTCCGTCAAGTTCCGTGACCGCCACAGGGCATCTCCCCGGTGCACCGAGAAGCGGTCGCAGCCGCTGTCCCGCCTTTGGACTGTGTTGCAAACGAGCGGCGCGGACCTGACTGTATTGAGCCGGTCCACGGGGGAATCTCAGCGCGTTTTGCGTTATTATTTCCGGGAGGTTTTGTCGATAGACTACGGCAGAGGGGGGGCCCATTCCATGGAAGTGCTTGTCTTCGGTAAACTCCAGTGCGGCAAGTGCAAAGGCGTTCAGGATCGCGTGACGTTCCTCATCGGAAGAATGGGTCTGGGCGAGAGAATTCCCGTCCGTTTTGTGGACGTCGATACGGTCGACGGACGGGCCGAAGGAGCATTCTACGACGTTTACGACGCGGTACCGGTGACTATAATACGAAATGACGGCGAGGATCTGGGTCGCTGGGAAGGCGAACCTCCCAAGACCGAGGATTTGACGCCGTATTTCGAAAGCGCGAGCGGTGCTTCCACAGGTTAAAGGTTTTCTGGGGAACAGTCTGCTGGACTGGCCGGGAAGGATATCCAGCATTATCTTCTTGCCCGGCTGCAACTTCCGTTGTCCATTCTGTCATGCGGCGCATCTCGTCGTGCGTCCCAATGAGCTTGAGTCCATTCCCTTCGAATCGATTGAAACCTTTCTCAAGGGACGCCGCGGCTGGATCGACGGTGTCATCGTAAGTGGCGGCGAGCCAACGACTTCGGCGGGACTGCCCGATCTGGTCGATGCTGTCCGTAAACTCGGCTTCCCGGTAAAACTGGACACGAACGGATCGAATCCGGAGGTGCTTGAGAGCCTGGTGGAGAGGGGAGGGGTTGAGGCGATCTCGATGGACGTAAAGGCTCCTCTGGACGAGAGATACGTTAAACTAGCCGGCGTGCCGGTGGACTTGACGGCGATCCGTCGAAGCATTGATTTCCTGCTCTCGGAGGCAGTACCCGAATACGAATTTCGCACCACGGTGGTTCCCGGGCTCCTGGATGGCGATGACATCGTGGATATTGCCAGAGCCCTTGAAGGCGCAAGGGCTTACGTGCTGCAGAACTTTCAGCCGATAGACTGTATCGACCGGGACATGATGAACCGCAGGCCGCTGGATCCAGCGCAGTTGCGGGAATTTGCGGCGAGGGCGGCGGAATACGTCGGACGCTGCTGGGTAAGGGGGTTTGAGGAGGCGCTGCCCGGAGCGAAGATTGACTAGGCCCAGCGACGTCTGTGGTCCGAATCGCGACAGTCTTGGGACGAAACCTGTGCAGAGAACGTACGGGAGAGGGCGCATTCCTGTATGTATTTTGTGCGGCTTATGGTGGTCTGAGGGGGCTCGCCTGGTAGTATTCTTGTAGTCTGTGCCTCGGATGTTGTCCGTCAGGGGGTAGGTACAGGATCTGAGCGGATGGATGGGCGAAAATTCTGAGTGCCCATGGTTGTGGTTTACAGTTTATGCTACATCTTGCGGCCGAGGGGGCTCATCCCCACACCGTGACTCTCGACTGGGCTCGCCCTTCCCGCGAGTGGATTCTTGTTCGTTGACGAACATGGTCTTCGCTTTGCTTGAGTCTCGGCGAAGGGCGGACAAGGCGGGGCGATAGGGAGCGCCGGGGTCAACCCGGCATCAGGGCCGAGTCGCTCTTGGCAGAGAGTTGGCAGCGGCGAGGCGGGGACGAAGCGGAGAGCCGAAGGGCTCGTCCGGCCGCCGGGGGCGCGCGGATGAAAGAAGCACTGTTCTATGAAAAGAGGGACGACGGCCGGGTCGACTGCAAGCTCTGTCCTCATCTCTGCACCGGCATCGCCGAGGGCAAGGCGGGACGCTGCCGGGTGCGGAAGAACGTGGGCGGCAAGCTCCACTCGCTCATCTACGGGGAGCTGACGTCGATCAATCTGGACCCGATCGAGAAGAAGCCGCTCTACCACTTCCATCCGGGCAGTTCGATCCTCTCCATCGGAACCTGGGGCTGCAACCTGCGGTGTGCGTTCTGTCAGAACTGGCAGATCTCGCAGCAGGAGGCGGCCACGGAGTCGGTGACTCCGGAGGAAATCGCCGGAGGAGCGGGGCGGGAGGGGTCGATCGGCGTCGCGTACACCTATAACGAGCCGTCGATCTGGTTTGAATTTGTATATGACTGTGCGGTCCGGGTTCGCGAGGCCGGGTTCAAGAACGTCCTGGTGACGAACGGGTACATCAACCCGGAACCGGCGGCGAAGTGGCTGCCGCTCATCGACGCACTGAACATTGACATCAAGAGCATGGACGACGAGTTTTACCGGAGTCAGACCGGGGGGACCCTAGCGCCGGTGCTAGCGTCGGCGGTTCAGGCGAGGAAGCAGGCGCACGTCGAGATCACGAACCTCGTCATCCCGACGCTGAACGACACGGACGACCATTTCCGGCGTCTGGCGAAATGGCTGGCGGAGAACCTGGGACGCGACGTCCCGCTTCACCTGTCGGCCTATTTCCCGCGCTACCGGATGAAGATCGACGCGACGCCCGTCGAGACGCTGGAACGGGCTTTCGGGATCTGCTCGGAATTCCTCGACTACGTGTACATCGGGAACGCGGTCGCCTCCGCCGGACGGGACACGTCGTGCCCCGCCTGCGGGGAGGTGCTCGTCTCCCGTTTCGGATACCGGGTGGCGGTGAAGAATCTGAAAGGGTCGACCTGCGGGAGGTGTGGTGCGCCCGCACACATCCTCACCGACTGAGTCGGCGTGTGGGATGAAATCATGAACAGGATGATGCGACTGGCGATGGTTCTAGCGGCGTGGGCGGCCGGATGTCAGCCACAGGAGACTCAGGTGCCGCAGCCCACGGACGTCAGGGAAGTCCGCAGCAAGCTCATCGGCATGCCCCAACCGGAGGCCTACCGGTATCTGGAGAAGACCGCGCAGGCCGGGGAGCGCGTGGGGGACCTGGTCACACCCGAGGAGCAGAACGGCTTCGCGATCCTAGCGGACTCCGTCGTGGTGGGGCTGAACGGGCGCGGCGCCGCGCGCATCGACCCCAAGCTGAAACCGCACATCGTCAAGCTCTTGGTCAAGAACTTCGATTCCCTCGAAGTCGCCGAGCAGATCCTGGCCTCCAAGGACGCCGCGCCCGTGCGCTGCATCGCCCAGCTCCCTCCCTTCGCTAGACGAGGCGACAAGCTCGACGTCGCCATGGAGGCCCTCGACCCCACGGTGAACATCGAGGGGGGAACACTCGTGGATACCCCGCTCGAGCGCTTCGTGCAGTACCCGGGTCGCACGCACCGTGATTTCGTCACGACGAGCGGACTGGTGTCGGCCGGAGTCCAGGCTTACGCGAGGGGCGACGTGACGCTCAACGCGGGGTACCGTCAGGGCGAGCAGATCCAGCCCGAGGTGCCGACCGTTGGGTATGTCCCGGGCGGCGTGCTCGTGGACAGGACGTGGGGATGTCGGCTGATGCTGAAGAAGCCCGACGCCAACACCTCGCTGCTGATCGACGCCGCCATCCGTCAGAGGTTCGGACAGATCGCCACCGAGGCGCACGTCGGCTTCGTCGTCGTCAGCATGCCGAACCGCTACCAGAGCTACCGGAAACGGTACGTGGACGTGCTGCTCGAGATCGAGGTGCGTCCCCCGTCCCGGGAGGCTAGACTGGCCTACATGGAGAAAGCGGCCGGCTCCCTGGGAAGCTCCAATCCGAACGTGCGGTATGAGGCCGAGTGCGTGCTGGAAGCCTACGGCCGGGAAGCGGCCCCGGGACTCCTGGAGGCGAGTCGGAGTGCGAACTCCGCGGAGCGGGAGTCGGCACTGCGGGTGCTGGCACTCCTCACCGACAAGCGGGCGGCGACGCCGCTCATCGAGGAGAGCCGCACCGCGCGCGGAAGTTTCCGGGCGGAATCGACGGAGCTGATGAGCTTCCTCGGCGGCGAAGCCGTCGAGCAGAGACTCGTCGAGATGCTCGGCGAGAGCGACCCGATGGCCCGGTACAAGGCGTTCCTGATGCTCGACAAGCTCGGCGTCAAGAGTGCGCCCGTCAAGACCTACTACTCGCCCGAGCAGAGGAACCTCGCCATGAGCGTGGTGGACGTCCCGGGCGAGAAGCTCATCGTCATCAAGTCGCTGGACGGGGTGAGACGGATCGTGCTGTTCGGCGTCGGCGTGACGATCAAGCCCGGGTTCCGGGGGGGCGTCGGACCCGTCGAGCTCACCGTCGGCAAGGACACCACCGAGATCCGTCACAAGCTGAGACCCGCTCCCGAACCCCTGGTGCTGCGCACCGTCGAGCTCCAGAACGTCGTGAGCGTGCTCGACCGCACGCTGGTCTCGGTGAACGATATCATCGGACTCATCGCACTCATGGACAAGAAAGCGGCCCTCGGGGCCCCCGTCTACTGGACCGAGTAAGGGGCGCCGAAGGCGCCCCAGAGCAGGTGAGCAGGAGAACAGGAGAGCAAGCGATCATCCTGAGACTTCCAACTTGCAACTTACAACTGGTCCCGACCTGTCGGGACCAGTTGTAAGTTGCGACTCCGCCCGTCACGTGCGGTCTGGAGGCCACCGGTTCAGAACTCTTTGAGGAAGCGTTCATGCTCCTGAAGAAACTCGAACTCATCGGTTTCAAGTCCTTCGCCGACAAAACGGAATTCGTCTTCGAGCCGGGGATTACCGCACTCGTCGGACCCAACGGCTGCGGGAAGTCCAACGTCGTGGACGCCGTCAAGTGGATCCTCGGGGAGCAGTCGGTGAAGAGTCTGCGCGGGACCGAGATGGCCGACATCATCTTCAACGGCGCCGGCGCCCGCCGGTCGCTCGGCTTCGCGGAAGCCACCCTCACCTTCGACAACGCCGACCGGAGACTCGCTCTCGACTTCGACGAGGTGACCATCACCCGACGCGTCTACCGCAGCGGGGAAGGGGAGTACTTCATCAACAAGCAGCCCTGTCGGCTCAAGGACATCAAGAACATCCTCCTCGACACCGGCATCGGCATGCAGTGCTACTCGGTCATCGAGCAGGGGAGGATCGACCAGATTCTGGTGGCGAGCAGCGTGGAACGCCGGAAGGTGTTCGACGAAGCCGCCGGCATCAGCAAGTACAAGGCCCGCCGCCGGGAGGCACAGTCCCGACTCGAACGCGTCGAACAGAACCTCCTCCGTCTAGCGGACATCGTCGACGAGGTCGAGAAGCAGCTCCGCTCGGTGAAGTACCAGGCGGCCAAGGCCCGCCGATACCGCGAATACACCGAGGAGTTCAAGAGGCTGAAGGTCTCTTACTCGCTCAAGGAATACGACGGCTACTCGAAGCACAGTGTCGAGACAGCGGAGCGGTTGCGGGCGTTCGAGGACGAGCGCACGAAGGTCGTGTCCGAGGGCGACCTCACCGACGCCGCCCGCTCGGGCTGTGAGACGCGCGCGGCCGAGACCGAGCGGAACCAGCAGTCCGCCCAGTCGCTCCTGGCCGAGCTGAGACAGTCGGCACTCGCCGCCGAGGACGCCGTCGGCTTCAACCAGACCCGCATCCGCGAGCAGGCCGAGCTCCAGACACGCTACGAGCACGAGATGCAGGAACTCACCGCCCGCACCGCACAGATGCGCACGGAACTCGACGAGCGCACGAGGGAGCTGGAGACGCTGGCGCAGGAGCTCGACGAGGAGTCGCGGATGCTCGAAGAGAAGTCACAGGAGTTCTCGCGGACGGGCGACGAGGAGCAGGAACTCGCCGCGAGGATCGACGAGAAGAAAAGCGCCGTCGTGGGGATGATGCAGCAGGCGTCACGGCTCGCCAGCGAGCTCGGGGTCATCCAGAGCGAATGTCGGCGGCTCCAAACCCAGTGGCAGCGACAGGCGGGACGTCTGAGCGAGGTGGCGGCGGAGATCCATTCGAACGAGCGCAGCATCCATCAGGCGGAGGAGGAGATCGCCGCGGTCGGCCGCATCATCGAGCAGCTCCAGCAGCAGACCCAGGCGAAAGAGACGGAGCGGCGCGACCTGGGCGGGCGTCTCGAAGTGCTGCGCGTTTCACTGGCGGAACGACTTCAGCGACGGAGTGCTCTCGAATCACGGCTCGAGATGCTGCGCGAGATCGACGAGAAGCAGGAAGGGATCGAGCAGGGGGTGCGCGAGGTGCTCGCCAGGCTCCGTCAGGCCGAGTCCGGGACAACCGGGCTCCACGGGATGCTCGGCGAGAAGCTTTCGGTGGACGCGCCCTACGCCCGTGCGGTCGAGGCCGCCCTCGGCCACCGTGCACAGACCCTCGTCGTCGAGGAACTCGCCCACGCCGTCCAGGGCGTGCGCATCGTCAATGAATCCGGGAAGGGCCGCGCCTCCTTCCTGCCCTTGAGTCACTGCAAAATCCCCGGGAACGGACACCCCCTCCCGGACGGCGTGATCGGACGGCTCAAGGATTTCGTCCGGTGCGACGAGCGACACCGTCCCGTGGTCGAGTGTCTCCTGGGGGACGTGCTCCTGGTCGATGGGCTCGACCGTGCCTGTGCGGTGAAGGCCGCCGAGACGAACGGGGGGACCCCCGAAACGCAGTTCAACGCGTCGGGGGACCACTACGTGCTGGTGACGCTGGATGGGGAGGTGCTGGAGCCGACGGGGATCATCACAGGCGGCCGCGGGACCTCGGGCGGCGGGATCATCAGCCGCACGGCCGAGCGACGGTCGATCGAGACCGAGCTTGAGGCTGTCCGGTCGGAAGTCGCCGGACTCGAACAAAACCTCCAGCAGGGACAGCTTGCCGAATCGGCCGTCGGCGCCGAGATCCAGCGTCTGGCCGAACTCGTCGAGCGGGAGAAATCCACGCGGTCCGCCAAGAACACGACCATCGAGCTCTTCAAGGAGAAGCAGCGTCTCCTGGGCGAGGAGCACGGGATCCTGACGAGCGAGCAGGCGGAAGTCGAGCGGGAAACCGCGGAGCTCGAGGGACGCCAGGCGGAGGTCAAGTCGCAGCTCGACGAGGTGAAGCGCGGGGAAGCGGAGCTCGAATCGTCCGTCGAGACGCTCACGCGTTCCCACGAGGAGCTCAAGCTCCGCCGACAGGTCCTCCAGGAGGAAGAGACCCAGCTCAAGGTGGCGCTGGCGCGGTCCAGGCAGCGACACGAGGGACTGTGCTCGGCCATCGACGCGCTCCGGGCGAACCTCAAGATCCGCGAAGACGAACTCGAACGGCTCCGTGCGAGCATCGAGGACGCCAGGCGGAAGCAGGCGGAGTCCGAGGAGGAGATCGCACGGCGTCAGGCGGAACTCGAAGAGCTCCGTGAGCGCGAGCGGCAGCAGGAACAGGTGGTGGTGGGACTCACCAACGCCCGTGAGGAACTGCGTGCGGAGTTCGCGGCTCTCGAACAGAAGAGCCGCGAACTGAAGCAGCGTCTCGCCGAACTCGACGCACGGATCGGCGAGCTCCGGCTCGAAGCCCAGGAACTCAAGCTCAAGATGGAGAACCTCATCCAGCGCGTCCGCGACGAGTACCAGCTCGATCTCGCACACCTGTTCGAGAGCTATTCTCACGAGGAGATGAACTGGGACGAGGTGGCCTCCCGCATCGAGGAGCTGCGCCTCAAGATCGCCAACATGGGTAACGTCAACCTCGACGCGATCGAGAGTGAAGAGGCGCTCGCACGCCGGGCGGAGTTCCTGAACACCCAGCGACAGGACCTCCTGGAGGCGAAGCGCCAGCTCGAGGAGATCATCACGCGTCTCAACAAGGAGTCGCTCGAGATGTTCGAGAAGTCGTTCGCCGTGGTCCGGGAGAACTTCCAGGAGATGTTCCGCAAGCTCTTCGGGGGCGGCAAAGCCGACCTCTTCCTCGAGGACGAGCAGGACGTGCTGGAAAGCGGGATCGAGATCATCGCACGTCCCCCTGGGAAGGAGCCGAGGTCCATCACGCTCCTCTCGGGCGGCGAAAAGGTGATGACCGCCGTGGCACTGCTCTTCGCGATCTTCAAGGCCAGGCCGAGTCCGTTCTGTCTCCTGGACGAGGTGGATGCGGCACTCGACGAGGCGAACATCGGACGCTTCTCGAACATCCTCCAGGAGTTCCTGAAGCACTCGCAGTTCATCATCATCACGCACTCGAAGCGGACGATGGCGGTGGCCGACGTGATCTACGGGATCACGATGCAGGAATCCGGGGTGTCGAAGAAGGTCTCGGTGAAGTTTTCGGAGTATGAGCAGCAGGTCGCCTAGCGAGACAGTCGTCGGGTTTGGTTGTGAGTATGGACCTGCGTTCACGTGACGGGACCGTGCCGGGAGGTGCGGCCCCGTTTTTGTTCTCGTCGAATGCTTCGCCGCGGCGGACGTAAGTCATTCGCCGCACAGGGTTTCCCGCATCGCTTCTTTCCGCTTGACAAGATTCCACCATGCTGATAGCGTAGCCTCTCCCTGTCGCAGATGGCGCGGGCCTTGCGGCCTGACAACAGTTGACGGCAGAAGCACCCGTCTGGGATGGCCCTATATTACAGCACTTGGAGGAGGAGCTATGAGCGATCCGAGCCAGGATGCGGGGACGGCGGCACCGGCGGAGCCGGCAGCGTCGACGCAGAAGATCTACACCTGCGGCACCCTGAAGTACACGTTCTTCGGCCTCATCATGCTGTTCATGTGGCTCTTGTGGGGGGACTTCTTCTGGATGCTGTTCAATACCCTCCTTCCCACCATCCTGCCTCTGAAGCTCAACCAGATGGGGGCCGGTGACATGACGATGTCCCTGCTGAGCAGGGTCATCGGCCTGGCGATCGTCTTCGTGCTGTGCCCCATCGTGAGTTTCTGGAGCGACCGGTATCGCTCGCGATGGGGCCGCCGCATCCCCTTCCTGATGTGGTCCACTCCCATCGTGGGACTCTTCATGATCCTCATCGGGTGCTATGAGGACATCACACAGTTGATGATGGGCGACGCCCAAAGCGCGGTCTTCCTCGGGTACCACCTGAGCCGTGTAACCGTCACGCTGATCGTCTTCGCCGTTCTGATCATCGGCTTCGACGTCTTCGACATCTACAACGACACCATCTACTACTATCTGTTCAACGACGTGGTGCCGCCGCAGTTCCTCGCGCGGTTCCTGTCGCTCTTCCGCATCGTGGGGCTCGGCGGCTCGACCCTGTACAATGCGTTCTTCCTCAAGCACGCGCTGTCGCATTTCCGGCTGCTGTGGGTGGTGGGAGGCATCGCCTTCACCATCGGCTATATGATGATGTGCTTTATGGTCAAGGAGGGCCAGTACCCTCCGCCGCCCGAGAACATCGACAAGCGCAAGGGGATCCTCTCGTCCATCCAGACCTACGCGAAGGAATGCTTCACCCACAGGTTCTACTGGTATTTCTTCCTGACGAACACGCTGCTCGCCGTATCGTGGAGCGCGGGGCTGTTCGGCACGCTTCGCAACACCGGGTCCCTGGAGCTCTCGCTGGAAGAACTCGGCTGGATGGGCGTCTACCTGTCGCCGATCTCTTTCATCCTGATGTATCCGGCGGGGTGGTTCGCGGACAAGTTCGGTCCGATCCGTGTCTTTTTCTTCTCCACGATGGTGATGGTGCTGAGCAGCGTGGGACAGGCGGTTTTCATCTTCACCGACTTCGGCCCGGCCGCCAACCTGACGTACGTGTATTTCGTCTCGGCGCTCTTCATCCCGTTCGATATTCTCACGGAAGCCTCCTCGCTGCCCATGTACATGCGACTGCTGCCCAAGGAGCGGTACGGACAGTTCTGCTCGGCCAACGGGATGATCCGGGCCTTCGCCCGGATGTTCGCCACCGGCCTCGCGGGCCTGATAATGGGGTACCTCGGCACGATGGTGGCCAGCGAGTACCACGTCGCCACCACCGTCATCGACGTCACGGGGACCCGGACCGTCACCTCCCCGTGGACGGAGGCGAAGGTGGGACCCTGGGAGGTGAAGTACCTGAACAACGAGGACCGCACCGGGACGGTCACGGTGCCCGGGGCCTCGGCCGTGAAGGTCTACTTCAGCGAGGTCCGGACGGAGGTCGGCAGGGATCACCTGACCACCGACGCCGACCACGCCGACGACTGGAGCGGCAACTTCGACCAGGTCTTCAGCGGGGCGAAGGCGGGGGACGCCATCACGCTGAGGCTGACCAGCAACATGACGACTCTGGGCAGCTTCATCGTAACGAAGGTCGCCTATCTCGGGACGAAGACCGGCGACGTGGTCCGTGCGGGGACGCTGTGGGCGGCCGACAACGATACCTTCTCCCTGTCGGGCAAGGTCGAGAACGGCAAGAGCGGCGTGCGGGGCGTGACGGTGTCGTTCGTCGCGGCCGCAGGAGCTCGGACGCCCCCCGCGGTGACAACCGACGAGAACGGCAACTGGGCGCGGAACGGCTTCAGCCGCGGGACCGGGTACCGCGTCACGGCGGCCAAGACGGAGCCCGACGGGAAGTGGACCTTCACGGCCCCGACCGAGGACTTCTCCGACGCGAAGAAGGACATCAAGGTCGCCGCGGCCTGGACCGAGGCGTCGCAAGGATGGACGGAGGAGAACGTCGGACCGTGGGCGATCAAGTACCAGAACAACTGGGACCGCACCGGGACGATCACGGTGCCCGGGGCCTCGGCGGTGAAGGTGTTCTTCGCGGTCTTCAAGACGGCAGCCGGCGAGGACCGGCTGACGACGGACGCCGAAGGCGCCGTCCCGCTGAGCGGCACCCTCAACCAGACCTGGAGCGAGGTGAAGTCCGGCGACACGATCACGCTGCGACTGACCACCGGGCTCTACGCCAGGGCGAGCAGCAACATGATTCCGCGGCGGTCCGGGGACCTCTGGAACGACTATGAGATCCGCGTGACGAAGGTGAAATACCGTGGGACGAAGGCAGGCGAGGTCACGCATTCCGGGACGGTGTGGGACCCCTCCCGCGAGAAGACCTTCCCGCTGTCGGGGAAGATCGCGGACGCCTCGGGCAAGGGCATCCCCGCCGTCGTCGTCACCTTCCACACGGTGGAGGGCCAGGGCAAGGCGCCCGGGCCGGTGACGGCGGACGCCTATGGCAACTGGTGTCAGATCGGCTTTGCGCGCGGAAGCAAGTACATGCTCTCCGCCTCGAAGGTCGACACGGACGCGACGTGGACGTTCACGAAGCCGACCGTCGGCGACTGGAGGTACCGCTGCTACCCGCTGTGGGCGATCTTCTTCCAGGGCTTCGCGGTGATGTTCCTGATCCTGCTCTATCGCGGGTGGAAGCGCCGCGGAGGCGCCAAGGACTACACCCCGCCGGAGACCTGAGCGGACGGGTAGAACACGGAGACGCGGGACGTGCACGGCGACAGTTTCGGAGCATCGGGACTGTCGCTGTGGGTCTTCCAGGCCGGATGTGGCGTTATTCCGTTTTCGCTGACGACGACACGCGTCGCGGGGCTGGCCGCCCGGTGTGGGCAGTTTTGCAGGCCGGATCGAGTGGCTGCCGGGACGACGCGCACGACGAAAAGGAAACGCACGAATGCGGTCAACCGCAGGAACCACACGCGCTCGGCTCGACCCCGGCCGGGTGCGCGTCGAAGTCGGCGCCGCGAAGGTCGCGATCACGCTGCTGCTCGTCGCCGGGGCAACGGTACTGGGGTTCTGGGCCCTGTGGCCGTATCTTTACCTCGAATGCCGGCGGCTGGAGCCGGCCCGGATTGCCGTGATCTTCCTCGGCGACGCGCTGGCGTTGGCGTGGTTCGTGCGGCTCGCGTTCAATCACGCGATCCCGGGCCGGGCGCATTTCCGTCCGCTTCGTCCGTCGACCAAATTCGGATGGGCGCTTCTCCTCTCGGCGGCGGCGGGTCTGGCGGTGGACCTCGGCTTCACGCTGCACCAGATGAACGTCGAGCAGGACCAGTATCGAAACGCGCAGCCGGCGGTGGCGGAGGTCCTCGACGCGCGACGGGGCGAGATGCCCGCGCGAACGCGCTACCATTTCACGGTGCAGTTCCGCGACGCCGAGGGCGTGCTCCGGCGGACCGAGCTCGAAACGTGGCGCAGCATGAAGAAGGGTTGGCTGCACGGGACAAGTTCCGAACTGATCGCACAGCTCCAATCCGGAGGCGTCGACCGACTGCCGATCCGCTACGATCGCGCGTGGCCGCTCCGGGCGTGGATCGAAGGCGTCGGCCCGAACGACGACAGCCTCGCCTGGTTTTCGCTTGTCGTGATCGTTTTCCAAGCCATCTCGCTGTTGGCGGGCACGGTCAACTTCGCATTCGCGCTGCAGAAACAGGCGCTTAAGGGTCGCGTCCCGTGGTGGCACGACATGCACGAGGCGATCCCCATGAGCATGGAGGCCGGGCTGATGATCTTCGCGGGCCTGGTCTCCCGCGGTTGGGAATGGACCACGCTCGCGGGAGTCCCCTGGAGCCCCTGAGAAGACGAGCCGCACCGGCGCCCGGTCTTGGCGCTTCATTCCCTCTCCCTCCTCCGGGGGGAGAGTCCGGGCTTGCCCGCCGTAGCCTTGGCGGAGGCGGGTGAGGGGTGGCGACACGGGAACCGGTTGTGGGGAACGGCCGCTGAGATACACCCGGTTGGCGATGCGGCCAAGCTCGGAAATGGTTGTGGTTTGACCCCGATGCATCGGGACCGGTGAGATACACTCGAGGTCGGCAACGCGACTGATGGAGACGGCAGCCGTATGGTTGGCTAGCGGAGTTGGCCGGCCTCCGTCACAACTCGGAAATCGACGGCCTCCAGCGCGCCGAACTGACCGCCCTTGAACTGCATGGCGGCCTGAACGCGGGTCTGGCCCTCAAAGAGATCACAGATCGCCTCGATGGCCTTGACCTGGAATTCTTGGTTGGGGTCAAACCGAAATTGCATCAGCCTTCGGTCTCTGTTGGACCCTCCAGCCGTTCGACCTGCTTGGGCAGTTTCTTCTGTTCCGACGCAAGCCGACGTTCGACCTTCCTGACGTCCTCGGCCCGCTATCGTCTACTTCTGAGAAAATCAGGACAACCACCGTTCTTTCCGACGGCCGAAAACATATTGCGGCCGGGTTTCCCAGGTCTGGCCGTCGAGTTCGCGTTCCTCGATCACCCGGCAGCCGTCATAAATATATACGATGTCCGTGCCGGTGGCAAGGTCCTTTTTCACCCGGCGATTGAAGCCGTCGCAGGGCCAAGAACGGAGCCCCGCCCCTCACCCGGCGGCGCAATGGCGCCGCAGAACAGGTGAGCGGGAGAAAGTGGAACAGGTGAGACACAAGACCGCCCCTCACCCGCACCCCCTCCCTCAAGGGGAGAGGGGAGAAATAGGGAAGGGGCCGGGCTCTGATCCCCACGGCTGAAGCCGTGGGCTACTATCATGCCGTCCCTGCCGGGGCTCAGGAAAAGAGACAGCAGGACGCTGAGTCGCTCAGGAGAAGCAGCAACAGGACGCTAAGACGCTGAGACGCTCAGACGTTGAGTGACGGTCGGGAGTGGGGCGGGTCTTGCTGCTTCCACCCCCCAGCCCTCTGTTGTCTGTATCAGCGTTCATCCGCGGTTCCAAGTCTTCGCGGCAGGCAGAATAAGAGCACTGGTCCCGATGCATCGGGACCAGTGGCACAAAGAAAAGGCCTCCACCCCTCACCCCGACCCTCTCCCCCCAGAGGAGGGAGAGGGGATACAGGAAGGCACGCCAATCGAAAGTGCGGACGGGTCAGTGACGTTTCCGCTTGACAAGCTGTACCTGCCCTGCTACGGTTCCTTTTCAACAGCCCCCGGAGGTTCAGGATGCTTCGGGTAATCATAGGTCTTTCGACCGCCGCCACGGTGATACTGATCATCGCGGCGGTGTTTTTTTGTGATCGCGGAGAGATCGGGGCGATCGACCGCGAGGGGATGGGTCATTTCCAGGCGGGCGAGTACGCGTCGGCGCTTGGAGTCTGGAGGAAGGGACTCGAACGGTTCCCGGACTCGGCGAAGCTGCACTACCGCGTGGGGACGACGCTGGCGGTGCGCGGGGACTTCCCGGAGGCGGAAGTCCACCTCGAGCGCGCCGTGGGACTCGCTCCGGACGACCCGGAAGTCCGTCGCGAACTCGCACTCTGCTACTTCCAGGACGACCGGCTGGATGACGCCGAGTGCGAACTGAAACGCGTGCTGGCCCAGGCCGACTGGTTCCCGGAGGTGCATTTCTTCCTCGGACTCATCTACGAGAAGCGTCACGAGCGCGAGCTCGCCCTCGACGAGTACGTCCGGGAACTGAACGTGAACCCCGCCTGCACGTACGCCTGGGCCAAGATCGAGACCTGGGAGAAGCCGCCTCAGGCGGCAGAACAGGGGAGGAGGTGACCAGGTGATCAGGTGAAGGGGAAAACCCTTCAGGTGCCCCGACGTCCTCACCCGCGGTCTCCTGTTCACCCGTTCTGCTGCTCATCCGCCGGGGGCGGCTCGTATTTGGGAAGCGTCATGACCACCTCCGTGGTATCCGTTGACGGGGTTCCCCGTCCCGATTTATCGGGATCGGGGTCCCCTATCGACGACTCGCGCCGGTCGGTGGTTCTGCGTGGACTGACCGTGCGGGCGCTCGTCTACGGGTCGCTCTTCAGCATTCTGCTATCGGTCGCCGACCCCTACATCGACATGGTCTGCTCGGGGTTTCTGTGCGCGAACAGCACCCCGGTGGGGGCGGTGTTCCTGTTTGCGGCGGCGGTGTTCCTGTTCAATCTGCTGATGCGGGGGCTGGACAACCTGTCGGGCGGGCACTCGGTCTTCGGCGTGCTCAAGCTCGGGGCTTCGGAACTCGTCGTCGTCTACATCATGATGCTGGTGACCTCGGCCCTTCCCACCTTCGGGTTCTCCGAGAGTTTTTTTGCGATGCTGAGCGGGCCGGCGCATTTCGCCAACGACGCGGATTCCTGGTCCGAGAAAATCCTCCCCTATGTCAACCCGAACCTCGTGCCCTTCGACCCGCTCCCGATGTGCTACGTCACGCGGGGCATCCGCGACCTGGAGCCCACTCACATCCGCTGGTTCTACGAGGGGATACCCGACATCGGGGGTCTCAGTTTCCTCGAGCGCGTGAAGATCATCCCCTGGGGGAAATGGGTCCGGCCTTTCGGCTTCTGGATGCTCTTCATCTTCACGTTGTATTTCGTGCTGATGTGTCTCGTGAGCATCCTCCGCAAGCAGTGGATCGAGCGGGAGAGACTGCAGTATCCGCTGGTTCAGCTTCCGATGGCGATGGTGGAGGAAGCGGACGTCCGAAGCGGGGTCCCGGCGCTCTTCCGCAGCAAGCTCCTCTGGATCGGTTTCGCCCTCCCGATGTTCCTCACCACCTGGAACCAGCTCGCCCAGTTCTACCAGCTCGTCACCCCGATTCCGACCACGACGCGACTCTACCTCTTCAACCGGGCGCTGGGACTTCAGCTTGAGCTCAACTGGCCGGTGATCGGGTTCACCTACCTCGTGAAGCTCGAGGTGGCCCTGTCGCTCTGGTTCTTCTGCCTGGTGGGGGCGCTCGTCGGGTCGGGCTTCACCTACTTCGGCAAGAACGCGGGCAGCATCGACATGTGGCTCTACCGCCCCCACGAGCACCCGCTCGCCCACCACGCCTGCTTCGGCGCGGTCATGCTCCTCGGAATCATCACGCTGTGGTCCGCTAGGCGCTCCATCGGGGACGTCGTCCGCAAGGCGTTCGGCAGGGGAAAAGACGTGGACGACTCGAACGAGCTGGTACCCCACGGCGTGGCCTTCTGGGGCGGCCTCGCGGGACTGGCCGCCATGGTGCTGTGGATGTCCTCGGGGTGGACGACCCCGGACGGGGTCCGGCATTCGGGGATGAGTCCGCTCTTTGCGGGTCTCTTCGTCGTGGCGGCCCTCCTCGGACTCCTCGCCGCCAGTCGCATGATCGCCGAAGGGGGACTCGTCTTCGTCCAGTTCCCCATGATGGTGCAGTCGTTTGCGTTCCGGATGATCGGGCAATCGACGCTGGGACCGGCGAACCTGGTGGGCCTGGCGTGGGCCGGGATCTGGGTGGGGGACATCCGCGTCATCATGATGCCGGCCTTCGTCAACGCCACGAAGCTCGCCGACCACGTCCGACTCAACCAGAGACGTCTCGTCTGGCTTTTCCTGGTCGCGATCGTCCTGGCGATCCTCTTCAGCAGTTTCACGGTGCTCTACGTCGGCTACACGGTGGGCGGTTCGAAGACGAAGTCCTGGATTCTGGGCTGGGTCGGACGCGACTACTTCAACGTCATCGCCGCCGAGAACATCCCGACCCGCAAGCAGACGGAGGAGTTTCAGACGGCCGGGGAGCAGTTCTACCCGTCGCGCGTCTGGGCGACGGCCGTCGGCGCGGCACTCATGCTCTTCCTCACCGTCATGCGCTCCCGCTTCCTCTGGTGGCCGTTCCACCCGCTCGGGTTTCCCTTCGCCATCATGCCCGCAATGCAGCGCATGTGGCTCTGCGTGGCGATCGGGTGGCTTCTCAAGTCGGTGATCCTGAGGTACGGCGGGGCGATGCTCTTCCGCAAGCTCAAGCCCTTCTTCTTCGGACTGATTCTCGGGGAGTTCGTCACGGCCGGGGTCTGGTACACGTTCTATTTCTTCTACGTCACGTATTTCCACGGCAGCGGGAACGTGATTTACAACTGAGTGTGCACTGAAAACCTGCAACTGCGTTAATTGGGGACAGTCACCTATTATTTGGATCCAGGGGCTCGCGATGGCCAGTATGACGCTTATGCTTGCCCATCTCATTCTGTGCCTTAGTCCCAATCGCAAGGGGCAAATAATAGGTGACTGTCCCCAATTAACGCCTTGGGGTGCCCGGCGGCGCGGGAGGCGGCGATCATGAGAGGTTTCATCATCACGTGGGCGGCGCTGACGGTCCTGGGGACGGCTTGGGTCGGGTACGCCCAGGAGACGCCCGCACCGCTTGCGTCTCCGGCAGGCTCTCCGCCAAATGGACGACGGGTAGACTTCGTCGATGCCGTCGCCGGACTCGTCTCCGAGAGCGACGTCGAGAAGTGCCTCAGGGAATTCGTGGGACTGGAGTCCCGCGTGCTGGGTTACCCCGGGAACCCGAGAGCGGCGGACCTCGTGATCCGCCGACTCGAAGAGCTGGGATTCGAGCGCATCGACTTCGACCCCTGGGAAAAGGGGTCAGAAGGGGGAAAAGGGGACAGGAGCCGTTTGCCTGTAGGCCCGGAGGGTGCTGCGCACAAACGGCTCCTGTCCCCTTTTCCCAAGAAGACGATTCCGGACAGCCGGATCCTCGTGGACGAATTCGAAGCCCCGGTTCCCGTGGACCGGGGCGCGTCGCTCGAACTTCCCGACTACCTCGAGAAGCCGCTCCGCATCTATCCCCTCTGGCCCAACCTCGTCCGCACGTCCCAGCTTCCGCGCTCCGGGGTCTCCGGACATCTCATCTACGTCGGGAAGGGGACGTACCCGGAGCTCGACGCGAAGCGGGTCCCCGGCTCCATCGCCCTGATGGATTTCAACTGCGGGAGGTACTACATCAACGTCCGCGACCTGGGTGCCCGGGCGATCGTCTTCATCGAGCCCACGGACACCGACTTCAGACAGTCGGACGCGAAGCTGCTCGAAGTCCCGGTGGACATCCCGCGGTTCTGGCTGAAGCGCGAGGACGCGCGCGGACTCATCCTGCGGATCCTCGGCGACCGGCTCAAGACGGACCTGTCCTCCAGCGACGTCCTCCGTGCCAAAGCACGCGAGAGGGGCGTCGACCTCCGGACGAAGAGCGACTTCGACGTGATGATGCTTCTATTCGGCCGGGTCTCGAACGGCGTGGAGGAAGGTTCGACGGTGCCGGCGCGGGTGAACTGTCGCATGGGCTGGGAACGTGCGAAGGGCCGGAACATCTACACGGTCATCTACGGCAGCGACCCGGTGCTGCGGCGGGAGGTCATCGTCGTCGAGGCGTTCTACGACAGCATGAGCGTGGTGCCGAGCCTCGCGCCCGGCGCCCAGAGCACCGGAGGCATCGTCGGACTCCTGGAGCTGGCCAAGGTGCTGAAGCAGCATCCGCCGAAGCGCTCGGTGCTGCTGCTGGCGACGGGATCACACTTCGTCTCGTGGGAAGGGATCGCCGACTGGGTGCTGCGTCATGCCCCGCGCGGGGGAACCGAACTCCGGGAGAGCATCAAGTCGCACGGCGCCGCCCGCGGAGCCGGCGTCATCACCTGGACGGTGAGAATCCTTTCCCTTCTCCTGGTGGCGGGCTTCGTCGCGATCATCGTGGTGAGCACACTGCGCATCCGATACTGGCAGGGACGCGGGTCAGGAAAAGGGGACAGGAGCCGTTTGCCTGTAGGCCCGGAGGGTGCTGCGCACAAACGGCTCCTGTCCCCTTTTCCTGTTTCTCCTGAGCGTCGCGCCTCCGGACTCGCCAGTCTCCGCTTCACCGTCGCCATCTTCCTCGTCCCCGTCGCACTCGTCGCACTCCTCAGCAACCTCGAACGAACGTTTGAATACGTCACCCCACAGCCTCTCCCCTTGGACCACGACGCCGCGATGGCGTTTTCCTTCTCGCTGGACCTGTCCAGCGGGGGTCCGCAGGCGCGACTCAACGCGTCCGGGGTTCCCACCTCAAGCCTCGGGGCGTTCTTCACCTGCAGCGCGCTCTACGAGTCCACGTTTGACGCGCCGGGCGAAGCCCACCGCGTCTACATGGGACAGTACGCCAGGCGTCTGGCGGAGGCCGCCCGAGGGATGAAATTCAATGACAAGCTCGCCGTGCAGGTCGAGGACTGCGTGGAGCCGGTGGGACGGCTGCCGAACGATTTTGTCCCGAGACGGAGCTTTCTTCTGGACGGGACGGTCATCCTGAGGACGGGGAACCCGGCACTGGGTCTCATGACCATCGAGGACCTGCGTGCACGCGTGGATACTCCGCTGGATGACGCCGAGGAGGGACGCGTCAACTTCGTCAACCTCACGGCTCAGGTCCGTGCGGCCTGTTCGCTCATCCTCCACGCCGCCAATGACCCTGTCTTCCTGAAGCAGGTCACGGGGAAGGTCATCCGGGACCGTGTCAAGCGACTCACCACGCGCGTGGTCGAGGCGAACTACCGGGAGAGTTTCGTGGCCGACACTCCGGTGGTGGACGGACTCGTGGTCTACCAGCAGACGGCCGGGATCGCCCGGCAGCGGCCGACCGTCTCTGGGGTCAGGGACATCCGCATCGCGATGACGGACGAGAAGGGCTTAGCGGCCGACCGGTTCGTCGTGGCCTCGGGTCCCACCCACATCAGTCCCCACAAGGTGATGGTGCGGGCATACAAGCTGTCACCGGACGACGGCCGGATCATCTACGCGCCGGACCGCGGGGAGGAAGGCGACAAGAGCTATCCGCTGGAGTTCAACGTGTCGCATCCGTCGACGCAGCACCAACTGGTCGTCTTCGGGTGTGATCCGCTGGACCTCTACCAGGTGGACAACGCCCGGTATCTGCGCGCCGTGGGCTCGGGGGCACAGGCCTTCGCGCCGCCCACCGTCTTCGACGTCAACGACGCCGCCCCGCAGGAGTTCGGCTTCGACTTCCCGACCATCCAGGACATCAAGACCGGCGACACCGAGGACATGGGGGTGGTCTACGTCAAGACCGCCCCGCCCGGGACCGAGCCCAACCGCGTCAAGGTCATCATGGGCTCCACCGTCTTCGGCGTCGAGTACCTCCTGACGAACACGCAGGAGGCGGTCCTCAAGGGGGTGACAGGGGAGGAGCTGTACAAGGGGGCAGCGTTCGCGGCGCCTCCCGATTACACGGTCTTCAACTCGGGGCTCCAGGTGGCACGGGACATGATCCGGATCGACGACTGGCGCATGAAGCGCTTCGAAACCTACGGGGTGGTCAAGAAGTTCGACCCCAAAGCGGGTCCCGAAAACGAACGCCTGGCCGTCATCCACCACAGTGCCACCAGTCACCTGGACGCCGCCGAGAAGGCCCTCGCGGAACACCGGTACTCGGAGTTCCGCGTGAACCTCGACAAGGCCCTCGGGTACGAGACGCGTGCCTACCCGGACGTCAAGGGCACCGCGAACGACACGGTCCGGGCCTTCATGTTCTACTGCCTGCTGCTGCTTCCGTTCGCGTTCTTCTGCGAGAGGCTCTTTTTCGGATTTCCCGACATCAAGAAGCAACTGTTCGGATTCGCCGCTTTCTTCCTGTTGATCTTCGGCGTCATGGCGGTGGTTCATCCGGTGTTCCGCATCACGGACGCCCCGTATGTGATCCTCCTGGCGTTCGTGATCCTGGTGCTGGCGGTCGCGGTGCTGGCGATCATCATCGCGAAATTCAACGAGCAGATGGCGAGGATGCGTCGGAAGGCGGCGAAGGTGCACGAGGCCGACGTGGGACGACTTTCCGCCACGGGCGCGGCCGTCCTGCTGGGGATCTCGAACATGAAGAAGCGCAAGGTCCGCACCACGCTCACCACGGTCACCCTCATCCTCTTGACCTTCACCGTGATGAGCTTCACGTCGGTGAGGACGGAGACGGTCTATAGCGAGGTCCCGCAGTCCTACCAGGCCGCTTACACGGGGCTTCTGCTGCGCGACCGGATGTGGTTTGCCATCGAGCCGGTGGGACTGGACCAGTTCCGGCGGCACTTCGAGCCTCAGGGGAAGGTGATTCCGCGGGCCTGGATGTCGTCCACGGACGCGGAAAGCATGGAGAACTATAACTTCGTCATCTACCGCGCGGCCGAGGGCCGGACCGGGAGAACCGGTGAGCAGGATCCCGCAGGTGGGGCCGCCGAAACCCCGAAAGGAGTTTCCTCTTCCCCTGATCGCCTGGTCGCCTCCTCACCTGCTCCGCCGCCGGCGGCGGCACAGGTGGACTGTCGGGGCGTCGCCGGATTTCTGCCCGAGGAGACGCGGGCACTCAACTTCGGCTCCATCCTCGTGGCCGGCCGGTGGTTCGAGAAGCCGGACGAGCCCTCGACCGTGCTCTCCAGTCACGTCGCCTTCGACCTGTTGGGCTTCACGGCCGCGGACGTGACGTCGGGCAACGCCCACGTCCGGATGCGCGGGACGGACCTCCAGGTCGTCGGCGTCGTGGATTCGGCGCGTCTCGAACAGCTCCGCGACCTCGATGAGGAGTCCTACACCCCGCTCGACATGGCGACCAAGTCCGACTTCGGACAGGGACTCACGAGCGGTCAGTTCTCCCAGAACATCGTGGAGGTGCGGAAGCTCCCGCACATCTCGGTCGAGTCGACGGCGCTCGTCCCGTATGACGTGTGCCGGCGGATGGGCGGACGCATCACCTCCGCCGCGGTCGTCTTCCCGGAGGGTGCCGACTTTGAGCCGGACCTCAAGGCGTTCCTCGCGCGCGTCGGCTTGACCGTCTTCATGGGAGTCGAGGGACGGGTGAAGGCGTATTCCTCCATCGCACTCAGCTCGGTGGGGGAGGTGGGGAACCTGTTCGTTCCCATTCTCATCGCGGCCCTGATTGTGCTGAACACGATGATGGGGTCGGTGCACGAGCGGGCGCACGAGATCGGCATCTACAGTTCGGTGGGACTCGCCCCCGTGCACATCGCGGCGCTCTTCCTGGCCGAATCGTGCGTCTACGCCGTCATGGGCGCCATCAGCGGCTACCTCCTCGGAACCGTCGCCGGCAAACTCGTCTCCCTGCTCAACCTGGCCGGACTCACGCTCAACTACTCCTCCCTGGCCGCGGTCTTCAGCACCGTCGTCGTCATGGGCACCGTGATCCTGAGCACACTCTACCCGGCGAAGATGGCGGCGAACATGTCCGTCCCGGACGTCACGCGGCGGTGGAAGTTCCCCGAGCCGACGGGCGACGTCTGGCGGTTCGACTTCCCGTTCACGGTCGCCACGAAGGGCGTGCTGGGACTCTTCGTCTTCCTCGACAACTACTTCGACGGCTACAAGGAAGAGAGCATCGGGTCGTTTTACGCCGACCACATCCGGTTTTACTCGGTGAAGGACACGTATGGCGTGGGGTACGTGGTGGAGATGGACTGCTGGCTGGCGCCCTTCGACCTGTCGGTGAGTCAGAACGTGCAGCTGCGGGCGCTCCCGACGGAGGACGAGGGCGTCACGCGGATCGAGATGTGCATCACGCGCAAGAGCGGGGAGGTCACGAGCTGGCAGCGGCTCAACCGCGGGTTCCTCACGCTGATGCGGAAGCAGTTCCTCATCTGGCGGACCGTGGCCAGCGAGGTGAAGGAAGAGTACGGTCGTGAAGGGGAAGCCCGGATGAAGAGGCTCGAGGCTTGAGGAAGTCGCTGAGTCACTGAGTCGCAAAGTCGCTGAGGGAAGACCATGACTGAGCGACTCAGCCTCTGAGTGACTCAGTGACTTGCGCAGGCCTCAACTGCTCATCTGTCAATTGCTCAACTGCTCTGCGGCGAAGCCGCGGGGGACGGTGAATGCCTGAAGACGTGCGTAACACGGACATTCCGGCGGGGGACCCCAAACCCGATGATTTGGGTTTGGGGACCCTCTTCGAGCAGGACGAGTACCGGGAGGGTTTCGGGTGGAAGACCATCTGGGGTGCGCTTTTCGTCGGGTTCATCGTCCTGCCGGGCGCCATCTACATGGGACTGGTGACCGGACAAAGCCTGGCCGGCGCCGCCCAGTGGGTCACCATCATCCTCTTCATCGAGATCGCCAAGCGCTCCTTCGTCCAGCTCAGGAAGCAGGAAATCATCATCCTCTACTGGGTGGCCGGGGGACTGGTCGTGATGGGGGGACAGTTGGGGACGGGTGCGGACATGTTCGGCGGCCCCTTCGGCTCCCTCATCTGGAACCAGTGGCTGGTTCGGTCGCCTCAGGCCGCCGGGTTCGGACTCACCCACCTCATCCCGCCCTGGGTCGCACCTCCCCCCGATTCCCCGGGCATCACCAGCCGCACCTTCCTCACCACCGGGTGGATCTTCCCCATCGCGATGCTCGTCGGACACGTGGTCCTCATGCGGGTGGCGTCGCTCTCCCTCAGCTATTCGCTCTACCGCGTCACGAACGACATCGAGCGGCTGGAGTTCCCGATGGCGACGGTGACGGCGGGCGGGATCCTGGCGTTGGCCGAGACGTCGCAGAAGAGCGAGGGGTGGCGCTGGCGGATCTTCAGCATCGGGAGCGTGATGGGCGTCATCTACGGGATCCTCTACGTGACGCTCCCGACCGTGACGGGGGCGGTCTCCACGTCCTCCGTGCAGCTCATCCCCATCCCCTACATCGATCTCAGCGACCAGGTGGGACGCGTGGTGCCCACGGCCGTCTTCGGGATCTGGACCGACCTCTCGTGGTTCTTCATGGGGTTCGTCCTTCCGTTCTGGGTGGTGGTCGGGGAGTTCGCCGGGAGCGTCCTCGTCCGGTTCATCGTCAACCCCTTCCTCTACCAGTTCGGGATCCTGCACACCTGGAAGCCGGGGATGGAGGTCCGTCCGGCGAGCATCTGCAACATGCTCGACTTCTACATCTCGTTCATGATCGGGAGTGCGAGCTTCATCGCGTTCATCGGCATCGTCGCCGTCGCCTGGGTGCTGATCCGGCGTGCACGCAGGCGAAGTCCGACCGGCGTCCCCCAACGCGATGAATTGCGTTTGGGGACCCCCGACGAGGCGTGGCGGAAAGCCACGCGCGGCCGCGGCGACATCCCGCTCAAGCTCGCCATCGGCATCTGGCTCGTCGCGACCTCCGTCTACGTGATCGTCACCCACAAGCTGGTACCGCTCTTTCCGCTGCCGATCCTCCTCTTCTTCGCGTTCGTGTGGTCGCCGCTCTTCAGCTACATCGGGGCACGGATGCTCGGGATCACCGGCGTCATGTCGGGCATCAGCTTCCCGTTCCTCCGCGAGGGGACGTTCATCCTGTCGGGATACAAGGGTGCGGACATCTGGTTCGCCCCGGTCCCGATGTGGGAATTCGGCGGAGGCGCACAGGCATGGAAGGAACTCGAACTCACCCGCACCAAGTACGCTTCCTACGTCAAGATGACCTTCGCCGTCGTCGCGATCGTGCTCGTGTGCTCGTTCCTCTTCTGGAGCATGATCTGGCGGCTGGGGAGCCAGATCCCGTCGAGCGCGTACCCCTACGTCCAGAAGTTCTGGCCCTACTGGGCGCTCCTGCAGTCGGTGTGGGTCTCAAGCACCATCGGCGACCACCGGTCGTTCGTCGTCGAGGCGATCCGGTGGCCGTACATCTCGGCGGGGGGTATCGCGGCGCTCTCGCTCTACGCGATTATTCGCCTGACCGGGATGCCGGTGGGACTTTTCTACGGGATTATTTCGGGCGTGGGGGTGTGGCCGCACAACTCGCTTCCCTTGTTCTGCGGGGCGCTCCTCAGCCGCTTCGTGCTGGCCAAGCGCTTCGGCGAGAAAAAATGGCGGGCCTATGCCCCCATCCTCCTGGCGGGGTACGCCGCTGGAATGGCCCTCATGGCCATGGCCAGCACGGCCATCGCACTCCTCGCGCGGAGCATAAACCAAATCGTGTACTGAGAGAAACCCGAATGTATAGTCAATGACTAAGCCCTATTGAGTCCCGTTCGGTTAAAGGAAGCGGCCTGATGTGCCGATATTGCTGGTATGAGACCCCATGGCACCCCTTCGGAACTGGAAGCACGCCGCATGCGTGCCGCCGGGCTTCTCCGCCAGGGCA
>Ga0315282_10004175_pt1 | contig 25297 bp, 53 predicted proteins | sample YL17G07_20_MG_FD_203693 | JGI IMG/M metagenome (GOLD analysis project Ga0315282, IMG submission 203693) | Sediment microbial communities from Yellowstone Lake, YNP, Wyoming, USA - YL17G07_20 | ecosystem: Environmental > Aquatic > Freshwater > Lake > Sediment | place: USA: Wyoming | collected... | reverse complement strand
TAACCAAGAATACGCGATAATAACCATAGTTAAAGACACAGACGCGGCAGGTACAAAACACCAGCTCTCGTATATCTGCGCGACGATCTTCCGAGAGTCGTAAGTTTCTTAGAACAGAAAGCGATGGAAGTAACAGGAGTTTAAGAAGATGAGAACACAAAGAAAAGGAAAAGCGATTTGCGGAAGATGTATAGTTTGCGGGCAGCCCACAGTTCTGAAAAGCCCTTGGGGTACTTACAAATGCGAAAAACATGGTGGACAGTAAGATGCCAAGAAAAATGCTTCCAGAAGAAAGGCGCATAAGATTTGGCATTAGCATGACGCCAGCAGAACTAAAGAAACTCGATGAAAAAAGAGGCCCTAATTCCTCGATCAAGATACATACAAGTCTGCGTCGCAAGGATTCTGCGCGAAACGAAATCTAAGACATTAACATGCAAGCCAGTAACAGTTGAGGCTTGCAAAGCCGCAGAAGAAGCCTTGAAAGATGAAAAGGTGGACAAAAATGAGTGAAACAGAACACAATCCTGACTTTACTACTTGTCCTAAGTGTGGTTGTGATGAAGCACTCATAACAGCAGTTGGGATAGCTGAAAATCTGGGGAAGTTGGAGATATATTGTCCCGTTTGTGGGACTTGGAAAGTCATCGAAGGGAACGAAAGTGAGGAGCATAAGAAGCAGTGGGAGAAGCGTAAGAAGCAGTGGAAATATGGAGAAAGATCCCTTGGTTGAGTTACAAAAGGAGATTGAGAAAAGGGCTTTGAAGAGGTTGGAGGAGAAGGGAAATGGTTGAGAGTTGCAAGCTGGGAAAAACGGAGTGTAAGTGCGTGGGTTGCAAAGTTAAATGCGACCTTGAGCCAGAAGTGGCTTACTGCGTGGATTGTGACGGGACACCGGTAACTTTGTGTACGTTGAGGGATAAACAATGAGTGAAAAAGATTTAGTTGCTACAGTGGCAATTCCAGATCAAATTCGTGAGAGGAATAGAAGATGGATTGCTCTGGATTGTCGTGTACTTGTTGTGGCTACGGAAGGATGGGCTGGAGATTGGACTGCTTATATAGGGGCAGTTCCGGGACACGTTCACGAGAGGGAGTGGGAAGAGGTATTACATCACGGGAGTAAACTACCACAAAAAATTGCGGAACTTCTGTTTCCAGATTTCACTGAGAAATATATGTGGAGGCGTTGAGGATGGGAGAACAGATGAAAATGAAACGGAAGTGTAAGTTCTGCGAGAGTATTGCTTTCGAGATAAGGATAACTCTTCCTAATGAGGCTGGTGTTGACGTGGAGATTGACATAGGCGTGTATGCTGAGTTTGCTTATCTCTGTCCTAAATGTGGACGGATTTCACTATATAAAAGAGGAGAAGAAGGGGGATTTCTAGAAAAGACAACTGTAGAGAATGTTCTTACAGGATAGTTCTATGGGAGTGGCGAGAAATGGCTGAAGGAAGATTGATAGAAGAGATAAGAGGGAGACCGAGAGTGAAGAAGTATAAACCAACTAAAAAGGGAATAGAGTGTCCAGTTTGTGGTGGGCATACGGTTGAAAGGGATATTGCTCCAGACTGGTACTACGTGGAGGTCTGTATAAGTGGAAAGCTTATACTTGTGGATGATACGGGAGAGATGAAGGACGAGTGGCTGAGCTGTCCATATTGGAATACGGGATGGGAAGAACGATGACTCAAACTATTATTCTGTTTGTCTGGGAGAGAAGGAATTGGGACATAATAAAAGGTTACTGCCTTTCAGAAATGTCAGCAGATGAAGTACGGAGGAGGTTACAGGAAAAGGAAAATACAAGAGATGTTCTTTGGTTCAAGGAGATAAAGATTACTTTAGAGACTGTTGACGATACACTTCTAAAGAAAATAGAAGTAGAAGGAGCGACAGATTTGACTCAGGGGGAAAAATATGTCTAAGAGAAAATTAAAAGATGTAACTGGAGCTAAGCTTATTGAGATTTCAATAAGAGATGATAGTAAAGTTATTTGGGTAAACGATGCCGCAAAGTGCGTACTCAGAATTTGTAGAATAGAAAAGTTAGTTTTGGATGATCGGAGATTGAGAGCAAAGCCACTTACACACTTGCTGGAACATTTTAAGGCGTTAGAGGGAGTGGAATTACCTTATTCTGTTGGAAAGAGACTTACTAACTTGCAGATTGAGATAGAGGCAATATTGGAAAGGGGAGAGGAAATTGTCAGAGAGTAAAAACGATGAGAGATTCAACTTCCTGAAAAAGTATATGTGTAAGTGGCAACCTACGGAAAGCTTGAGCGTTTGCAAATGCAGAGCTGGGGAAAAGGATTACCCAAGTGAGGTAATATGCGGTATTTGCTTTGCTGATAGCTTTCTTGAGTATTGTGATAGGTTATGGCAAGTTGTTACTCAAATTGGAGTAAGAGATTCTAATCTAGCACTTATTCTGTCAATTTACAGAGAGAGTCATGAGAAAATGAGAGTGGGCTTCAAAAAGTTTGCTTGGACAGCTATGCCAGAGTTCGACAACAAGTTAAGAGAAAAGTGGGCAGATGAGGTAGAAAGTATGATTGAAAAAGGAGGGATTGGACATGAATAGTGAGTCAATGAAAAAGATAAGGGAAGAGAAGGGAAAGAAAACGGGTATTGATAGAGAGTTCGAGAGGATGAAAAAAGAGACAAAAAAGTTGAGAGAAGCACCTGATTGGACTATTGAGGTACTTACCAAGCCAAAAGGATTGAAGGTGAGCTGTAAACGTTATGTTCACTTATTATCAGAGAAGGAGTTAAAGGATTTGATGAGGGGAGAGTTGGAGAAGGAATTTACTTTCAAGGGAAAAATAGACGAAGAGGAAATTAAATTAACACCTACTGTCGATCTACACAGGTATGATTGGTTGCCAAAGTATATGTACAGGAAGTTTGTCAGGGCTGTCTGCGATTTACTTGGAATAGAGTACACACCACAGATGATAGTTGAGATGGTGTTTGAACCTGAAACACCAAAGGCTACTGTTGAGTTCAGAGAGCCTACGTTGATTGATAAGACGGAGAAGAGGGCAGAAGAACTTAAGAATACTCTTGCGTCATATAGAAGTGAGATTGATATACTTGAACAGTTCTTTAAGGGAGTGAAAAAGAAATGAGTAAAGTTATAATAAACGCAGTACACGAGAGGGATGCAAAGAAGTATTGGGAACACTTGGGAATGAAAGAAAAAGAGAAATGCTTTATTTGTGGTACTGAGGTAACGTGGAGAAACTTTAGTGCTCTTGGAGCTATAAAGGGAGACATAAAGGTTGCCTGTGAAAAAGGTTCTTGCTTTTCACGATTTATTGTGAGGCAGAGAAATATAAAGCTGGGGATAGAAAAGTGAGTGAAGAAAACGAGAAAATTGGAGAGGTTTCACTGGTTGTAAAAGTGCCTGTGGATTTGAAAAAAGCACTTGAAGAGCTACAGTACTTGGAGTTGAAGGGAGATAAGTTGAAGCTGTATGCTGTAGCGGATATTGCAAGAGAGGCACTGTTAAAAGGGTTACGAATTATCCTCATGGAGAGGGAGATATTAAGACAGATGATTGAGAAAGAGGGGAAAGATGGAGCTATAAGAGCTTACACTTCTCTTGTAAAAACCGACAAATAGTGCAGGTGAAAGTCGGTGAAAAGGGAAGCACTTGCACAAAAACTGAGGTGTAAAAACTTTGGTTAGAGAAGAAGAGGAAGAAACTGAGACTGAAGAAGAAGAAGGCGATCAGTAACAATGCCAGTCAGCGCAATGAAGTTTATTGAAGTGAAGGCACCAGCTACGGTCTACCACTTACTATGCTTCAAAATTGGCGGTGAAGAGAGTTTCTTTGATGAAAAGGGTTTCAGGAGCTATAACTATATTGTTGGTATAGTTCTCGGACCGAACTCTTCACTACTGATTGATACTGTCGGTGGGCATGGAGAATATGCCACAGAGAAGGCAGGGTTTGTTCATGTAGGAGACTTAGCTACGGCATGGCAGTACATATTGCGGTTCTTTGACAGGCTTCAGGAGAGAGGCGTTCTAACTTTAATACAGAGCGCTGATGAAGAATTTGGTTTTTCTGTGGAAAGCTTTGTACCCAAGATTTGAAAGGAGGTGAGAAGAAGTATGAGTATAGCATTCAAACCAGAAGAGGCAACAGACGCACTCAAGGAATATACTGGACAAATAGTGGCTACTGACTATTCAGAGAAACCCTTTGATTTCAAGGGAGCACCAGAAATCACTAGAAAAGGGAAAGTACTAGGTGTTCAAATACGAACAGCACAATATGAGAAACCGCAGTATGAATGGTATCCACCGAGCAAGGTAAAGAAGACGAAATGGCTCTTCTTTATTGAGGCACTTAACCAAGTTGGAGCTATGAAGGATATATCTACAGCAGGAGCAAATGACGAAGAGAGAATGACTAGCATTTCAAAGAGTCTACTTGGGATGGTCTTCCGATGGGAAGAACGAGTAGAGGAGAGTTTAGTGAAGGAAAGAGGAGTTGGCGCTGGGCAAAAGAAGTTCAGTGTTCTGTTGCCAGTTGAGTATCTAGGAAAGAAACCAATCGAGAAACAACCAGAAGTGAGAAGTGCTGAAATTGGAACAGCAGAGAGACCGACGGGGGCAATAGACTAATGCCGAAAGGAGTAGCTTGTACTTGCGAGGACTGTACAAGACTGCTACAACGATTCGGAAAAGAGAACTTAGACATCTGTGATAGGTGCGGACACTACTATCACGGAGAAAAGTGTACGTGTGAGGAATAGAGATGAAAGCAAATCAATTAGCAGTTGATAAGGATGCAGTTGGTAAGGCAGTGCATACTAAGCCAGTGCAACTTAACTTGGATGGCAAGGAAGTTCCAGTTAAGAAGGAATGGCAGTGTCCTTTTACCATGACTACCTGTATAGAAGACAAATGCAGAATTTGGAGTGAGAAATACCAGCTATGCAACTTTGAACTGAATGATCAAATACTGAGCAGTATAAGGGAGTTGGTAGACATTGGTAGAGGCGGCAGCGGCAACTGAAACAACCAAAGTCCCTCTTTTTCTTGAGGTAACAGGAGAGCCTGAGGCAGGTAAGACTCATCTCTCTTGTTTGATGCCTAAACCCGCTTTGTTGGACTTAACGGCTGGAGGGGAATCAGAAATAATACTGAAGAGGTTACACCCTTCAGATTGGAAGCAGAGGTATTGGAGAATTAGAAGTTCAGCAGATATAGAAACAGCTTTGAAGTCTATCTTGGCAAATAAGGATAACTTTAAAACTGTTATCTTTGATACATCTGCTGACTTGAGAGCCATGTGCTCGAAAGAGTACATCAAAGAGCTGAATAAACAGGGAAAAGAAAGGCAGGCACTAATGCCAGCAGAGTATAAGTGGGTTAATGAGAATATTGACGGATTCATTGACAGGATAAAGAGTCCAGACGGAAAGTTCTGTATGAACTTAGTATTTACGGCACAGATGAGAGACGAGTGGAGGGATAACAAACCCACTGGAAGAAGGATACGGAAAGGGTATCCTGATGCTAATTATCAGTCTAACCTTCGATTTTACTTGCAGGTCTTGCAGAAGCTTGATCCTAAGACAATGTCGTATATCGAGGGTGAGTATGAAAGAAAGTGTACAGTGATAAAGAACACTTTCAGAAATAAGACTGATAAGGTAGACTGGATTCCTGATTTGAAGGAGAGTGAGTTGAATTGGGAAGGAGTAAAGAAACTAACAAAATTGGAGACTGGTGAGTTAGTTGAATAAAGAACAACTTATAGTTGATAAAACCAAGCTGAAAGAGGAGCGTAGGAGATGTAAAAGGATTGAGAAAAATACAAAATCACAGTTGTGGAAGGAAGGAGCAAGATGGAATCTTGAGTTCATTGACCAGCTTTTGGAAGGGGAATACTCCAAAACTGAGGTGGTGATATAGTTGAGTGATATAGCTTTTACTCCAGAAGAAGGTCTATCACCTAGAACTATTGCAAGACAGCAGTGGAAGAGGGAAATGAAACAGACGCTGTGGAGATGTACTAACTCTGACTGTCTTAATGAAGTTGATAGACAAACTTTTGTAGTTGAAAGAGGAAAGTGTCCTAATTGCGGTTCACCTATGCAAAGGTATAACCCATATAAAGAAAGAAGGAGATAGAAAAATGTCAGAAGAAATAGAAAAGAAACTTGTTGTAAGGGGCGATGACGTGTGTATTGCTATGGATGCGGAGATGTTCAGGGATATGTTCAGCTTGGCAGCGTCACTAATACTAAGTGAAGTACAGGTACAGATAAGGGATGATGGACTTTACGTGCAACAGATGGACGAGAGTAGAGTCGGTATGACTATAATGTTCATACCGAAGCCATACTTCAAGATACTGAAAAAGGGACAGATTATAAAAGAACTGAGGCTGGCTGTTGTTGAGGTAAAGGGAATACTGTCAAGGCTGACACACGGAGACGTAGTTCAATTCACTGTTACTGACAATGGGAAGCTGAAAATAGTTATACAGGGGAAACGGATAAGAGAATTTGAACTACCTCTTATTGAAGAAGAGTCTGTTGAGAGACGTATTCCTAAAGTACCAATGGCTATAAGAATAAAGACCACTATGGAGGGCGTTGTGACGGCTATCGAAGATGCTAAGAAATTGATTACCAAGAAAAAGACAAAGAAAGAGGGGAATTTGCTTGGAACTGTAACATTACTGACCTGTCCAATGGGACTAAAGATAACTTCGAAGAGTGAGGATGAGATGTCCTCTTCAAGTACAACACTAAACTCAGGTTGGGATTTGATGCAGTTTCAAGGTGAAATCGGTCACGATGTTACTATTGCTATATCATATCTGACTGATGTAGTTACTGCTATTTCAAAGGTGACGAATATGGCACAACTGGAGTTCTCAAAGAACTTACCGTTACACCTGATAGCAGAAATGCCTCTTAAGGGTGTAACACTTGAGTTTTGGTTCGCACCTAGAATAATGGAAACAGTCCAAAAGTCTGCTGCGGAGGTGATGTAAATGATCAAGAAATGGGATAAAGAAACCATGAAGCGTATGATCGATGAGGAAACACGAAAACTTGAAGAGTTAGCTGCAAAAGATCCAGTACAAGCAGTTCAAGCCATTATAGGATTTTACAAAGGATTAGGTTACACACAAGAAGAGATTGATGAGATACTAAAACCAAAGGGGGAGGTTACAACCCAAGTTGAAATTGTAGAGGAGAAAACAAAGCTTCCAGAGGGAGTTGAGCTTGTCAAGTATGAGTTCACAAAAGCAGATAGCGTTGAAGTAGCTGATAATATATTCTCTACTATAATTGCAAAGAAGGCAGAGTTCAGATCAACAGTAAATCTGGGGACAAAGGTAAGGACAGTGATGTACGAACTGGATGAAAAGGGAGTTGCAAAAGGAGCGGGTTCTGCACTCATAATGGAAACAGTGAGTAAGGATATGGCCTTCGTACTGCAACAGATGATTGACTGGGCTTACAGACAAATAGTTGAGATTATTAAAGTGCGAAAGATGAACAAAACTGTTGAAGTGGCGTTCATAATGAAGGGACTGAAAGCAATTCCAAAGGAGGAGAAGGAAAAGATGTGGCATCATTTCAAGGAAAAGGACGGATGGAAAGGAGAGCCAAAGGGTGTGAGATAGATGTGTCCAGAGCATTGCTTGAGTACAAGGTGTGTTGACTGTCAAAGCCACGCCATTGTTAACGGTAAACTCGATTGTAATTACCTCAATCGTTTGGGACTATCACAGCCGACAGTAAAGACCTTTCTTGATACAGATGCAGTTGAAGATCCTGTGAAGTTGGAAGCAATAATAAGAGATGACGAAAGGCGAATGAAGGAACTCCAAGATGAATTAGATGGATTAGCAAAACTAAAGAAAGCAGGTGAGAAGAAGAATGGCAGTGTGTCCTAAGTGTAACGATGCACATCTTGAACAGAGTGAGAACAAACTTTACTTTAAGTGTGGAAATGGACACACTTTTATTCTTCAGGAGGTGAGAGAAAGTGGCAAAACCAACTAAGAAGGTACACGTCTGGAAATGTGAGGTAGATGGTGAGTTTGAGCTCTTCGAAGACTATCCAGAGGCATACTGTCCCAAATGCGGAAGAGCTATGACAAAGAAAGGAGAGTATACAGAGGAATGAAAGAAGTAGAAATAATACGTGGCACAAGAGTTTGCGATAAGAAACATCTGAACGGATGTGGCCGTACTATTAGGCAAGGCGAAAAAGCGTTTGTTCAAAAACGTTCTGCAGTAAGGGGAAGAAGAAGAACAAAATATCTTTGCAAGGAATGCTACGATAAAAGGAGCTATTAAGATGACAATAAGAATATGGCAAAGTCCACGTAGCAAGATATTAGAGTTATTGAAGACTATGCCTAATTTGACTAGGACGGATGTTTCCGAGAGGCTTGGTATTACCTATTGGAGTAGTCGTTATTGGATGGAACTCTTAGTTAAAGAAGGGTTCTTGAAAAGACAAGATATTATGGTTGGACGGGCGATTAGGAGAATACTTTACACTTATATGCCACTTGTTATACTCTATCGTACACAAGTTACAATGATGTTCTACGCAAAAGCTCCAAGTGCTAAGACACCTGATCCGATTGCTGAGTTTAGGGTTACTGCTGTAAGTCAAAAGCCCGGGCAGTACGATATTGAGGAGTTTAAACGGGCTTGTATTTACGTTGGAGTAGTACTTGCTTCACAAACTTACTGGATGAAACAGGAAGTTGAAATTACTGCAGATGAGAAGGACGAGCCAATAGATACAGATGAATTGCGGTATAGTGTTCCTGCTTATCAAAGATTAAACTTTGCAGAGAGATATGCTGTATTTTTCAGAAGTAGAAGGGATGAAGATAGGAAGTGGAAGAATCTTTACCCTTACTGGTGGACTGATCCTAACGTTCCAAGACCATCTCCTGATAAAGGAGACTTTGAGTATGACGAAAAGTATATACGGGACTTGGAATTAAAGAAGATACTACTTGGAGCTCTGAAGATGAAGTTTGATAACGAAAGGGGGATCGTGGAAAGTGTTGAATACTAAGGATACGGTTGTTAAACCTAATACTTGCGATGACTGTGGAAGGGTAATTGATACTACTAGAGAGGACTTTATGATTTGCGAAGATTATAAGATACGTTGCGTGCACTGCTTTATTAAGTGGAATGGAGTTGACGCTTCATGAGGATAACTTTGGACTATGACGGAACTGGGTTTGTGAGTAAGTTCAAGGTAACTGTATCATGGTTAGTGCTTAAGATGATAAGCAGAGGAAATCAGTATGGAAGAAAGTCTGCTGATTCAGGATACCACTGTAAGTGTCATGGACTCAGAATAAGTTTTAAACTGAGTCTTCTCATACGTATCTTCTTACAAGAGGATAGAAGAAGGTGTAGATTCGATATGAAAAGATTGAAGAAACCAAAGCAGATGCTTTGGACTCATAAAAACGGAAAACCAGCAGGAAAGTGGACAAGGCAACTTACAGAGGTGATAAGATGAGCAAGCAAACAAAGTTAGTTGACGAACCTGAAGAACCAGAGATTGAAACAGTAAAGGAGCTTGATCTGAAGTCGGCACAGAACGTAGCAGAAACTGTAATGAATAGAATAAGTATCTTCTGCAAACAGATAGACATTGTTGGAAGTATACGAAGATGTAAATCTGTGGTACACGATATCGACTTTGTTGTACTTCCAGAGCGTTCTTTTGATTGGACTAATCTGAGGCAGTGTATTGAGGACATGGATACCAAACCTGTTTTCACTAAGGGCGATCAGATAATAAGATCACTATTAGCTCTTGCAGATGGAAAGTATGTTCAGATCGACATCTACAGAGCAACTACATATAACTATGGAGTACAAAAGCTGATAAGGACTGGCTCGATGGAACACAATGTCTACTTAGCAAAGCTTGCTATTAAACAAGGGTTTCATTTACTGTACAGTAAAGGACTTTGTGAAGGCAGTATGATTCTTGCGGGTGGTCTTATTGTTGGCGGTAGAGATGAAAGTGAAAGCGAAGTGTTCAGATTTCTAAACTTGAAATGGATAGAACCACAACTCAGAGAGATTGGAACTGACGGAAAACCGATTTGGGACAGAAAGAAATACTGGAGAGAATAATAAGATGAAGGTCAGGGAAAACTTCGAAGTTCCACAAAAGATAATAGAACAGTTGAAAAGACGAGAGTTCAGACCAAAGAGTTATACTGTGAGTAGACTTGTGGTCTGCCCAAGAAAGACTCTCTTCAAAAGGACAGGTGTACCAGAAATAGTAATGGATGAGCAACAGTTAATCTTCGCAAGAGGACACGGACATCACGGTGTTCTTGAGGTTGCTTATCTGAAGGAAGTTGAGTGTAAGGCAATGAGTGAAGTAAAAGATATGCGTGGAGAGCTTATCCCAATTACTGGAGATATAGATATGATAGGAGATAGAATAACGGAGATTTTCACAACTACTATATCTTCATCAAAGGTGCAAACTCCAGAAGATGCTGAAAAGACATTTCCAAGCAAAGTAAAACAACTTACTGCTTACTGTCATTTTAGACACGAAGATGAGGGAGACTTACTTGTTTTCTTTCTGTTTGGAGATTATACACGATTTGAAACAGTACACGGTGAAAAGAAGTACGTTGGAATAAGACCAAAGCTTAGAGACTTTACTTACAGCTTTGATGAAGAGGATAAGCAAAAGATCTGGAAGTTAATGAACACTAATATTGAGGACATAGAGTACGCAACGAAAACAGGTCAGTTCACTATACTAGGAGTTGGAGAAAAGTGGGAGTGTAATAACTGTGGCTGGAACTATAAATGTTATGGAGATGAACCGATTGAAGCAAGAGATACAGATAAAATTATATCCAAAGCTATGTCGGCAATTGACTGAGTGAGGTGAGAATGATGAGCGTGAATATGAGTGGAACAAGAAGAGAGATGTGCCAAACTTGCAACGGAACAGGAAACGTCTTTAATAATACTGTCTGGAACTTCGGAGTTAAACCCTGTCCAGATTGTAAGGGAACTGGATATATTGAGATAAGACCACCGCCAGAACAATTCAAGTTACCTAGAAAACGGAGAATCTGAGGTTGAACTAAATGAAGTTTAAAAGAAGAGATAGTAGACTTGAGGCATACTACGACATACTTAAAATTACAAGTGGAGTTCCTAGGACTGCTTATTACATTGGGAAGACCGGAAGTTTCAATTATTCCACAGTTGACGTGTGGGTAAACGAGCTTGTAAGATCAAAGCTACTTGTTTCTACTGTTGAAACTAACAGTAAAGGTCAAAGAGTAGTTTGTCACGAGACTACAGAAAAAGGTCTTCACTACATTGATGTGTTTAGGGAGCTCAAGGAGATAATTAAGGGAGCACGTGAACTACCAGAGGTGTGCTTCTAATGAGTGGAGGGCATGACTTACTAGATACTGAAGCAGGTAAAGAAATACCAGAGCAAGTAAAAAAGCTTATGCTTGAGTTTAGCGTTGATGAAAAGACAGCAAGAAGACTAATATCCTATTTCACTTGTTCAACACAAGAGCGTGTAGACAAGTGGATTCGTAATATTCGTAAGCTGCAAAAAGACAGAGCTGATGAGATATACAGATTACTCAAAAGACTAAAGAAGGGTGATAAGTCAGTCATCGATGAGATTGAAAAGAAGATTCTGAAGATATGTGTGGAGCGTGACATAGATGAGCGAAGATGTGCAATTTGAAATACTAAAGAAGAAGATGAAGATCTGTACTATACTGCAAGTGAAGTTTGGCTGTAAATGTGCAAAAGACGAAAAGCGAATTTTCTGTACTGCAGTAGAGGAGTTATGCAATGAGATACTATAAGATAGTCATTGGAGATAGTCGTACAATGCCTGAAGTGCAGAGCAACACAGTTGACTTCATAGTTACAAGTCCGCCATACTGGACTCTAGACGTGTTCTCAAAAGAGGGAGATGTTGGTTCTGAGTTTGATATTTCTCGTTACCATAGTCAGAGGACATTTTTCTCTGAGATAGCTAAGACGTGGAAGGAGTGTGAGAGAGTACTACGACCGGGAGGCATACTTATCTGTGAGTGGGAAGACTATCCACCGGGTTCACGATACTGCGGGTATCCAAGAGAAATCTGTTTATGCGGGCCAATGGTTGATAGTATTGAGAAGTCAGGACTTGTACTTATAAGTCGTTGGTTCGTACGAAAGTTCGAGCCCGGAGTAGCACTTGAAAAGTTCCAGTATACGATGTACAGCAACCTTAAGAGCTCAATACCAAGAGCAATAGCAAACGTGGCGTATGCGTTTGCTTTCTATAAGAAGGAGTACACACTAAGACCTATAGTAAGGAAACTTGACTTCACAAGAGAAGAATGGGAAGCTTGGTCTGACGGAGTTTGGAATATCAGCTTCATGGGAACTGGACTCGATATAAGTGGCGGTGCTACTTATCCAGTTGAGTTTGCTAAGAGGTGTATAAAGGTATTCACTAACCCGGGGGACATTGTTCTCGATCCGTTCCTTGGAACTGCGACAACTATGAAGGCAGCTTTTCAACTTGGAAGGTCATGTATAGGATTTGAAGTTCTGGAGCGGATGCTACCTACGATACGCTCAAAAGTTGGGTACGGAACACAGGATATGTTTGAGCCAATTCAGTGGGAAATCGTAAACAGGTACACACAGGAGGTGAAAAAGAATGAGTAAAAGAATGAGTGAGATAACAACGTTAGACAGAATAAAGGATGAATGGGAGGTGAAGGACACGAACAGAAAAAGCAGAAAAATAACTTGTGCTGATCTAGTGAGGAATGCTACTACTGGTTGTGGTTACTGTAAGGCAACTGCTGAACGTTTACAACTTGGAACAAACTTAGCAGAGGAGTTGATAGACAACTTTGTATTTCTTGGCGATGGGTACTATGAAGCAAAGCGTTGTATAGATGTTCCAGTTAATGTCTGTCGTATGAAACCTATAGATACTAAAACTGGTAAACCAGTAAGAAGAAAGTTTGTGATAAACATGGCAAACGATAAAGTACCAGCGAAGTGGTGGTGATAACTATGACAACTGAAAGACCGTGCTTTATGTCAAAGCCAAAGAGCTGGCGTGAAAAGGGTTGCAGAAAACTTGCTAAATACAGAGTGATACTAAATGGCCTTACTATAGACGTCTGTGAAGATCACGTAGATGGCTACAAAGGCATGGGATACAAGATAATCGAGCTGAAGGAGTTGGCGATGTGAATTTAGATAAAGATCACGTTGTAAGTCTATTCCCATCAAAGTACTTCAGAAAGTACCAAAAGGAAGCAATCGAGAGAATTGTAGACGAATTCAAAACAGGAGTAAAGTGTATATTACTTGACGCCCCAACTGGCTTTGGCAAGAGTCCGGTTAATATTGCTTTCTGTAGAACAGCAGACGATGCGTTCTATATAACTCCACAGCTTACACTCATAGACCAGCTTATCAGAGATAAGATGATAGGTCAATGGATAACTGAGATTAAGGGAAGGCAGAACTACCTTTGCAAGCTTGATCCTGCTTCTACGGTTGACATAGGACTCTGTAAAAGGTCAAACAAGATTAACTGTCAGAAGATAGATACTTGTCCTTACTGGATACAGAAGTTGAAAGCGTTAAAAGCACATACTGCTTTGATGAGCTTTGCTTACTTCTTCTTGGAAGGGCGACAAGAAACAGAATACTCATTCGGACGTAGAGAACTGCTTGTACTTGATGAGGCACACAGTATAGACAAACACGTAGTAAGTCATATCAGTCTAACTATATCGCCTTGGACTATACCCTTCGAGATGTATAAGAGGTTCTCTAATCTGGTTGGTAACGTTCAAGATATGCAAGATGTTATCTCTATTATAACTGCTGTAAAGGAAACAGCAGAACAACAAAATGAGGTTGAAGTACAGATGACTTTGACAGGTGAGGAACTAACAATAACGCAAGCAACTAACGTAAAGAGACTTGAGGACTTTATAGGCAGTGCAGATATGTTCCTTAACTCAATCAACGACACTGAGTGGGTTTGGCATATAAGCTGGACTTCCTATCATGGTAACAACTATCCTAAGCTTATAGTGCAACCTTTGTACGCTAGGACTTTCATGCAGGATATGGTCTGGAGCAGAGCAAGTTACTACATAGTAAGTTCAGCTACACTTCTCAACATACCTATATTTGTTCACGAAGTCGGTCTTGACAAAACACTTAAGAAAGATGAGATAATACACATAAACGTACCTAGTATGTTTCCTCCAGAGAACCGTCCTATAATAGATAATACTAATGGGCGTATGACTCACAAAGAAAGAGATAAGAACCTTGTTCCAGCTATACGCATACTTGAGAAGATACTTGACCAAGAGGAAGGAAAGAATGTTGCAGTCCACGTTCACAGTTATGAGAACTCTATCGCTATAGAGAATCTAATTGATCCGAAGTATAAAGACAGGCTCGTAACGCATACACCAGCAACACGGCAAGAGGCACTTGAGATATGGAAGAACAGTCACGGAAGAGTGTTCATAGCAGTCTCCTTTGAAGAAGGACAAGATTGGTTAGGTGAGATATGTGAAGCACAAGTTCTGTTCAAAGTACCCTTCCTAGACATATCTGACAAAAGAGTTAAAGAACGACTTAACAGGCATGAGTGGAAGTGGTACTACAACGAGGCACTTAAGATTACCATTCAGGCATACGGACGTGCAGTAAGAACACCTGAGGATAAAGCACGTTTCTATGTAATTGATGCTTCCTTTATCGACCTTATAACTAGGTGTAAGGGCGATATTCCACGTTGGATAAGGGAGGTATTACCGGAACACTGGAGAAAGCTAATGGAGTAAGGAGATGAAAGAAATATGTCCTGTAAAAAAGATGGAAAGCCGTGTGAACCGAACAGCTTAGTTTGCAGATTAAATCCTCAAGCAGGAGAGCAAACTTCCGTTGACATAGGAAGTACAATCGTTGAGCCGCAACCTTTTCCTAACAAGAAGTGCTCAAACTTTATAAAGGAGGAGGTGAGATGATGGCAGAAGCTAAAGTTGTTATGCTTGTTGCAGTTCGTTGGTTCGATGCTTACTATGAAGAATTTGAGTGTGAAGAAGCAAGATTCGGTAGCGATCTTCTGTGGCTAAAGCTTACCAACGGTCAAAACAGACACATACCTACAAGACAAGTAAGATGGTTCTCAGTTTACCGTTTACCCTGAGAGTCACGAAAGAGTACCTTAGAAGGAGGTGAGACAATAGACTCATATACTATACTGAAAGACATAGTACTACCTGTGATGAGTATAATAGCTACACCTGTTGCGTTCTATCTTGGGTTCACGAAGGGTACTGGAAAGACAATAGACATAGCTTTGGAAAAGGTAGAAGAGAAAGTAAAGAAAAGTCCAACAATACAGAAGATGATTAAGTTGATGGCTGTGTCAGACAAGGTATTCGGTGATGATCAAGCAGTAGAACAAGTAACAGAGTTCTTCAAAGAAGCGAGAGCTCTTGTAACAAGTCCTGAAGCGAAAACCTTCTTTACTAATGCTTCGGAAGTATTAAAAGACTTTGCGACCGGAAAAAGCGAGAGTGACAATAACAACGCAAGCATTAAGCTCCCCCCAAAGCCAACTGGAAAGAAGGAGGTACAACCCAACAATGGTAAGTAGAAAAAGTATAAAAGTAAAGCGTAAAGCAGAATTAATCTCTTTACGTAGAAGATTGCTTACACAAAGAGCTACATCAGCAGAGATTACTATGAGATCAATACTTGATTCACTTAATCTTAAGTATAGGTTTCAAGCACCCTTCTTTACGCATAAAAGCTTCTACATAACCGATTTCTACATAAAAGGCTATAAGCTCGTAGTTGAAGTAGATGGTTTACATCACTTACGAGCATCACAAGCTAAGTATGACATAGAGAGAACACGCTTACTTGAAAAAAGAGGTCTTACTGTTCTGCGGTTTATGAACGATGAAGTAGTAAACATACCAGATTTAGTAAAGCAAGGCATACTCAGATATAAAATGGAGTACGAAAAACAGGTATTAATAAAGCATAATAGAAGAGAAGAAAAGTGGAAAGAGAAGTGTAATAGTCAAAACAATGAGGATTACTACCGCTTGTAATCTGAGTCAGTTATATGCTGTCCTCCAGCAGAAATTCTTAGCGGGAAATCCTCACCGGCTAATTGCCTTGGGTGCTGCGCACAGCTTCGACATACGTGAGGAGAAGGAGGGAGTGTGTACCAGCACACTCTTCAAGAGGACACTACGCAAACCAAAGAACTCCTAACTAACAACAATATATCTATATACTTACGTCGCTGAACGTACGTGACGATTCTGCCGTCACGTATTATAGATATTGTATTGGTTGTTTTCATGTGCCTAATCACGGTTACACTATCTGAGTAAGTAAACTTGAGTAAGTAAACCAGAAACTAGACTGCTTAATGCACGCAGGTGCGAGAAGAGAACACTACGCATCTTAAAATACTCTGTACTAATATATATATCTATATACTTACGTCGCGAGACGTAGGAGACGTTTCTGCCGTCACAGATTATAGATATTATATTTATAGTCATACTCACGCTTTACTTAATTGAACCTTTCAAGGAAGTAAAGAAAAAGAAACTAGACTGCTTAAGGCACCGCAGGTGCAACAAACAGAGTCCCACCTCAACTAGAGAGAATGTTTATTATATACACATTCTCCAGCCGGCTTACCGACCTCCCTGCTGAGTGAATGTTTCTAAGAGCAACAGGAGTAGCTCTAAACCGGACTTTACTGCTGCTCGGGCTATGAACTCCTCCGCAGTAGTTGCTCCCCGACATCCTCGGGAAGAGGTCATTTTACTATACTTTCAAGTTGATCGAATACAAGGTCAGGAGTTTCTAATACTTCAGAGTTAGTAAAGCGTACAACCTTTACTCCTCTTTTACTTTCTAGAAACTCCGTTCTTCGTTTGTCATACTCAACTTGCTTTTGATTTGTGCTATGTTGAATACCGTCAACTTCAATTACTATCTTTTTATCAGGAAGAAAGAAATCAGCTATAAACAAAGTACCTCTGTGAAAGAAAGCCTTTTGCGATTTATAGGAAATTCCAAGGTACTTTAGCATACGTCTCATTTCTCTTTCTGCTGGAGTCGTTCTTTTCATTAATTGAATCCTACGATTAAGTATGAATGATAACTGCCTTTTGAACTCTCTATGCTTAGAGTTCATATTAGTATTTTTCTTATTCATAGTACCCGCCCACATATCCCTCGGCTCAATGTTCTGCTTGGACTTGCTTCCTATAACTATCAAACAGAGAGTATATCTCCACTCTTTCTGTAAGCTTCATCTATAGCTTTAAGAGATATTTGGAGTTTCTCTAAGTGTTCCTTTTCATCATTGAGTATATCACTGAATATCTTTCTCCAACCGAAGCTTCCATATACACTGTTCATTTTTGTATACGCTTCTATAGCAAGCTTCTCATCTCGAATAAGTGTATCAAAGTCTCTTCTTATAAATCCTATAGCACCTTTAGCCATTGCTTTAAGTTCTTCTTTGACTTTTTGTTCTTCTTCACGCTTTGCTTGAGCTTGACGTTCAAGGTTTTCTATCTGAGACATTCCAGCAAGCGGTCTGTTTAAATCACGTCTATATGGTATTCCTGTTATTCTTTCCATTTCACGTAACTTTCTTAGATTTTCACTCATTTTAGTTCACCTCCCTATTATTCACCTTCATATAGTAGCTTGTTCCACGCACTTGGAACTGGAGGCTCGCTTGCAAATCTGAGTTTGTTGAAAGCTCCAGTGACGGGTGGTTCAGTGAAATATTGAAGTTTGTTGAAAGTAGAGGGTATCAATCCTTTAAAGGTTAGATCTTGGCTGAACTCGATATAGGAATCTGATAATGTTTCACTATCATTGAAGCTGATTTTGTGAGTATAGGCTGCCGTTTTTGTGTTATTGTCGTAACTCATTACTTCTATTACTATGACGTCACCATCAAGTGCACTTACCAAAGTGAGAGTAACACTACTGAAGAAAGTTTGTTTTGTTCCATCTGTAGTATCTGATTCAGTGGCTGAATTTGCGTCAGTGTAAAGTATTCCACGAACACCAGTATCATCTCCTTTCCAGACGTAAACACGTATTCTAGGCATTAAGTTGTGATTTGTGTTTCCTTCGTTCATGTCAAAAATTACAGTTAAAGTACCAGAGATGCTTTGATTTCCGTTTAGCTTTGGACTAACCCATGCTTTATACCAAGCATAGTGAGGCGCACCTATCTCGGTTATGCTTTGATTGACCGAGTTGGTTACTGAACCCTTTGTCTTTTTCATCTGTAAGGGATAAATCGTTCCACCACCATCTTGACCTCCACCTAGAGTACTTGCTACCCACCAACTGATGATTGTAGGCGATTGCTTTACGTTTGGTTTAGGTTCAGGAGCAGCAACGTCTAATAGATATAAACGAGTTACCATTTATCTCACCTTAAGAGTTAAGTTTTGCGTCCTTTTTTATTCCACTACTGCCTTCTGGTACTACTGCGTTTCCCATAAGCTGTTCATACTTCGCTCTTAGTAGTTCAAACTTGAGCAGTTCAAGCACATAGAGAGTATTTTGTATTGTTGCTCTTTTGGTAGATATGACTTCAGCAAGAGAGTTGTGAAGTTCTTCACATTCTTTCTCTTTTTCTTCGGCGTATGCCTTTTCTAGTTTCTTTACTACCTTTTCAAATTCGTCCAATTCTATCACCTCTTTTATGTTACATATACGTAGGGATGACTGTCCACGCTGTTGTGATACACTTGACCTACTACAGGAGTTGATGGGGCTGTTGCTTGAACATCTAAGACTAAGCTAGTTGCTTGCTTCTTGGCAAAGTCAAGATTTGCTACTAACGGACCAAGTGCGTGAATGTGGTCTGCTCTGACGAGCTTATCGGCTGTTCCTAAAGATTCTGCTGTTCCGTCAACTGGTTGCAAATCTGTAAGTGAACCTTCTGTTAGCTGATGTTTATGGTCTGCTCTAATAAACTTGTTTGCAGTGCCAACGCCAGCGCCAACGAAACTTGGAGCGACTATGTCGCCAACTAAAGCTTCAGGTACATCATGTTTGTGGTCTCGTCTTGACGCATCTGTAGCAACACCTTTGTCGGCTACGCCGAAATCAACATCTACTGGTGCTGTATCACTTAGTACAGCTGCATCTCCTTCAAGTAATATTTTCTTGAACACCATTGTTTCTCACCTCCTATCCATTACTATTACTTTACGTTCTGTGTCCCAAAACACCATGACAGCGTCAATCATACGAATACTCTCATCGTCTATACACGGTCTACCATCGACTATCTTGAATCCCCATTCCAGTATATCAACGTTGTCAACTATTCCTTTAACTGTGGGCTTTGGGAAAATATACATCACTCACGCCATCCTACTAGTATAACTGCTATACCTATAGCAGCTGCGTTAGTGATATATATTTCAGTGAACTCATGTATAAATAAACCTGCACCGATAGCACCTGTAAAGAGTTCACTTTTAGTTTTATCGAGTTGACCAAGCCTATAAGTGAATGGACTATCTGCTCTTTCAATAGTAAGCCAAAGATATGCCCGATTTTTACGTGTTATATTAAGTGCACTATCTACATGTGCTCTAGTCAGATCAACTGTTAGAGTTATACTTTTATTTGTCTTAAAGGGTAACTTTTCAAGTGTGTCATTTATAGAACGTAACGTAGTAAGCATTGGCTGTTGCTGACGATTTATTTCCTGTGAAAGGAGTATAAGATCTTCTTCTTCCATTACACATCATACTCCTTCAATACTTGTATAAGTCTACCTTCTCTGTCGTATGAAAAGCTTTTCATACTGGTTCTGGTTTCTCTCATAATAACAACGTAAATTAGTAAACCGCCTACTACAGTACCAACTGTGAAGCCTGCTAGAAAAGCAATCCAACCTGCAGCTTCTTTCAAGAGTACTTTACCTCCATAAGTATGATCTTGGCTGGAGAGTAAAGGCTTGAGGGGGAGAAAGGAGAAGAATATATGCCTTCGTTTTCCTCTGCTCTCCAGCTTTCAAGCCACTTTAGTATAAGGAGAAGAGTGGCAGGCGGATTACCAGATAGCCTACGCCCGCTACTTTCAGTTAGCCCGGCAACAAAGCTAACTAACCTGCTTTGATTTTCGTGGCGCACTCTTTGCGGAACACCTATCACTCAGACATTCCTCCCAAAGTGGGAATTGCTTTTCTAACTAAAAAAGGGGAAAAGACTCTTTGACTGTTTCTTACTATGTTGTTTTCTTTGCTACAGCATCTGCAATCATTTTCGCTATTTCTTCCTTTGTAGGTATTACTGTTTCTGGTGCTGCTGCTGTGGCTTGATGATGATCCCAGACAACTATCGATATAGGTATGAAAGCTACTGCAAAGCTGAAGACGAGTTCCCAGAACGGTTGAGGGAATGGTGGAGTTACTTGTTGGTACACGAAGATCAGTGTTCCATTTACAACGACAGGAACTTGGTAGTGGTAGTAAGTTGCTATTCCGTTGACAGCAGATGTTATACCAGTCATATAAGTGAACATCACGCCAAAGAGTATAACAGACACTAAGATGCCTAGAGTCAGTCTGGACATGAAGCTTACTTTCGCCATCTATTTCACCTCCTTATCTCACCTCATTTTATATACATAGGTGAGCATGAATCAAATCCTCTTTAGGAAATATGCGGTAATGAGAGCTGTGGCAAGACTGATTATCACAGGTAACGCTATACTTCGAAAGACATTAGTAGATGTCTTAATTTCTTGCACGTCCTTCACTAGTCCTCCTCTACCGTCTTCACCGAATAAGGCAAGCTCAAGTCTTGTATGTCTTGTTTGGCAATCTGCGACAGTAACGTAAAGTGGTTCGTCATCACTTGGTTTGTTACTGCTTTTTCTTTCCATTTTACGTCTGGTTATCTCACTCACTTATTTGCTCACTCCTTTGATTATTAGAGCACCACCAACTATAACGGCGGCTATTGCACCAGCTACTTTGAGAGTAGTATTATCTGGTGGCGGTATTGGAGGTTCTGTAGTGTACCTATAGGTCGCTTTCGTAGTTGAGCCAGATTCTATTGTTACTGTGTCCGTCTTTGTTACACCTTTATACGTTATTGTCAGGTCATAGTTACCGGGATCGAGATCTAGTGTAAACGGTGTAATATAATTTCCAACACTAGCTATGTTGACGTCAGCAGCTACTTCAGTTGAGTCTTCTAAGCAGTTAACCTCAAGTGTACCTTTACCTTCTGGCGGTATAGGTTGTCCCTTTGTGAATACAGCAGTTAGAGTAATGTCTACTGTCATTACTACTGTTACAGGATTCCACTTAGCACGTTCATCTAAGTTTTGACCTATACAGTTCCAGTGATCAAAGACAAATCCGTTGTGTGTATCAGGATATGCGTAGCAAACTATGTTTGTAGCATAAGCATACGGTCCAGAAGTACCAGAAGGATCAGTAGTACCTCCATTTATTGGTGATGAGTTAACTGTTAAGTAGTGATCAGCATAAACTGGCGGTGGTGCTACTGGTTCAAGTTGAATGATAGAAGGTATATCAGTGTACTCATGTCGTTCAATGTAACCTTCTTTCCTGCCGGCATACCACTCATGTACAGGAAGTTGATCGTCACGTGCATAGTAAGTCTTTTTTCCTTGAGCATCAGTATAGCTTCCTCCCTGCGCACCTGTTAAGTAGACAAAGACATAAACATCAGAAACAGGTCGACCTGTTACACTATCTACAACAGTAACAGTGTATGGATTAGCTGTGCCTCTTGTCCAAGTTTCACTCATTGCTTTTCACCTCCTAAGAAATCAGATCTGTAGCTACTACTCCTGCATTAGTTACTCTGATTCTATACGTGTGTAAACCGTCAGGCGTGGTAACTATAAGACCTTTTCCAGCAGGTATCAGGTACATATCCTGTTCATAGTTATACATTCGCCAGACTTGGTTTGCGCCTCTGTACAAGAGAGGTCCGATAGTTGTTAAAATTAACCTGTTTGTATCAACTGCTGTAACTGTTACGCCAATGTAACCGTGTAACTGGAGTACTGAAGAATTTGTAGCCATGTTCAAGTCAGTGGTTGAAGCTTCAAAAGAGGGATTGATTAAGACAGCCCTCGGGTTCTCACCACCAGCTCCAATATCAAAGCCAGTTGTACAATGACTTATAGAATTAGTGATAAATGTGTCTTCGTAGCCTGTGTCCATATCTATGCCTATTGCAAGGTAAGTTATTTCGCCATAGAAGGTGTTGTTGTTAGGCTGCGCTTGTCCTCCTGCCCTGTGAATGTATATTCCCTTTGAACCAGCAGGAATAGCTCCTTTCCATTCTCTTGCATAAATCTTGAACTTGTTGAAATAGACTGCCCAAGTATCTGCGCTATACAAGTCTAATCCGATACTGTTGGCTGCTTGACCGATAATGTCAACGTCAACGTCTCCACAAGCACTGTTCCGCCAATAAATCGCCCTAGTAGCAGTGTTGTTCATGTCGAACCTTATGCCCTTGACGATGGGGTAGGTCATATGATACACATCAAGCATGTCTATGGCTGCTGTAGCCCTAAAAACAGCCGTGTACGGCACAGCCCGAATAGGACACACGTAAGTTAATCCCACGTCAATGTTATAGGTTCCCGGCATGACGAAAACGTCTGTGCTGACGTTCATGGCTGCTTGCAGTACGGCACGAGCATCCGTTGAAGGTTGAACAACTAGAATCCAGCCTCTAGCCCCTGATCTGGCAGCGCAATAATATGTTGTTCCACTAAAAGTGAATGGAAAAACTACTGTTGAACACGGATAAAGGTACGTTCCCACATCTGCTGGCGGTCCTTGACCACGCAAATCCTGCATCATTCATTCCCCCTTTTAAGCTTCAACGCCTTCTGCACTAACGTAGGTAGAACCTCCTGTTACATCACTAGTTTGAACTGCTGGTTGCGCTGCAGTAAGAAACACTTTTCCGTCAGGACTACTCCAAACACGGGTAGTCTGGGCAGGTACATCAATAGTCAGCTTAGTAGCACCGCCAGAGATAAGTATTGTTACAACAGTATTATTTGTTCCAGCGTGTCTTATAGTTATCTGTCGTATAAGTCTTGTTTTTCCAGTTGCGACCGCTACTCCCAAGTTCTGTTGCCCGGGAGCTCCTGCAGGCGTTACGGTTACTTCATTACAGTCCCAATGGTTTCTGTGAATCCACTCTTCCGAACTTTCAAAGTCAAACGGCGTTTTTATACACCTCCGCTAGCTGTTAATTCAAGTATAGAAGTTCCAGCGCCAACCTCTATAAGTTCAAGTTTGACGAATCTATATGCGTTCATCAAGCCCTTATGAAAAAGTGTGGCTGCGTCTGTTGTGTACGTCTTACATAGTCTCCAGTTTACGCGGTCACGTGAGCCATACAAGTTTATTACTGCTCCAGCAACTATACTATCAACGAATATCTCAAGCCAACACCTGTTTCCAACGTCTAAGGTTATCTCAGGATTTGTCATAGGATTAACGAAAGGTGTGCTCATCCAAGCAATAGTATCATCATTTAAGTCCCATACTGAGATATTATCACCTAGATATACGTTTGAAACAACATAGCCCTTGCTTTCGTTGCACACAAAAGGTAGCATGGAGAACGCTGCTGGGCACTCTGGAGCAACAAGCTCATCAATCTGAAGCACGCCGGGTGCACCTGTATACTGTATAAGTCTGAAAACGGGTGGATTGAACTCTAGATACATCAAAGCTAATACGCCGGGTAGTTGCTGAACAACTACTTGAGATACTGTTGAAATGTAATTTCCTCTCTGTCCCATAGGAACTATACTCATAGCCATCCTTGCACCGGCAGCGTCGTTCATCCAGCCAACCCAGACTGCGTTAGCGTTACCTTGACTATTTGCTTCAAACCCTGCTGCGATAAGGGTGTAATGAGTAGGATCAGCATCCCAAGGAAGAGCAGCTACATCAGGAACTTCAATGCTCAGTCTCATCATTCCCTTTCGTAATCCTTTCTTTAACTTCATTCCCAAGTAGATCTCGTCTTCAACCACACCATCTCTTGAGTTACGCAAGTGAATTGCGTTAGTCCAAGGCGGTAGTGCAGGATACCTGTTTAACTGGTATATTGGCATAGTCCACTTTGTATGAGGAAGAGCTCCTTCACTTCTCCACCATGAGCCAGTTCTACCCCTCCACCGTATTTTCATAATGTCAAGTTGATCTACAGTTCCGAGCCATTCCCACCGTTCAGTAACTGGAAACTCGTCCCAGCCCCATATTGTTTTCAGTCGTTCAAACGGATCTTGTACTGAAATTGGAGGGGCTTGAATAGTATAATTTACTCCAGTAAGTATTTGAGCTGTGAATACTGGTGCAACTGTAAAAGTCCAAGTAGCTGAGTCCCAATCTATTACTGTTCTTGATTGACCTGCACAAGCACCACTTGTTATAAGAATAGTACAACCTATCCAGTAATCATCTGGTTCTGTTCTTGTATCATCTATTAGAGTTGTTCCATCTACAGCACCATCAGCAGTAGTAATACCTTCACCAAAAATCATAGCAGAAGTAACTTTTAGTGGATACTCCGGTCCAGCTCCTTGTTGTAGTGGCTGATCTTGACTACCGCCAATTTGTTGTCTCCCTTCACTCATTTCACTTCTCTCCCCACGTTACTTTTGGTTTAGGTTTTATCATTCTCTTTAGCAGATAATCTTTATCTGCTAACTTTTCTTTCACGAACCTTTTGTCTTCTTCACTTGGTTCACTCATCATTACCACCACTAAGGAGTTGGAAACATATCAGTCAATCCTGATATAGTCGTAAGGTAATCCCAAGTCGGTTCTTGCGTTAGAACTCTAGTTATGAAAGCGTATATCTTTCCAAGTTCAGTTGGCAAAGGTAAAGTAAACTTGAAATGGATACCGTTGTATCCATATAACCTGCGAAAAACTTCTTCAGCAAGACCAGTATCCAAAGGATTAACTAGAAGTGAATCAAGAATGATATCGTCAAGCGTTGCATACTTAGCAAACTTCAGCATCCACAAAGATTCTGTGTTTGTAGAGAAGTTAACCTCAGAAAAGAAGCTTGTCCTACTTGGTGCGTTGATAGTGAAACCCGGTATTATTAAACTATCTC